>ERZ506896.1570-NODE-1570-length-10880-cov-3.281016_pt1 | contig 10880 bp, 8 predicted proteins | sample MGYA00513176_ERZ506896 | MGnify/ENA metagenome assembly ERZ506896
CTGTTCCATCTAAGGAATCAGTTTCACATTAGTTTAATGTAGCTAACACCGCGCCTGCTTCAATTGCATCGCCCACTGCTGCGTCAATGCTTGCAACTGTTCCGTCTTCCGGTGCCACAACTGGAATTTCCATCTTCATTGCTTCGATAATTACAACAGCATCGCCCTTTTTCACGCTCTGTCCAACATTTGCCTCAATCTTAAATACTTTTCCTGCTGCTCCCGCTTTCACTTCCACAGAACCTGCTCCTGCTGCTTTTGCCGGAGCCTTTGGAGTCGGCGCTGCTTTCGGTGCTGCTTTCGAAGCCTTCGGTGCTGCTTTTGGAGCTGCCCCTGCTCCATTTTCCTCTACGGTCACATCATAGACATTGCCATTTACTGTAATTGTATAATTTTTCATTTTGATTCCTCCTATTTTCACTATGAATTCCATTTATTAGACGGACGTCTTCGAATACTTCTTACTACGAATCCATCTGTTGTCGTACCTTCTGCCGCTGCAATTGCCGCTGCAATTACTGCAACAAGCTCTGTGTCATCGGTCATATCCTGCTCTTCGGATACCTCTTCTACAACAGGTTCTTCCACAACCTCTTTTTCCACTTCTTTTGGTTTCTTCTTCAGAGCATTTTCAATTGCCGGGATATATTTAAACAGGGAAATAATAAGGGAAATGAAAATCAATACCATAAATACAGTTCCCATTCCAAGCAATGTATTAAGTCCTGCTTTCTTTAAGATCTCTCCTGTAGAATACTGTGCATCTACCGTCATACTCTCAAGATTTAAGTTGTCATCAAAGATAAATGTAAGAGATGCGTCTCGATTTTTAAACTGTGCCTCTGTTGTTACTTTCAGTTCATCTTCAGAAGCTTCGTACACATAATCTCCATGTCCTACATAAGCACCGCATTCTTCCACGCCTGCTGTCCAGCTCTCCATTGCTCCCAGGAAGCTGTCCGGTGTATATGGAAGCCCTGCCTGCATCAATTGATACTGGATTTCATAATCTGATAGTTCTCCCCACTGCTCCATTGCCACATCATCAGCAGAAGAACAGTAGCTTACCAGGAATTCTACAGACTGTTCAACAGTTGCTTTGTCATAGTCAAGCTCTGCCTTTGTACTGGCACATCCTGTAAAACACAATATCGCAGTCAGAGTACAGATTAATAAGCTTAATTTTTTCTTCACTTTGCCTCACCTCTCTAAACTGTTCCGTGTTTTTTCATGGGACGGTCTTCCCTCTTTGTAAATAACATTTCAAATGCTCCGATTACATATTTTCTTGTATCAGCCGGAGCAATGATCGTATCTACATATCCTCTCCTTGCCGCTGCATATGGACTGGATTGCAATTCTTTGTATTCTGTCGCTTTCACCTTTATCACATCTGCATCTGCATCTGCATACATGATCTTCGCTGCAAGTGCCGCATCCATCATTCCGATCTCAGAAGTCTCCCATGCATACACCATGTCTGCACCTGTAGATTTACTGTTCATGGCAACATAAGCACTTCCGAAAGCTTTGCCTGTCACAACATTTACCTTCGGCACTGTTGCGTTAGCAAATGCATACGTCAATTTTGCCGCAGCTTTCGCCAGATGTTTCTCATCATACTCGCTTGCCGCAAAACCAGATACATTTGTCAGGGACAATACCGGAATATTGAAAGCATCACAGAACTCAACAAACTCTGCGGCTTTGTTCGCACCGTCTGCGGATAAGGAACCATCAAACTGAGCAGCGATCTCTCCTTCTTCATTATATACAACGGAACGATTCGCAACTGCGCCGACTGTCATTCCGTTTAATCGGATAAATCCAGTCACCATATCTTGTGCGAAATCTTTCTTTGTCTCAAAGAAAATCTGATCATCTGAAATCTGTGAAAGCGCAATCGCTGCATCCTCAAATGCATCTTCAATCCCTTCACATACTCTGTTAAGATCATCATTACATTCATCATAAGAAGCATCCTCTTCATTATTACAAGGAAGCATACAGATCAATGTGCGGATATCTTCAAGAATTTCGTCTTCTGTCTCCACGCCATCCACAAGACCAACTTCCTTGCTTTGGAATGCTGCACTTGCTGTATCACACTTTTCAATGCGGTTTCCTGCAATAGCATTCGGAGAATTAACAAATAATCTTCCCTTTTCTTCCATAAATGTAAAGTCTGCAAGCGCCGGAATCAAGGAAAGACCGCCGCCGCACATTCCGAAGATCGCTGTGATCTGAGGAATCACGCCTGATGCCATAGACTGTTTCAAATATAAGCCTCCGAAAGCTTCCAGTGCATCTGTTGCTTCCTGAAGTCTCAATCCTGCACAATCAATCAGTCCAATTACCGGAGCACCCATCTTCATTGCCATATCATAAATACGTGCAATCTTCTTCGCATGCATCTCGCCAATTGCACCATTTAATACAGATACATCCTGACTGTATACATACACCAAGTTTCCATCAATCACTCCGTAACCGGTAATTACACCGTCTGCCGGAGTTTCTTTTTCCTGCATGTTGAAATCTGTATTTCTCGCTGTAACAGCACCGCCGACTTCAACAAAGCTTCCTGCATCAAGCATCGCTGCAATCCGTCTGCCTGCTGCATTTTCTGTTTTGTTGCCCATAATCCAGTCCTCCATTTTTTATTTTAAATTGGGTTAATTACTTCCTTATAAAGTAAAACCAAATTTTTGCCAATTATATTATATCTTTTTTTATAGTGCTCCGCAATACTTTTCACTCTGTTTTGTCAAATATTTGACGTTCAAATTTTATTCTAAAAAATTTATTAACTTTTTCTTAAGTTCTCATTGTAATAATCGATTCTTTGTGTTATAATTTACAAGTCGAGCTTGTACATATGCATTTCTTTTATCTAATGCTGACAAGTTTCACTAATATTTATTTTCATTTTTAATAATTGGAGGGATAAAAAAATGGAAAAAGCAAAAAAAGGAAGACCATTTGGCTTTTACGTTTGCGCACTCGGATTCACATTTGAACGTCTCGCATTCTACACAGTAAAATATCTGTTAGCCATTTGGATCGCAACAGAAGTTGCATCAGGCGGATTGGGATTATCCGACGTTGAAGGTGCTGCTATGTCAGGCTCATTCGTAGCATGGACATACATCACACCACTGTTCGGTGGTTACATCGCTGACCACTGGATCAGCCCAAGAATCTGTGTACCATTAGGAATGATCCTTATGGGACTTGGATATGTATGTACATGGAAAGCTGATTCCATGGCACTTGTATGGGCTATGATCATTCTTGTATCTATCGGTACAGGTCTGTTCAAAGGTAACTTATCTGGTATCAACGGACTGTTGTTCCACGATGCTGACGAACTGGATGAGGCTTTCTCAATTCAGTACTCTTTCGTTAACATCGGATCATTCATCGGTACAACATTTATCGCAATGCTTGCTACAACAGGTCTTTTCGGTATCAAGACAAGCTTCAACACAGTATTCTTAATCTGTGGTATCTTCATGTTCATCGATGCTGCATGGTTCATCCTGAACAGCAAAGCTCTTGGCGATGCTGGTAAGAAACCATTCAAAGTTGACCAGCGTGAATTCGATACAGCAGGTAAGAAAGAAGCTGATGATGCAAAACTTACATCTGGTGATGTTAAGCGTATCGTTGCAATCATCCTTGTAACTCTGTTCTCCAGTATCTTCTGGATGGTATGGTACATGGCTTACATGCCAGCTTACTACCGCTTCGGTTGGGGTGATGGTGCTGACTACATGAACCTTGCTAACTGGTATGTTGGAAGCTTCCAGATTCCTACTTCTTGGTTCGACTCTGTAAATGCTTTAGTATGTATCATCTTAGGTCCTGTACTTGCTATGGTTTGGGCTAAACTGGCTAAGAGACCGAAGGGCGACATGAGCATGTTCAAGAAAACAGCTCTTGGTATTATGCTTGTAGGTGTTTCTTACATCGTAATGGTTATAGCTGACAAGATCGCAGCTGCTAACGGACAGTGTTCTGTATTCTGGTTAGCACTTGTATGTCTGTTGATGTCAGTTGGTGAGATGGTATTCTCCCCACTTGGTAACTCATTCATTTCCAAACTTGCTCCAGCTAAAGTACTTGGTCTGTTACTTGGTTTCTGGCCAATCGCAGTATTCCTTGCTCAGAAGATTTACCCAAGCTTATATGCATGGTTAAAGACTCTTGACTTCACAATGGGATACGGTGGATTAGCAGCAGTTATTATCGTTCTTGGTATTCTCCTCTGGGCATTCAGTGGAAAACTTGACGAAATGGAAAAAGCTGAATAATCAACAATTTCATAAAGATCGAAAAAGAGATTGCGCCAGCGGTCTCTTTTTCAAATGACAGATTTTTTAAGACATCATTCTATTTTAAGGAGGTTTTTGATCATGACAGTATCAGAAAGAATTGCAAAGCTTCGCTCTCTTATGGACGAAAAGAACATTGATGCTTACGTTGTTCCTACTGCTGACTTCCATCAGAGCGAATATGTTGGGGAACACTTTAAAGCAAGAAAATTCATCACTGGTTTCAGTGGCTCTTACGGAACTGCTGTCATCTGCAAAGATGATGCAGGTTTATGGACAGACGGAAGATATTTCTTCCAGGCAGAAAATGAAATGGCAGGTACCGGTGTACGCTTAATGAAGATGTTCGTAGGCGACACACCTTCTATCACAGAATATCTGGCAGACAAGATTCCATCCGGCGGAACTGTTGCATTTGACGGACGTGTTCTCTCTATGGGTGAAGGTCAGGAATATGAGGATGCACTTGCTTCCAAAGGAATCAATATCGACTATTCCGAGGATCTCATCGATACAATTTGGGAAGACAGACCGGCATTATCAGACAAACCGGCATTCTTCCTGGAAGAGAAATATTCCGGTGAAAGTACAGCATCTAAACTGGAGCGCGTGCGTAAAGTAATGACTGAAAAAGGCGCTACCGTACACGCAATTGCTTCTCTTGATGATGTATGCTGGCTCTTGAATGTACGTGGTGATGATATTGATTTCTTCCCACTGCTTCTCTCCTATGCCATTGTAAAAATGGATAGTGTTGAGCTCTATGTCGATGAGAAAAAATTAAATGACCAGATTCTCGGTGAACTCAAAAAGGCAAATGTAAATCTTCACGCATACAACGATATTTACGAAGATATCAAGAAACTGGATGCTTCTGAGACCATCCTGATTGATCCAATGAAGATGAACTACGCTCTTTACAAAAACATTCCTTGCCACATCGTTGAAGCTGCTAATCCGACCATTCTCATGAAGGCTATGAAGAATGAGACAGAGCTTGAAAATATCAGAGCTGCTCATATTAAAGACGGTGTTGCTATTACAAAGTTCATGTACTGGATCAAAAATAACTTCGATAAGGAGACTATTACAGAATTAAGTTCTATTCAAAAACTTACTTCTCTTCGTGCAGAGCAAGACGGTTATATCCGTGACAGCTTCGAGCCACTGTGTGCTTACAAAGATCACGCAGCCATGATGCACTACTCTCCTTCTGAAGAGACAGATGTAAAATTAGAAAAAGGCGCTTTCTTCCTGAATGATACAGGCGGCGGATACTATGAAGGTTCTACCGATATCACAAGAACATTCGTCCTTGGCTCTGTCGACCAGCAGATGAAGAAATACTTTACTGCTGTTGTACGTGCAATGATGAACCTTTCCCGTGCAAAATTCCTGTATGGATGTTACGGATATAACCTTGACGTCCTTGCAAGAGGACCGATCTGGGATCTTGACCTTGATTTCCAGTGCGGTACAGGACACGGTGTCGGATACCTTGCAAACGTTCACGAACCACCGACAGGTTTCAGATGGTATGTTGTACCAAGCAAGAACGAACATCACAAACTGGAAGAAGGCATGGTTATCACAGATGAGCCTGGTATCTACGAAGATGGTCAGTTCGGTATTCGTATCGAAAATGAATTTATCGTAAGAAAAGGTGTCCAGAATAAATACGGACAGTTCATGCACTTCGAGACAATCACTTTTGCTCCAATCGACTTAGACGGTATTGATCCGGAAGAAATGAGCAAATCTGAAAGAGAATGGCTGAATAACTACCACAAAAATGTATACGAAAAGATCGGACCACATCTCACAGAAGAAGAAAGAGAATGGCTGAAAGAGTATACAAGAGCAATCTAAGATATTGCTTACGAGCCCCGGGGGAAAAGTAAAATGTCCCCCGGGGCTTTTTGCAAGTTTACCCCGGGGGACATAATCATTATTTTTCATTTCTGAACTGGATCGGTGTCATATTATATGCTTTTTTGAACAGTCGGTTAAAATGTTCTACGTTCTGATATCCTACGCTGAGCGCAATATTTTCAACTGTCATATTGCTTCCCTTTAACAGAGATTTTGCTTTCTTCATACGAATCTTTTTCACCATTTCTCCGAATGTGATCCCTGATTTTTCTTTGATGTATTTTGATATATACGGTTTTGAGAGATAGAATTTTTCTGCCAGATCTTCTAACGTAATATCAATATAATTTGCCTGAATATAGTTCATGATCTCGACCATTCTGGCATCCTGACAGCTTTTTGAATTGCCAAGCTCTTCTAATTTATTCACCGCAACAATCAGCGCCTCTATGGAAGCTCTGATAATATCAGGATCAATGCCGACTCCCCAGAAGGTTTTTCCTTTGCTTATAATGCCCACGTATGCAACCGCTTTGGAAGATGAGCCTTTCGACTGAGAATGTTCTTCATAGAAAGTAAGTTCATAACTGATATTAAAATATTGTTTGATAGCATTGCTTACGGCGTCAAGACGTCCATTTCCCATTGCAGTAACAACTCTCGTCTCTCCTGCATGATTGATCGTTGCCTCTGCTGTAATACCATCCCCCTGCTTAAAGTGACATTCATCTACATGGAATACCGGTTTCGTATTAATATAATTATCTGAAAAGATCTGATATACCCAATCCGGTGTTAATTCCTTATGTGCCTTATCAGATACATCTTTCACCAGATAACCGACTTCTGCACGCATTGCCTGAGGAAGGTTGATTCCATGACTCTGTTTTAAAATGTAGTTTACACCACCCTTACCGGACTGGCTGTTGATACGGATAACATCAGAGTCATACTGTCTTCCGACATCTTTCGGATCGATTGGAAGATAAGGAACTGTCCATGTATCACACTGCTTCTCATCACGATAAGCCATTCCTTTAGCGATCGCATCCTGATGAGAGCCGGAAAAGGCTGTAAATACAAGGTCTCCGGCATATGGCTGACGTTCATACACATGCATTCTTGTAAGCCGTTCATAAGTCTCTCTGAGTCTTTTCATATTTGAGAAATCAAGTCCCGGATCAACACCGTGAGAATACATATTCATTCCCATCGTAATAATATCAACATTTCCGGTACGCTCTCCGTTTCCGAATAACGTTCCCTCAATACGGTCAGCTCCTGCCAGAACGCCAAGCTCCGCTGTTGCAACGCCGCATCCTCTGTCGTTATGAGGATGAAGACAAAGAATTACATTATCTCTGTATTTCAGGTGTTTATGCACGTATTCCAGCTGACAGGCAAATACATGAGGCATAGCATTTTCAACGGTTGTCGGAATGTTAATGATTGCCTTGTTCTCTTTCGTCGGCTTCCATACATCCAATACCGCGTTACACACTTCTACTGCATAATCCACCTCTGTGCCCGGGAAACTCTCCGGACTGTACTGGAAAGTAAAATTACCATCTGTCTCAGATGCCAGCTTTAACAGCAGCTCGGCACCGTCAATAGCAATCTTTTTGATCTCTTCTTTACTCTTTTTAAATACCTGTTCCCGCTGTGCTACCGAAGTGGAGTTATAAAGATGAATCACTGCATGAGGCGCTCCCTTAACTGCTTCAAACGTCTTCTTAATAATATGTTCTCTTGCCTGTGTAAGCACCTGTACGGTCACATCATCCGGAATCATATTTTTTTCGATCAATGTTCTCATAAACTGATATTCTGTCTCAGAAGCCGCAGGAAATCCAACTTCTATCTCCTTAAATCCTACATCCACCAGCATCTGGAAAAATTCTAATTTTTCTTCCAGACTCATAGGCTCGATCAACGCCTGATTTCCATCTCGCAAATCTACGCTGCACCAGATTGGTGGTTTTTCAATTGCGTCTTTCTTTGCCCAGTCGTAAGTAACTTCCGGCGGCATAAAATAGGTTTTCTCATACTTCTGATAATTTTTCATGTCTCTTTACTTCCTCTCTATCACACATTTCAGTGCTTATTATGTTGAATAATAATTATCAACTTTGTTGTCTATTTTTAATACTCCCTTATCCTATCATATGCTTAAGGAAAAAAAAAGTGACATTTTTAATCATTTTAGTTGATATATTTTAATATTTCACATATTATCTTTCGGCTTCCAGAGAAAGTTTCTTAGTAATCGTTACCGTCTCCTCATAGCAGGCAAAAATCTGTTCCACCGTCTTTGCCTCCGGTTTCGGTGTAATGATGCTTACAAGCGGAACAACTACAAGCCCTGCGATCATTGCCACCGCTCCTGCATTGATCGGAGAGGCAATGTAATGAAGAAACAGATTAGAGACGGTAATACCTACACCTGTGATAAAGCTTGCCCATACAGCAGCCCTTGTCACGCGTTTCCAATATAATCCATACAAGAACGGCGCCAGAAATGCTCCTGCCAGCGCTCCCCATGAAATTCCCATAAGCTGCGCAATAAAGGTAGATGGATCTAATGCAATCCATACGGATAATCCGATAAAGAACACGACTAAAAACTGCATCCAGCGTATTTGTTTCTTTTCACTCATATTTTTCATAACATTATCTTTTAAAAAATCCAGTGTCAGCGTCGAACTGGAAGTCAGCACTAAAGATGCAAGTGTCGACATAGAGGCTGATAATACAAGCACAACTACTATTCCGATCAAAAGATCCGGAAGAGACGACAGCATATGCGGAACAATACTGTCAAACACCACACTTCCCGTCTCATCATAGATTTCACTACTGTCAAAGAGACGTCCGAATCCTCCGAGAAAATAGCTTCCTCCTGCCACAACACAGGCAAATAATGTAGAAATCACGGTTCCTGTATTAATGGATTTTTCATCCTTGATCGCATAAAATTTCCCGATCATCTGAGGCAGTCCCCACGTTCCGAGAGACGTCAGTATGATAACACCTAACAGATTCCACGGGTCCGGTCCAAAGAAGGAAGTAAATGCTCCCGGCTGCCCCATAGTAACCGGAAGATCGCTTGGAATCTCCGCCATCTTTCTGATTGCCTCCAGAAAACCACCCTGACCGCTTAACACTGCAGCGATCACCGCTACAATTCCAATCAGCATAATAATTCCCTGAATAAAATCGTTAATGGCTGTCGCCATGTATCCGCCCAAAATTACATAAATTCCAGTGAACACTGCCATTCCCGCAACACAATAAGCGTAAGGAATATGAAATGCCATTTCAAACAATCTGGACAGACCATTATAGATGGATGCCGTATATGGGACCAGAAAAATAAACACGATTGCCGACGCCATGATCTTTAATGCCTTGCTCCCATACCGTTCACCAAAAAAATCAGGCATCGTTTTACTTCCCAGATGCTGTGTCATAACCTTCGTTCGTCTTCCTAACACTACCCATGCCATTAAGCTTCCGATCACAGCATTACCGATTCCAATCCACGTACTTGCAATACCGTATTTCCAGCCAAATTGACCTGCATATCCAACAAATACAACTGCGGAGAAATAAGAGGTTCCATATGCAAATGCTGTAAGCCACGGTCCAACTGACCGCCCGCCAAGTACAAATCCATCTACACTGGCTGTATGCTTTCTGGAATAGAGTCCTACTCCTACCATGACTGCAAAAAATACGATTAGCAACGTTAATTTGATTCCCATACTGTTACCCTTCCTTCTCAAACTTCCTTATATCCATCTTCTTACACTACTTTAAAGCGTTACGCTTTAAAGCAACAAAGTTTACTGTCCTAGAATAGCATAATATTCCTATTGCTGTCAACTGCATTCTTATACAACCGAATAAAACCGCAAAAAAAGAGCAGATAAATTATCCACTCTTATTTTTCAGACACTATATTTTATTTCATCTGCTCAACACGTTCCTGAACGGTTCTCTGGAAATTCTCCACTCTCCGGTTGTATGTTCCATCCATGTATTTAGAATGAAGCATAAAATCCGCCGTTGCAAGATTATTTGCAATCGGGATATCATAGACAACAGCGATACGAAGCAATGCCTTCACGTCCGGATCATGCGGCTGGGCCTCCAGCGGGTCCCATAAAAAGATCATAAAATCAATCTGACCTTCTACGATTTTTGCACCAATCTGCTGATCTCCGCCTAATGGACCGCTGTTATATCCCTTCACCGGAAGTCCTGTCTTCTCAGCAATCAGTCTTGCTGTTGTACCGGTTCCGCACAAGAAATGTCCCTTTAAAATTTCTTTATTTTTATCACACCATTCTACCAGTTCTTTCTTCTTTCCGTCATGTGCGACCAATGCAATATGCTTCGTCTTTCCGATTTCAAATGTTACATACTTATCATTCATTTCCTACTCCTCCCCTTCTGCTTCATAATATTTAATCAATGCCTGTGTGCCAAGCTCCCCATATCCTTCTGCTTCCAGTTCTTCATAGTTCGAAAGGACAAGACTTAACACTTCCAGGAAAAGATCACTCCGATTAGCCTCTGTCAAAGCAATCTTCATATCTTTAATAAAATGCTTGATAAAAAATCCGGGCTCGTAATTTTTTTCCAGAATTTTAGGTGCAAAAAGATCTA
>ERZ506896.1577-NODE-1577-length-10843-cov-3.475899_pt1 | contig 10843 bp, 6 predicted proteins | sample MGYA00513176_ERZ506896 | MGnify/ENA metagenome assembly ERZ506896
CCCTCGAACGCATCGAGCGAAACAAATCCCTCTACGCTGTTTTCGAGGCGCACAAACACGCCGCGCATCGTCACACCGCTCACGGTGCCTTCAAAGTGCTCGCCGATGTGCTGACTCATGTACTCTGCCATGTAGCAGTCCTCGGCGTCACGCTCGGCGATGAGCGCGCGAATTTCATTGCGGGAGGATTCCGTCGCAGAGGTCTCGCAGAACTGCGCGTAGCGGCGGCGCACCTCTTCTGCCGGCATGCCTTCCACAAACGCGGAAAGCACGCGGTGAATGGACGTATCCGGGTAACGGCGGATCGGCGAAGTGTAGTGGCTGTAATCGGAAAGCGCCAGGCCGAAGTGGCCGGTCTCCTCCGTCGAATATCTCGCTTTTTCCATCGTGCGTAGCAAACGCTGAGAAACAAGCGTCTCGCACGGCAGGCCGCGCACGCGGTCGAGGATCGCGGCGAAATCCTGCGTTTCGGGGTTCGGCTTTACGATCTCCTTGCACGGAACGCCCACGAGCTGCAACAGCGTCACAAGCTCCTCTACGCGCTTCGGGTCCGGGGTGCCGTGCACACGGTAGAGGAACGGCAATTTATGGTCGAGCGAGAATTTCGCCGCCGCAATGTTCGCCGTCACCATCATCTGCTCGATGAGCTGCTCCGCTTCGCCGGAAACGCGCGGCATGATGTCGATACAAATGCCGTTTTCATCAAGAATGAATTTCGATTCGCCGCTGTCCAGCTCCATGGTGCCGCGGGCTGCGGAGTTCGCCTTCAAAATATCGGCAAGCTCCTTCGCCGACATCAAGGACTCCATGACGGGCGCGTATTTGTTCAAAATCTCCTCCGATGCCGTGCCGTCCAGAATTTCGTTGACCTCGCTGTACACACCGCGCACCTTGGAATTGATGATCGACTTTTTAAAATCGTACTTTGTGATGTGGCCCTCTTTGTCGAGCTCGATAAGCGCGGAGAAGGCCAGCTTGTCCGTGCCCGCGTTCAGGGAGCACGCGCCGTTTGAAAGCACCTCCGGCAGCATCGGAATCACGCGGTCGGCAAAATACACAGACGTGCCGCGGTTGATAGCCTCTTCATCGATGGCAGAGCCCTCTTTCACATAGTGGGAAACGTCCGCAATATGCACGCCCAGCGTGTAACCGAAGTCCGTGCGCTTCACGGAGATGGCGTCGTCGAGGTCCTTTGCGTCCTTACTGTCGATGGTGAAGATCGGCTCGCCGCGCAGGTCAAGGCGCTTTGCGTATTCTTCGTCGCTGATGGGCTCGTTGCCGACGCGCTCGGCTTCGTCGAGCACTTCCTGCGGGAAAACATGCGGAATGCCGTACTGCTCTACAATGGCATCGGCGCAGACACGCGCGGTGCGGCTACTGCCGAAGACCTTCTTCACGCTGGCATATGCCCAGTCACCGCGGTAATCCTGCTCCAAAGATGCCATGACCTTGTCGCCGTTTTTCGCGCCGTTTAAATCGCGCTCGCGCATACGTAAATTATAGCGAATGGCATTGTCCGGGATGAGCTCAATGCCCTCATCGGTGATACTCACCGTGCCGGTCGTCTGCGCAGGCTTGTGCTCTACGATGCGGCGCACACGGCCGGAGGGGCCGCGGTCGTCCTTGCGAATGTCGCCGACGATGATCTTGTCGCCGACGAGCGCACCCTGCAAAGCGCTGCCGTGAATAAAAATGTCGTCGCCGCCGCCATCGGGGCGCGCAAAGCCGAAGTTCTTCGAGAGCGAAACGAGCGTCGCTTCCACGTCTTCGCCGACCGGAATAAGCTTCGCATTGTGCTCGCGGTCAAGTAAAATCATGCGGCGGTCTTTTAAAGAACGCAGTGCATCGTAAAAAGCAAGCTTGTCGAGCACACCTGCCTTTTTCAAAAGCTGGCGTGCGCTCCAGTCGTGAATTTCCTCGCTGCGCATGGTCGCCAAAATCGTCTCTTCCATGCGGTTCAGGGGCGTGTCGCGAATGTCACGGCGGCGGTCGGAACGACCGTTTCTGCCCTGAAAGCCCTTGTTTCTGTCATTTCCCTTGTTATACTGTTTCATTATACCTATCCAATCTTCCACAATCACGCCCCGCCCGGTCTACGGCGAAGCGGCGCCGAGTGCGCAAATTTCTTGTTTTGTTGTTTCCCTGTTCTTTCGTCTTAAAACGAATAAAGTCTTTAGTCAAGTTTTCTTCGAGAAAACTTGAAAGCGAACGCTTGCGTTCGGTTGGGTTTATTAGGTCAGCGCCCTAAGTCGATTTCCTCGGAGCTCGACCAAAGGTTTCACCTTTGGAATCTGATTAAACTTTCTGAAGAAAGTTTAATCAAAGACTTTTGCGTCCGCTTTCACGTCAGCTTGTGCTTACTTCAGTGCTTTCACTTCTTCTCTGTAAATATCACCGCGCACGGCAAAGCTCTTGTACATATCAAAGCCCGTTGCGGCGGGGCACAGAGACACCACGTCGCCCGGCTCTGCGCTTTCTCTTGCAAGGCGCACGGCATCCTTCATGTTGTTTGCGTGCAGAATCACCGGCGCGCCGTCCTTGTAGTTTTCGGCACCGCGCACCGCAGCTTCGATCTTCCCCGCAGCCGGCGTTTTAAAGCCCTCAAGCGGTTTTTCGGGCGCGAGCAGCACGAGTGTCTTCACCTTGTCACAAATGACCTTACCCAGCTCGTCAAACGGCACCTTTTTATCCGCACCGCCCGCAATCATAACGATCTTGAAATCATACAGCGAAAGCGTGCCGATCATTGCGCGGGACGGACTCGTTGCGATGGAGTCGTTATACCATCTCACGCCGTCCAGCTCGCGCACGAACTCCATGCGGTGCTCAACGCCGTTGAATTCTTTCGCGACAGTCCTGATAACCTCTTTCGAGACATCGCCCCACACGGCAGAAATCGCCGCAAGGTAGTTTTCGACGTTGTGCTTGCCGGGAATGCGAATGTCGCTTTCCTCCATAATATATTCGTCGCCGAAGTAGATTTTGCCGTCCGCGCTGCACCACGCGCCGTTCGTCTTCTCTCTGCGGGAGAACATGTACGTCATGCCGCGCGTGTCAGCGGCACAGGCCGCCGTCAGGGCGTTATCCGCGTTCAAAACCGTGCGGCCGAACGCATTCTGGTGCAAAAGTACGTTCTTCTTCGCGTTCACGTACTCGTCCATATCCTTGTGCACGTCGAGGTGGTTCGGCGACAGATTCGTAATGACCGCGACATTCGGGCTGCGGCGCATGGAGATAAGCTGGAAGCTCGAAAGCTCCACCACCGCCACATCCTCAGGCTTTACATCACGGATCTCCGGCAGAAGCGGGCGGCCGATGTTGCCGCCGAGGTGCACGGTCTTGCCCGCCGCTTTCAGCATTTCGGCAATGACGGACGTTGTGGTCGTCTTGCCGTCGCTGCCCGTCACGGCGTAAATTTTGCACGGACACAGGTCGAAAAAGACTTCCATTTCGCTCGTCACGGCAACACCGTTTGCACGGGCCTTTTGCAGCTCGGGCAGCAGATACGGCACGCCGGGCGCGCGGAACAGCATGTCTTCGTCGATACTTTCAAGGTAGTCTTCGCCGCAGATGAGCTTTGCGCCGAGCTTTTTCAGCGCTTCGCCGTCTTCGCCCAGCGCCGCTTCGCTGCGCTTATCGCGCACCGAAACGGCTGCACCGTGGGCTTTAAACTGCTCAATGAGCGGCAGGTTGGAGCGTCCAACGCCGACAAACGTGATGCGCTTGCCGGAAAGAGACGCGTAAAATTCGTTTGCTGTCATAATTCGGAACTTTCTCCTTTATTTTAAAAAGGTGCGGTAATCCTCCAGATTCTTGCGGAGCAATTCGGGGGTGTTTAAGGTATACGGACATTTCTTCACGCACTGGCCGCAGTGCTTGCAGTTTTCAATCAGCTCCATTTTCGCCTGCCACTCGGGCGTCAGCCATGCGGCGGACGGAGCGCGGCGCAGCATAAGCGACATGCGCGCGCACTGGTTGATCTCAATACCGGCGGGACATGGCATGCAGTAGCCGCAGCCGCGGCAGAAATCGCCCGCGAGGGACTCGTGCTCTTTTTCGATGAACGCCGCAAGCTCGTCCGTCATCACCGGCGGGTTATCATTGTAGGAAAGAAACTCGTCAAGCTCTTTCTCGCGCTGTACACCCCAAATGGGCAACGTGTTCTCATACTGCGCAAGGTACGCATACGCCGCATCGCTGCGCGTGATGAGACCGCCGGAAAGCGCCTTCATGCAGATGAAGCCGACGTTCTTCTCCTTACATAGGTTCACGAGCTCAATGTCCTTTTCGCTCGCAAGGTAGCAGAACGGGAACTGCAGCGTTTCATACAAGCCGGATTCCACGGCTTCGCGCGCCACATGCAGGCGATGATTCGTGATGCCGATGTGACGGATCTTGCCCTGCGCTTTCGCTTCCAGCATCGCCTCATAAAGGCCTGTGCCGTCGCCGGGCTTCGGGCAGAAGGACGGCGTGTGGAACTGGTAAATATCCACGTGGTCGGTCTTCAGCATAGAAAGGCTCGTCTCGAGGTCTTTCCAAAAGCCTTCAACGGTTGTCGAGGCCGTTTTCGTCGCAATGATGATGTCGTCGCGCACATCGGCAAGCGCCTGACCGATCTTATATTCGCTATCCGAATACGCGCGTGCGGTGTCGAAAAAGCGGATGCCGTTATCGTATGCTTTGCGCAGCAGCTTGCCCGCTTCTTCAACGGAAATGCGCTGAATGGGCAGCGCGCCGAAGCCGTTGCGATTGACCGTGATGCCGGTATTGCCGAGTGTCACTGTTTTCATAGTTTTCCCGTCCTTTCAAAATATACATACCCGAAAATTTCCTTTGGGCTTTATTCCGTGTCCGCCGTCATTTCCTGATAGCTTTTATATAAGTCAAAGTAAATGCCCTTTTTCTTCATAAGCTCCTGATGCGTACCGGCTTCTTCAATGCCCTTATCCGTCAGCACCAGAATTTTCGTCGCGTTCTTGATGGTCGTCAAACGGTGCGCAATCGTGAACGTCGTTCTGCCCTTCGCAAGCTTTTCAAGCGACGCCTGCACGATACGCTCGCTTTCGTTATCGAGCGCACTCGTCGCTTCGTCTAAAATCAAAATCGGCGGGTTCTTTAAAAACGCACGCGCAATGGAAATGCGTTGCTTCTGGCCGCCGGAAAGCTTCACGCCGCGCTCGCCGACGTATGTATCGTAGCCGTTTGAAAGCCCCTCGATAAATTCATGCGCGCCCGCCATTTTAGAGGCCACGATGACCTCTTCCCTTGAAGCGCCCGGCTTGCCGTACTGGATGTTCTCAAACACCGAGCCGGAGAACAGGTACACGTCCTGCTGCACAAAGCCGATGCGGTCGCGCAGGGATTTCAGCGTCACTGTACGGATGTCCTTGCCGTCGATGCGGATGGAGCCGGCAGTCGTATCGTAAAAACGCGGAATGAGGTTGCACAGCGTCGTTTTGCCGCCGCCCGAGGGGCCGACAAGCGCGATGTTCTCGCCCGCCTTTACGTCGAGGTCGATGTCAGAAAGCACCTCGATGCCGTCGTCGTTATACTTGAAGCTTACGTGGTCGAACGTCACGTCGCCCTTGACAATGCCGATATCTTTGGCGTCCGGCGCGTCGCTGATCTCGATGGGCGCGTCCATAACCTGAAAGAAGCGCTCCACGCCGCTCATGCCGCTTTGGAACTGCTCCGTAAACTGCACGATGCGGTGAATGGAATTGATGAGCGTTGTGATATACAAAAGGTACGCCACAAGCTGCGAGGGGTCGATGGCGCCGTTCATCATGAAGATGGCGCCCGCAATGACGACCACGATATACATGAGACCGTCAAAGAATTTATTGGAGGCTTCAAAGCCGCCCATATACATGTAGCGCAGACGCTTGATGTTGTAAAAGCGCTGGTTGCCCTCTTCAAACTTCTTTTCTTCAAGCGGCTCGTTCGCGAAGGATTTCACCACGCGCACACCAAGCAGGCTGTCTTCCACCTGCGCGTTAATCTCGCCGAGCTGTTGGCGCTGGCTGCGGAACTGCGCCTGCATTCTCTTATTGAAGAACATGGCAGCCGCCAGCATAAACGGCAGCACCGCAAAGATAATCAGCGTCAGCGGCACACTCATCGTGCACAAAATCACAAATGCGCCGATGATCTTGATGCCCGCAATGAAAAATTCCTCCGGACAGTGGTGCGCAAACTCCGTGATGTCGAACAGGTCAGTCGTGATGCGGGACATGAGTTGACCGATCTTCGTGTTGTCAAAATACGAGAACGAGAGCTTCTGCAGGTGTGCGAACATGTCGCGGCGCATGTCGGTCTCGATCTTTGTGCCCATGATGTGGCCGATAGACGCCATGAAGAACGTCGCGCCCACGTCGACGAGCTTTAAGAAAATGTACAGCCCTCCGATGCGCAGAATGTAGCTGAGCGTCAAAGACGCCAGGTCATTGATGCCGCGGTTTGTGATCTGCTGCACGATGATTGGCAGCGCCAGCTCACACACGGTCGTCAGCGCCGCGCAGAACAGGTCGAAAATGAGAATCCACAGATACTTTTTAAAGTACGGCGCAAAACGGCGTATAAGACCCTTTTTGCCCTTATTTGTCACAGTTGCTTCCACAATACCCATCCTTTCTTTCATCGGCGCAAAACCGTTTTCCGCACCGCGAAATTCCCCAAAAACTTATAATTTTATTTTATCACAGGCACATGGCCTTTACAAGACAGGAAGTTACTTCAAATGCAGTTTATCCGCCAGTTTTTCGCCCTTCGGCAGCTGCACGATCTCCTCGCGCGTGATGGCTTTGGTAAACACCGCCGCCACGAGGTAAACGAGGATTGCAAGCAGAATAACCGGAATGACCGCGAACTTCTCACTCATAAAGCGCGTGAGCAGCAGATATACGGGGTACGAGACCGCGCCCATAATGACAGAAGCAAGGAGCGGGCGAATGCCCATGCGCACCACGCTCGGAATTTCCGGCAGCATACGGTGCAGCGCGATAAGGTTCAGAATAATCATAACAAGATACGAAACGAACGTACCGACAGCAGAGCCCATGGCGTTAATCTCCGGGATACCGCACAGCACATACACAACGCCGATGCGTACCACCGTACCGACGATCATATTGATGACCGGCACGTATACCTTGCCGACCGCCTGAATCATCGAGTTCGTAGTGTAAAGCAAGCTCGCCGTGATGACCGCCGGCGCCATAACGGCGAGCAGCGGCGCGGTATTTGCCGCAAACTCCGGGCGGCTGTAAAGCAACAGGGCGCAAATGGGTTTTGCAAAAATGCACAAACCCACGGCAGACGGGATGGCTACCATGAGCGTCATGCGCAGGGAGAGCATGGAAATACGGTTGATTTCGCGCTTTTCTTTTTTTGCGATCGCACCGGAAAGCATCGGCAGCACGATGGTAGAGATGGGCACGATGACGGCGTTCGGCAGGTCGAAATACTTGCGCGCCGTGCCGAGCCAGCCCTTCATAGCGATGGCGGAGTTCGCGTCCACACCGGCAGCGCCCTGCAAACGATACATCATCACGGAGGAATCCACAATGTCGAGCGCGCTCAAAAACGCAGAGCCGATGATGACCGGCACCGCAAAGGTCAGGATAGATTTCAAAATTTCACCAACACTCGAAACCTTCGGCTCAAAAGGTGAATAGCGCGTATCGCGCGATTTGCGGAAGTAGTACAGAAGAATGTACAAAACCGCGAAGAACGAGCCGATGGAAACACCGAGGATTGCGCCTGCCGCGCCAAGCTCCGGCAAGCCGGTGGTCTTCAGGAAATACAGTGCCAGCGCAATACCGACGAACAGTTTAATGAGCGACTCCAAAACCTGCGAGACCGCCGTCGGCGTCATGTTGGAACGCCCTTGGAAATAGCCGCGCAAACACGACGAAAGGGACATGAAAAAACACATCGGTGCCAAGGCTGCAATGGCGTACATGGAGCGGTCATTTTGGTTCATGAGCATCGCGAACTGACGGGAAAACACCGCCATGACGATGCAGCCGACAAGACCGATGCCGGAGAACAGTGTGAATGCCACGCGGAAAATTTTATCCGCTTCGCGCTTGCGGTTCTGTGCATACGCCACGCTGACAAGGCGCGAAATGGCGAGCGGTGTGCCGGAAGATGCCAAAACACTGAAAAATACAAAAATGTCATACGCCGTGTTGAAATGCCCCATGCCCTCATCATCGAGGAAATTCGCAAGTGGAATAGAGAAAAATATATTGATGAATTTGACGATAAACGTCGCTGCCGTCAAAATTGCGGTACCCTTTAAAAAGCTCTGGCCTTTCTGTTCCGTCTTCTGAGACAAATTGAAATCACTCCTATATCAAAATCGTAAATTGCCGCATTGAAACGCATTTAGGAAGCCTGAACAGCACACAAAATACGTACAAAATAGTATACCATACTTTCCCCCTGTTTCGCAAGGAAACGGGCTTAAAATGTGCGCGATGAAAGCAAAGATCCCCTGTGCAAAACGCACAGAGGATCCAAAATCACCCGATCAGCATTCTGCCCTCCGGCAGAACGGAACCGCTTTTCTTTTTGCGCATTAAAATCGCCACACCGAATGAGACAGGGCCTACGCGACCGATGAACATCGTCAGCGTCAGGGCAAGCTTTGCAAGCGGATGCAGCGTCGGGGTCAGGCTTGCGCTGAGGCCGACCGTCGCAAAGGCGGAAACGGCTTCGATCATCGCATCCAATATGGAAACACCGTGGTGCAGCGCTAAAATGAGACTCACGTTCAAAACGGAGACCACAAGGGCGAACGCCACGACCGTAAGGGACTTGTACACCATACCGGGGTCAAAACGGTGGCGCAGGAACGTAGTGGTGTCTTCGCCGCAAAGAGTGGATTTCACCGCCGCAAACAGCACCACAAGCGTCGTCACCTTAATGCCGCCCGCCGTGGAGCCCGGGCAGCCGCCGATGAACATCAAGAACGACGTGAGGAGCTTTGCACCATCCGTTTCCTGCTTAATGCTGACGGAAGCAAAGCCCGCCGTGCGCGTGTTCACCGACTGAAAAAACGCCGCGTTCAGCTTTTCAAAGAAGTTCAAATCACGGTATGTATTGTTGTACTCAAGGATAAACAGCATCACCGTACCGAAAACCAGAAGCGTCAAAGATGCACGCAGGCAGACCTGCGCGTGAAAGCTCAGCTTTTCCACGTGCTGCCGGTGCAGGCGCGTCGAGATTTTCTTGCGGTAAATATCCTGAAACACCACAAAGCCCGTGGAGCCGATGATGATGAGCGTGGAAATCGTCAGCGTGACGAGCGGGTCGCCGTTAAAGGCCGATAAACTCGAATTGCCGGGGATGAAGCTTAAAATATCGAAGCCGGCGTTGCAGAACGCCGAGACGGAGACGAACACCGAGGCCCATACGCCGAGCCCGCCATAGAGCGGCACGAAGCGAGCCATGAGCAGAAGCGCGCCGAGAGCTTCCACCGCAAACGTAAACGCAACCACGATGCGCAGCAGCGAGATGACATCCAAATTGCTGCCGCCGGCGCTTTCGCGGGCGAGTACAAGGTGGCGAATGCCGATGCGGCGGCGGACGAGCAGCGTGAGACCCGTTGCAAACGCGGCAAGGCCGAGACCGCCGCACTGAATGAGCACAAGCAGAACGCCCTGCCCGAAATACGACCAGTGTATAAACGTGTCATACACGGAAAGGCCCGTGACACACGTGGCGGAGGTCGCCGTGAAAAGCGCGTCCACAGGGTTTGTGAACTGCCCGCTTTTCGCCGAGATCGGCAGCGTGAGCAACACGGTGCCGATAAAAATAAGGATCACAAAGCTGACGACGAACATGCGCGTGGGTGACGTACGCTTTACTATTTTTTGTAATCTGCTCGTTTTCATAAACTCCGACCGACTTTCTCCGGGCGCGCCCGGAACAGATTTATGCCAACATGAGTTCGCTGATTTTTGTGCGGCGCAGCGCCATCATCAGCGGCACACCGAGCACATAGCAGACGATGAGCTCGCCGATGCCGACCGAAACGGCACCCGCGATGAAGCCTGCAAGGGAGAGATTGCCGAAAGCAAACGTGCCGTTATCCGCAAGGCAAGCCACTTCAAAGCCGACAATGAGGGCGTTGAAAATGACCGGCGGCAGCGGCGCCAAAACCGGGATCTCTTTCCAGCGAATGTTGCGTACAAGGTAAGAAAAAATGCCCGCGAGCAGCGTTGCAAGCGTGCCGAACACCCAGTCTACGACGCCGAGCGGACTTGCAAGGTTCGAGATGAGGCAGCCGACGGCAAGCCCGGGGATGGCGGCCGGCGTAAAGGCCGGGAGCACCGTTAAGGCTTCCGAAAAGCGGAACTGCACCGCGCCAAACGCCAGATTCATGGCGGCAGCGGCGTAAGTGAGGACAGCATACAGCGCCGCAATCACGGCGCTGAGCGCCAGAAAGCGGACTTTTGAGGTTTTCTTATTCATTTCAGCATTCCTTTCCGCGGTCCGGGAGCCGCCCCGGCCGCGCTAGTTTTGTTTAAGGTCAGGATGTCACGACTGACCGTGCTGCACAAATGGGCGTACAGCAACAGGATATAGCATAAGCAATTTAGGACGAAAAGTCAAGCGTTTCGGGGATATTCTACCGATTATCGAAAAATGTCGGATTTGTAATCGAAATTTTGTTCGTTTTTGAGCATGGACAGGCGGTTTTCATGGACATTGTTGATTACATAAACGAAGTTGACCGCAGCAATCGTGAATATGCAAAAAGCCCCTGCCCGCAGTGAATGAACCGCACCAGATTATGCGGACAGCACTAAAAGCCCCCATGTAGGATATTGAG
>ERZ506896.1579-NODE-1579-length-10825-cov-3.050882_pt1 | contig 10825 bp, 8 predicted proteins | sample MGYA00513176_ERZ506896 | MGnify/ENA metagenome assembly ERZ506896
CGGAGTCGAAGGATCCCGGGCGGCGTTAGCAGGAGGAGTTTCGGGGGCAGCAGGCGCCCCATCGGTTGCCGCCGCCGAGCCGCCCCACGCGTTCGCGCCGCACGAGGCCGAGGTGGCGGGCCGCGCGCTGTACGCGAACGGCGAGGAAGAGACGCTCGTATGAACCGCTTCGTCGTATCCGACCCGTCGCGGTGCATCGGCTGCAGCGCCTGCCGCGTCACCTGCACGGAAAGCCATCGCCGCCGCGCCCTGCGGCCCGCCTCGCGCATCTCGCTCGTGAAGACGCGCACGGTGTCGGCCGCCGTGACGTGCCATCAGTGCGAAGGCGCGCCTTGCATGACGGTGTGCCCCGAGGGCGCCATCGTACAGGAGCGCGATCGCCTGCACGTGGACGAAAGCCGCTGCACAGGGTGTTTGCTGTGCGCGCTCGTGTGCCCGTTCGGGGCGGTGTACCCGTCGGCGCCCTCGACCGCGCACGTCAAGGCGGCGCCGTACAGCCGCGCTTCGTCGGCGCGCTCGGCCGGGTTGCTGCGCCAGAAGGAGACGGGCGCCTACACGTCGGTGGTGATGTGCGACCTGTGCGCGAAGTCGCCGAACGGCCCGCGTTGCGTGGAGGCCTGCCCTACGAAGGCGCTCGCGCTGGTGGACGAGGGCATGCTGGAGGCTTTGGGTCGCACGCGACGCATCGAGGCCATCGAGATGACCGACATCGCCATGCGCGGCGCTTTGGGAGCTGACCTGGCCGTTCGGGTCGATGCGTTGTTCGACAGGGAAGGGGATGCCTGATGGGGACGATCAAGCCGCGCGTGCCGAACGCCATCTCGGCGGGACGGCCCGCTTCGTCGGCGCGCCGCGTCCACGAGCCGGTCAAAGGAAAGCCTCGCCACGACTTCGAGCGCTGCATCGCTTGCGCAGCCTGCGCGGTGGCATGCGATGCGGGCGCTATCCGCATCTTCATCGACGAGGACGAAGGCCTGCTGGTGTGGACGCTCGACCTGTACGATTGCACGCAGTGCGGTCGCTGCGTGCCCGTGTGCCCCACCGGCGCGATGGGCCTCATCGAGGGCGCGGAGTTCGCCGACGACCCGGAGCCGCCCAAGCGCTGCCTGTTCGCGTTGGCCGAGTGCGAGTCGTGCGGCCGTTACTACGCAACGAACAAGGAGGTGGCGTTCGCGAACGAGCTGCTCGAGCAGGAGGAGCACGCCGATGCCGCCCGCGCCCGCGCGCTCACGTCCATCTGCCCCGACTGCAAGCGCCTGCACGATGCGAAAGCCGCCGCCAGGAGAAGCGGCATGAAGCGCGGATAACCTCCCAAATCAACGCAAGCACCCAGCCTCTGACGCGGTGTGGGCGCCTTCATTCCCTGCATCTGAGCGTAGCCCTGTTAGCCGGCGCTCGGCGTCAAAGGAGCTGCAAGCTTCGCCATTCATATATATGATGAAAATCATCATGGACAAAACATGCCGCTTTTCGGTAGTTTTCAGCAGCGAATCGGAGTGTTCAGTCAAGACGCTTCGAAGAAATGCCAGGTGAGAAAGCTTTCGTTGGCTTCATCCTAGGCAGAGAATACTGAAAAGTGCCCCGTTTTGTCCATGACTTTTCGGCTAATATTAACCTGCAACCGGCAAGCAACTCGCGGGCGTTTCATGCGAAACGCCCGCATTCGCGTTGGAGAAACCACCCCGGTGACTTCTTTGCGCTAGCCGATCGAAACCAGCTCGCGGGGGTAGCTGTTGAGCACTTCGCAGCCGTCTTCGGTGACCAGCACGAGGTCCTCGATGCGCACGCCGAACTCGCCGGGCAGGTAGATGCCCGGCTCGATGGAGAACACCATGCCCGCTTGCACCGGCGCGTCGTGCGCGGCCGACACGTCGCCGGGCTCGTGCACGTCGAGGCCGATCTGGTGTCCCAGGCGATGCGTGAAGTAGGAGCCGTAGCCCGCCTCTTCGATGATTGAGCGAGCTGCGGCGTCGATGTCGCAGAAGCGCACGCCGGGAGCTACCAGCTTGCGCGCCGCCTCGTTCGCGCGCCGCACGGTGTCGTGCACCTCGCGCAGTTTTTCGCTGGGCTCGCCGAACACGAAGGTGCGCGTCATGTCGGAGCAGTACTCGCCCTTGCGGCAACCCACGTCGAACAGGACCACGTCACCGCTGGCCAGCGGCGTGTCGTCGGGTTCGTGGTGCGGGTCGGCCGCGTTCGCGCCGAAGCTGACGATGGGGGTGAACGAGTGGCCCTGCGCGCCCAGTTCGCGGTAGATCGCCTCCAGCTGGCCGGCCACGTCGGCCTCGGTGACGCCCTCGTGCACGAGCCGGCGGAAACGGTCCATGGCGGCATCGTTCGCGGCGCTGGCGGCGCGCATAAGCTCGCGCTCGGTATCGTCCTTGATGGCGCGCGCGTCGTCTACCGCATCAGAGGCCAGCACGAAGCCGCTCGCCGCGCCGCGCTCCATGAGCGGCAGCAGGAAGCGGGCAGGCAGGTTCTTGTCGCAGCCCAGCGGCTTGTCGGCATCGCACAGCCCTTCGACGATGGCCAGCGGATCGTCGGTGTCGGTGAACGAGCGCACGGTGCAGGCGGCGTCGGCCGGCGCGGCGAACAGCGCATTCAGCACGAGGGTGGGTCGAGCGTCCGATCCGACGATCAGCCCGAGGAAGCGCTCGCCCGGCTCGATGAACGCTCCGGTGAGATAGTGGATGGAACGGGGATCGCATACGAGCATCTGCTCGAGACCTCGGTTCGCGAGGTTGCGCCTCACGGTTTTGATGCGCTGTTCGTACATGGCGTGGCTCCTTACGTTGTCGCCGACAAGGTCGGACGGGTTTGTTTGCTGCGATGATAGCTCATCGAGCGCTACGCGCGGCGCATCTTCCCTCGAATGCGGGGATATTCGGGAGGGCTGGTTCGCGCAGGCGCGTTTAGCGTATGATACGAAGCATGGCAAACGGACTTACATACATGCGCAAAACCACCTCGTCCGAGGCGACGAAACAGCTGGCGGCCACGCTTGCGCCCTACTTGCAGGCGGGCGACGTCATCGTGCTGTCGGGCGATCTAGGTGCGGGCAAGACGCAGTTCGTGCAGGGCGTGGCGGCAGGGCTCGGCGTGCGCGACCAGGTGACCAGCCCCACGTTCAACATCTTGCTGACGTACCCTGCCGGCTCGCTGCCGTTGTACCACTTCGATCTGTACCGACTCGAAGAGGCGGACGAGCTCGAGGACATCGGCTATTACGAGACCATCGACGGCGACGGCGCGTCGTTCGTCGAGTGGGGTGAGAAGTTCCCTGAGGCGCTTCCGTACGGTTATCTGGAGATATCCATCAGGGTGGACGACGAGGGCAACCGCTCCGTGCGGACCCACGCTTACGGCGACCGTGCACGTCGGTTGCTGTTCGTGTGGGCGAAGGATTCGAAATCGCGGCTGATGAAGTGCGCGGGAGGAACTGCGTGAGCGACATGAATTTGCGTCCCGAAGGGGCGTCCGAGCGGGCACGGTACGTGCTCGCCTTCGATACTGCCAACGAAATCATCGCTATCGGGTTGGGCGTGCTGCATGCGTCGTCGCGTATGATCGAGTTGACGGCTTCCGTGGAAGCCGAGGCTCGACGCGCGTCGAACACCCAGCTGCTGCCCCGCATCGACGCAGCGTTGGCCGAACACGGCGTGGCACGCGAGGACATCGCGTGCGTGGCGGTGGGCCGCGGCCCGGGATCGTTCACGGGCGTGCGCATCGCGATGGCTACGGCGAAGGGCATCGCGTCAGCACTCGAGGTGCCGCTGGTTGGCGTATCGTCGCTTGATGCGGTGGCGTGGAACGCATGGGCGGCGGGCGAGCGCGGGCCGCTGTCCGTGGTGGCCGACGCCATGCGCAAGGAAGTGTACCCGGTGCGCTATCTGCTGAACGATACGGGCATCGAGCGGTTGGAGGCCGACCGCGTGGTGAAGGCCGAAGACGCCGCGCGGGAACTTGCTGCCGAGGGCGACCCTGCCGAGGAGGACGCGTCGTCGCAGGTTTCCGCACGTCTTCTTTGCGGCGATGCGCTGAAGAAATATGGGGAGTTATTTGAGGGCTGCGGGGCGGCGCTGCCTGCCGAGTTGTGGATGCCGACGGGTCGCGGGCTGTTGCTGGCGCTGCAGGCGGCGTGGCGGGCGGGCGAGGCCGACCCGCTCGATGCGCGTCGCCATGACCCTGCGTTCGCGCTGCCGGTGTACACGCGCCTATCGGATGCGGAGGTGAACGAGCGCATCCGCCTGGCGAAGAACGATCCGAAGAACCTTGCGACCGGCGTGCAGGACGTGGCGAAGCGGGCCGACCAGCGCGCGACCATGCACGATACCGCCATCCTGAACGCACAGCCCGACGAGCATGGCATCACGTACAAGCCGCTCGATGCCGCCCATGCAGGCGCTGTCGCGACGTTGGAGTCCCTGGTCATGGGCTCAGACGCTTGGAACGAAGCGCTCGTGGCCGACGAACTCCCCCGCGCCGACCGCGTGTGGTGGGCAGCTTACGAAGGGGAAGCGCTTGCGGGTTACGCCGGCGGGTGGATCGTCGACGGGCAGGTGCAGATCCTCAAGGTGGGCGTCGACCCGGCCATGCGGCGACGCGGCATCGCGCGCGAGCTGTTGGCGCACGTGGCGGCCGATGCGCGCGACCTGGGCGCGTCCCGTTGCTCGCTCGAGGTGCGGGCGGGGAATGTCGGTGCGCAGGAGTTGTACGCCGCGCTCGGCTTCCGTTCGCTGGGTGTGCGCCCGCGTTACTACTCCGACGGCGAGGACGCCGTCATCATGGAGGGCCCTCTGCCGTTGGCCAGGCACGATGTGGCCGGCATGGAGCTGGTGGTGGGCGCTGCCAGCGACGATGCCCGCTCCCTCCGCGACGAAGTGCAAACGGATGTTTCACGTGAAACATCCGAACGCCGCCCCCTCATCCTCGCCATCGAATCGTCCTGCGACGAGACGGCGGCCGCCATCGTCGACGGCAACGGCACGCTTATCGCCGACGTCGTGGCCTCGCAGATCGACTTCCATGCGCGCTTCGGCGGCGTGGTGCCCGAGATCGCTAGCCGCAAGCACATCGAGGCTATCTGCGGCGTGTGCGACGAGTGCTTCGACGTGGCTGCTTCCGCGCTGGGCATCGAACGTCTGACCTGGCGCGATCTGGATTCCATTGCCGTGACGTACGCGCCGGGGCTCGTGGGTGCGCTCGTGGTGGGCGTTGCGTTCGCGAAGGGCGCCGCGTGGGCGGCCGGCAAGCCGTTCATCGGCGTGAACCATCTGGAAGGCCACCTGTACGCGAACAAGATCGGCGCGCCCGATTTCCAGCCGCCCGCGGTGGTGTCGCTCGTGTCGGGCGGCAACACGCTGCTCGTGCATATGAAGGGCTGGGGCGACTACGAAACGCTGGGCGCTACCATCGACGACGCGGTGGGCGAGGCGTTCGACAAGGTGGCGAAGGCGCTGGGCCTGGGCTATCCGGGCGGTCCCGTCATCTCGCGCGAGGCGGCCAAGGGCGACCCGAACGCCATCCCGTTCCCGCGTGCCATGATGCACTCGGGCGACCTGCGCTTCTCGTTGTCGGGTCTGAAAACCGCGGTGGTCACCTATATCAACAACGAACGCGCCGCCGGCCGCGAGCTGAACGTGCCGAACATCTGCGCCAGTTTCCAGCAGGCGGTGGTGGACGTGCAGGTGAAGAAGGCCGAAATGGCGCTCGAGCAGACGGGCGCGCGCACGTTCTGCCTCGGCGGCGGCGTGGCTGCGAACCCCGCGCTGCGCGACGCGTACGAGCAGCTGTGCGAGCGTCTGCACGTGCGCCTCACCCTGCCGCCCTTGAGCGCTTGCGGCGACAACGCCGGCATGATCGCCGAAGTGGCGCTCGACCGCTATCGGGCCGGGGCGTTCTCGCCGCTTAGCACCGACGCTTTGGCCCATGGCGACTTGGAGGTGCCGTACTAGCGGCTCCGGGCGTCAGGGTTCGGGCGTTTCCGATTGCCCTTAGCGGCCCGGAGCGTTGAGCCCAAAACAAAAGCCCGAAGAGTCGGCGACTCTTCGGGCTGGGCGAGCGATGGGGCAGGTGCCCCGTGGCCTTTGCGGGCCGAGGCCTTCTCTAGTGGCGGCAGGCGTTGGCGGGATCCATGAGCGCGACCTTGCCCTCCGCGAACAGGCGGGCCACGTTACCGACGTTGGGCTCGGTGGTGTCGGAGTAAACCTTGATGCCGGCGTTGGTGAAGCGAGTGAACGGCGGCATGCCCATGCCCACGGTGAGAATGCCGTCGACGCCGATGCCGGAGACGAAGTCGATCACGCCGCCGCAACCCACGGCATCGTGATCGGCGTTCTTCACCGACTCGACGCTGACGATGTTCATGTCGTCATCGAACTCGACGACGGTCATGTACGCGGCGTGGCCGAAGTGCCCGCTGCGGATGCTCTCGAGGCCGGCGTCGGTTTCGCTGGGGATGGCGATCTTCATGCGAATGCTCCTTTGCTGTTGCGACTTGCCCTTTGCTCGGGCAAGTCATACGAGTCTTTCAGGGCGAATTATAGCTTGAGCTGCGTCAAACATGCGTTGAAAATCGGCGACGACCTCCGAAGTGGCGTCCGGTGCACCAGCGTTCGAGGCGCCGTTGCTTCTAGCTCGCTCGCGCTGTATCCGTTGAAAGCTGAATAGCGGGGCGGATGCGACGCAGACGCAGAGACGAGCTGCCGGACTGCAATCTTAATACTGTCTTAATGCGGGCGCATGAACCTTAACGGCGTCTTTAGCCCTTGCTGATTATGCTGACATTCATCGGGTGGTGCTCTTGCGCGCGAAGCGCGTTGCCTCCCGGATGTTGGCAAGCGGTCCTGCGGGATCTTGAGAGACAAGGGCAAGATCATGTTCGTGGTGACACCTATCGTGGGCGTGTTGGCGCTCGTCGCGATGGCGTATTTGGCAGTTTTGCTGCTGCGGGGCGGTGAGCAGCGATGAGCGCGATCGCGGGGTCGGAGTTTCTGCAGGCAGGCGTGCTGGTGGCGCTCGTCGTGGCCTGCGCCCTCCCGCTTTCGGGGTACTTGGTTGACGTGATGGAAGGTCGGCCCCTTCTCATTCGGCGTGCGCTGGGCCCGCTCGAGCGCTCTGCGTGCCGTCTTGTGAGCGCGCGCGAGGACGATGGCATGGATTGGAGGCGTTTTCTCGCCAGTGCGCTCGCCTTTACGGCGGTAAGCTTTATCGGCCTCTTCGCCCTGCTGATCTGCCAAGGCGCACTGCCTTGGAACCCCGAGGGCTTTCCGGGGCTTGCGCTCGATACGGCCTTCAATATGACGGCGAGCTTTGTGACGAACACCAATTGGCAGCCTATCGCCGGTGAGACGAATCTGAGCTACTTCTCACAGGCGGTTGGTCTGGCGGTGCAGAACTTCCTTTCGCCGGCCGTCGGCATCGCGGTGGCATTCGCGTTGCTGAGGGGCCTGGCATCTTCGGACGGCGGCAAGCTCGGGAACTTCTTCGTCGATGTCGTGCGCGCGGTGCTCTACGTGCTGCTGCCCCTGTCGCTGGTGCTCGCTTTGGTGGGAGTGTGGCAGGGATCCCCCCAGACGTTTCAGGGCTACGAGACGGTGCAGCTTTTGGAGCCGGTGAGCGTCGATGCCGAGGGGACTCTCGTCGATGCCGATGATCCGACGGCGGTGCAGGAGGTGACCGAGGCGGTCGTGCCGCTCGGTCCGCAATCGTCCCAGGTGGCTATCAAGCAGCTGGGAACAAACGGCGGCGGCTTCAACGGCGCGAATTCCGCCTCAGCTTTGGAGAACCCCACGCCGCTTACGAATCTCCTCCAATGCGCGGCGATACCGCTCATCCCCTTCGCTCTCGTATTTGCTTTCGGGCGCATGGTGGGCGACCGCCGGCAGAGTCGCGCGCTCATGACGGTTGTCCTCACGCTTCTCGCGGTGGGCCTGTTCTCCGCTATCGCCGCCGAGACGGCGGCCACGTCTCAGCTTTCAGCCGATGGGGCAGTGTATCTGGGCGCCTTGGATCAGTCGGCTGGCAATATGGAGGGAAAGGAATGTCGTATCGGCGTCGGCGAATCGGCGGCGTGGACGGCGCTCACGAGCGCTACTTCCAACGGCTCGACCAACGCATCAATCGAGGCCATGACTCCTATCGGAACGCTGGTGCCGCTGGCGCTCATCGGACTTGGCGAGGTGGTCGGCGGCGGTGTCGGCACGGGGTTGGTGGGCCTGCTTGGCTTCACGGTGCTGGCGGTGTTCGTTGCGAGCTTGATGATAGGGCGCTCTCCTGAATACCTGGGAAAGAAGCTGGGTCCGGCCGAGATGCGCATGGCGGTCGTTATCGTGGTGGCGCCGGCGCTTGCCATCCTGCTTGCCGCATCGGTGCTTGTGATGAGCCCCGCCAGCGCGGCGGCGGTGGGAACTCCGGCTCCCTTCGGTTTTACCGAGTTGCTGTATGCGGCCACTTCGGCCGGCGGAAACAATGGCAGCGGCCTTTCCGGTCTGAGCTCGAACACGCCGCTGATCAATGTGGTGCTGGGGGTGGAAATGCTCTTTGCCCGCCTGGCTCCGCTCGCTGCGGCGCTGGTGCTCGCCGGGAATTTGGCGCAGCTCAAGGTTCAGGCGACGGGAGCGGTCGGGCTTTCCACCTCCGGCGCTTTGTTCGCCGTGCTGCTGTTGGTCATCATCGTGCTCATCGGCGCGCTCTCCCTTCTTCCGGCTTTTGCGCTGGGACCTCTGGCCGAGCAGTTCATGGGTGCGTTCTAGGTAAGGTGCGTGGTCTATGAAAAAGGAAACGAAACGAGCGGTTCGCGACGCTTTTGCCAAGCTGTCCTTTCGCAGCCAGGCTCAAAATCCGGTTATGCTCATGGTGTATCTGTCGGCCTGTTTGACCACCGTGCTGCTTGCGTTGGCGCTCGCGGGCATATCTGACGCTCCGTGGGGCTACATTGCGGCAATTTGCGTGGTGCTATGGGCGACGGTGTTGTTCGGAAACTTTGCCGAGTCGCTCGCCGAGGGTCGCGGCAAAGCGCAGGCCGATGCGCTGCGCTCCGCCAAACGCGATGTCGAGGCGTGCCTCATAGACAACGCCGCCCTCGCTGATGCCGCCACGATGGAAGACCCGTCGGCGTTTCTTGCTGATCGAGGCCGCGCGGTGGGATCGGCTACGTTGAAGCGGGGGCAGGTGTACCTTGTTCGCGCGGGCGAGCAGGTGCCCGCCGACGGCGAGGTCATCATGGGGGCGGCAAGCGTGGACGAAAGCGCGATTACCGGCGAATCGGCGCCGGTCGTGCGCGAGAGCGGCGGCGATCGGTCGTCGATTACCGGAGGCACGACGGTGCTCTCCGATTGGCTGGTAGCGCGGGTGACCGCTGAGGCGGGTCAGAGCTTTCTCGATAAGATGATCGCCATGGTCGAGTCAGCCGCGCGCAAAAAGACCCCCAACGAGCAGGCTCTCGAGCTGCTGCTCATCGCGCTGACGTTGCTGCTCCTTTTCTTGCCGGGGATCGCGCGGCCGGTGTGGGTACGGGCGCTGGTGAGCGCGGCTCCCGTGCTGGCGTTGGCGGCCAGCTTGCTGGGCAGCTGGCTGTACACGCCGGACAACGCGCTGCTGGTGAAGCTGAACGACATCTTTACGGGCCGCCTGTACCTTGCAAACAAAGCCCTTTCCGAAACATCCCTGGCGATCGCGGGGCAGGGCCTGTGGGACGCCGATTACATCGTGGACAACTGCTTCGCCAACCTGTGGATCTATGCGGGCCCGGTGGCGAGCGTCCTGCTCTGGGGCGCAATGGCGGCACTGCTCTGGCGGCTCATGAAAAAGGGCGCCGTGACCGAGAGCGCCTGCCTTGTGGTGATGCTGGCCCACGGGTTCATGGAGAACCACGTCATCTGGCCCTGTGTCAATGTGTGCCTGTGGCTGATGCCCTGCGTGCTCTTCCTGCTGCCGAAAGAGCGGGTGGGGGATTTCGCGCCTGACACGGGCGCCCAGCAAACGGCTTTTTGAATCGAAAATACGGGCACGGCGTCTTCGCTGAAGTGTGACGCTGCCCCTTTTTTCCGTGATGGTTCCCATCACGGAAAATCCTTCTTGTCAGCATAAAGAAAAAGGTGTGTGGAACAATGCGCAGGCATCAGGGTCTTGTAAATATCGCCAATTTCACCATTGACGTGGGGCTGATCCTGGTCGCCTACGGCTTGGCCACCTGGCTGCGAAACGGCTATATGGGCGGCGCTCCGACCTCCTTCTTCAGCTTGTTCGACCGGCAGTATGTGGTGGTGGCCTGCGTCTATGCGGTGTGCATCGGCCTTGCCTATGTGTTCTGCCGCTTATACGGTTCATTCCGGTTCCGGAATTTCTTTCAGGAAGCCGGCACCATCGCCGTCATCAACGGCGTCGGTATTCTCGGCGTGGGCGCGGTGCTCTACATTGCCCGCCTCACCGACTTTTCCCGTATGGTGCTGGGCTTTTTCTATGTGTTCAGCGTGGGGTTGGTGCTGGCGAAGCGGCTTGTGTTCCGCTCAATCCTGCGGCACAGCCGGAGCCTGGGATATGCCCGGCGGAACCTTCTTGTGGTGGGCGAAGGAAAATTTGCCGAACGCTATATCCGGTATGTGAAGGAGAACGTCCGGTATGGGTACCAGCTGATGGGATATGTGTCCTCGCAGGCCCATCCGGAATACGGTGAGGCGCGCCTGGGCGGATATGACGATTTCTCCGCGCTGCTGAGCAGACAGCGGGTGGACCAGGTGGTCTTTGCCTTGTCCGGCACGGACACGGAGCGGCTTGGCGGAATGATCGCCGCCTGCGGCCGCTACGGCGCCAAGGCGTCGGTGAT
>ERZ506896.1585-NODE-1585-length-10773-cov-3.642004_pt1 | contig 10773 bp, 8 predicted proteins | sample MGYA00513176_ERZ506896 | MGnify/ENA metagenome assembly ERZ506896
CGCGCGGCCGCACGCTGCGCTTCCTGTTCGACGGCTCCTACGAGGAGTTCAAGCAGACGCTTTTCAGCCTGGGCGAGACACCGCTGCCCAAATGGGTGCGCGACAAGGTCGAACCCGAGGACGCCGAGCGCTACCAGACGATCTTCGCCGAGCACGAAGGCGCCGTTGCCGCCCCGACGGCCGGCATGCACTTCTCGAAGCACCTGATGAAGCGCATGGAGATCAAGGGCATCGACCGTGCGTTCGTCACGCTGCACGTCGGGCTGGGCAACTTCCGTACGGTCGACGTCGAAGACCTCTCGAAGCACAAGATGGACTCCGAACAGTTCTTCGTGACCGAAGAGGCTGCCGGGGCGGTGAACGAGGCCAAGCGCAACGGGCGCAAGGTCGCAGCCATCGGCACGACCGTCATGCGCACCCTCGAAACGGCGGTCTCGACCAACGGCATGATCAAGCCGATGGAAGGATGGACGAACAAGTTCATCTTCGCGCCCTACGAGTTCACGGTGGCCGACGCCATGGTGACCAATTTCCATCTTCCTTACTCCACCCAGCTGATGATGGTTGCGGCGTTCGGCGGCTACGAAACGATCATGAACGCCTATAAGATAGCCAAGGAAGAAGGGTACCGATTCGGCACTTACGGCGACGCGATGCTCATTCTTTAAGATTTTTTCACTATCTTTGCACAATAGACCGCGAAAGATCAAATACTCGAACCATGGCAAATAAGATTCTGTACGTCTGTCAGGAGATTACACCCTATCTTCCAGAGACGGAGGCTTCCGGACTTTGCCGCGCTCTCACGCAGGCGATGCAGGAGCGTGGGAACGAAATCCGTACCTTCATGCCGCGCTACGGCTGTATCAACGAACGCCGGCACCAGCTCCACGAGGTAATACGTCTTTCGGGCATGAACCTCATCATCGACGACAACGACCACCAGCTCATCATCAAGGTGGCCTCGATCCCCGCGGCGCGCGTGCAGATCTATTTCATCGACAACGACGACTACTTCTCGCGCAAGGCGGTGCTGACCGACGGCGCGGACAACTACTTTCAGGACAACGACGAACGGGCCATCTTCTTCGCCCGCGGCGTGCTGGAAACGGTCAAAAAACTGCGCTGGACGCCGACCATAGTCCATTGCCATGGCTGGTTCTCGGGAGTGATCCCGGTCTACCTGAAACGTGTCTTCGCCGACGACCCGATTTTCCGCGACGTGAAAGTCGTCGTCTCGCTCTACGCCGACGGCTTCCCCGGGGAACTGGACAAGGGCTTCGCCGCGAAGATCGCCGGCGAGGGGGTCAAGGATAAAAATCTCGCAATTCTCGACGTCCCGTCATACGAAAACCTCTGCCGCTTCGTTATGGAATATGCCGACGGTGTGGTCGCAGCTTCCGCAGATGCCGACCCCAAGGTATTGGAGATCGCCCGTGCGAGCGGGAAACCGATGCTCGAATACCAGTCGCCCGAGGCAGCGGACTTTTTCGATAATTACAACCGATTCTATGAAGCGATTCAATAATTTCCGCCGTTTGCTCCGCGCCGCCGCCGTCGTGACGGCCGTCGCTGCGATGACATTCGCGGGCTGCACCAAGGTCGACGACACACTGGGGTCGAACCTCGTGCCGGACAACCAGCAGATGAAAGCGGGTTACCAGACATTCGGCGCCCTGACGCTGACGGGGGATCTCAACCCCAGGCGCTATGTCGAGACGCGGCTTTACCAGACCGACTCGCTCATCACGTCGAACCTCACCTACGGGTACATGGGTTCGATGCTCAGCGATACGTTCGGACTGCGCACGGCAGGGTTCCTCACGCAATACGTCCCCTATGAAATCGACTCGGGCTATTTCGGGTTCCGCCCGATCCTCGACTCGGCGATCATCCTGCTTTCCATCTCCAGCTACGGCAGCGACACGCTCACCTCGCAGGAGTACAACGTATACGAGGTCGTCAGCAACAACTACCTGACCGAGAAACCCGTCGAAAGCGGAAAGTCCGAGCGCGACACGACCTTCTACCTCAATTTCGACCCCGTGGCGGAAGGCGTCTACAACCCCGACGAGCCGCTCTTCACCTTCACGCTCGGCGGCGAGGGCAAATACCCCTCGACCACGTCGGCCGTGACGTTGGAGCCGACCGAAGCGGGTAAAAAATACATCCGCCGCCTGATGCTTCAGGAGGGCGAGTATGCCGGCGACTACTCGATTTACAGCGCCGACAGCCTGAAATACTGGGTCGAGGCGTTCAAGGGACTTTACATCGCCCCGAACCCCGAGAAGCCGCTCACCGAGTACGGCAAGGGAACGATCTTCGCCACGGAACTGACCTATTCGGGCCTGTCGGTCTACGGACGTAACCGCGTGAAGGACGACCCCTCGCTGATCAAGGATACGATCGGCATGGTCTACTACTTCTACGAAGACGGCGCGAAATTCGGCAACGTCTCGGTAAACAACGTCAAGCACGACTACGAGGAGGCCACGATCGCCCGAAGGATAAACATAGAGGAAGCCCGCGAGACGGCCGAGAACCGGCCCGAAAATTCCCTCGTCTATGTCGAGGGCATGGGCGGCGTGGTGACCGAGATGACCTTCAGCCCGGAGTTCTTCGCAGAGCTGGAGGCGGAGATCGCCAAGGGAAATGCCGACGGCAAGAATTTCAAAACACTCGCGTTCAGCCAGGTACGCATGTCGATCTACTTCAACGACAGCGACTACGAGTGGGAGAAGATCGCGGACGGAACGGCCGGCGACATCCTGCGCATGACCGACCAGATGAACGCATACCCGGCGCGGCTGGGCATGTACACCAATTACAAGACGCTGACGCCGATTTCGGACTACGCCTACGTCTACGAGCAGAACTACGGTTCTTCGGTAACGCTCGCCTACAACGGCAAGATCAACCGCAGCCGCGGCTGCTACGTAATGGACATCACGGGCTACATGCAGCAGCTCTGGAACAGTTACATGGAAGCCAAGGCGGATGCGGGCGGCGAGGTTGCGAACATCGACTGGGACAAAGTCAAGAACCGCTCGGTATACATCGGACCCGAAGCGTACAGCCTCTACACGACCTCGTTCGGCGTGTTGCAGGGCATGCCGACACAGGCCGGGACTGCCGAACCGAACAACGCCCCGATCCGTTTCAGTATGGCGTACAACCTGATCAAGTAAACAACAGATAACCCCTTTTGCGGAACCTAAGTGTAATGCTTAGGTTTTCGCTTTTCTGAAAAAGCCATCAAAACAGCAATGCAGGAAAATTTAGTAATCGTCGAGTCCCCCGCCAAGGCCAAAACCATCGAGAAGTTCCTCGGCAAGGACTATATCGTCAAGTCGAGTTTCGGACACATCCGCGACCTGTCGAAAAAAGACCTGGGCATCAATATCGACGACGAGTTCAAGCCCGTCTATGAAATCCCGGGCGACAAGAAGAAAGTGGTGGACGAACTGACCAAACTTGCCAAGAGCAAGACCGTATGGCTGGCGTCCGATGAAGACCGCGAAGGAGAAGCCATCGCATGGCACCTGACCGAAGTGTTGGGTCTCCCCGTCGACCGGACCAAGCGCATCGTCTTCCACGAAATCACCAAGCGGGCGATTCTGGAAGCCATCGAGAAGCCGCGCACGGTCAATATGGACCTGGTCAACGCCCAGCAGGCACGCCGCATCCTCGACCGGCTGGTCGGCTTCGAGCTGTCGCCGGTGCTGTGGAAGAAGGTACGTCCGGCGCTGTCGGCAGGCCGCGTGCAGTCGGTCGCCGTGCGCCTGATCGTGGAGCGCGAGCGCGAGATCATCGCCTTCCGCTCGGCAGCCTATTTCCGTGTCGTGGCCCAGTTCTACGCCGCCGGAGACCCGGAGAAGACGCTCTTCAAGGCCGAACTTTCGTCGCGTTTCGAAACCGAGGCGCAGGCCGAAACCTTCCTGCAAAGCTGCATCGGCGCCACATTCACGGTGGCCAAGGCCGAGGAGAAACCCGCACAGCGCTACCCCGCGCCGCCGTTCACCACCTCGACGCTCCAGCAGGAGGCGGGCCGCAAGCTGGGCATGTCCGTATCGCAGACGATGTCCGTCGCCCAGCACCTCTACGAGCAGGGTCTCATCACCTACATGCGTACCGACTCCGTAAACCTCTCGCAACAGGCACTGGCCCAGTGCAAGGAGGAGATCACGAAACTCTACGGCGAAAAATATTCGTCATGGCATAACTATAAGACCAAGACCAAGGGGGCCCAGGAGGCGCACGAGGCTATCCGCCCGTCGTATATCGACCGCCAGTCGATCGAAGGCACCCCGGCCGAAAAGAAACTCTACGACCTGATCTGGAAGCGCACCGTAGCTTCGCAAATGGTCTGCGCCGAACTCGACCGCACGACCATCGTGATCGACATGTCGGGGTCGTCGCAGCAATTCGTCGCCACGGGCGAAGTCGTCCGCTTCGACGGCTTCCTGCGCCTCTACTCCGAATCCACGGATGACGACCAGGCCGCCGAAAGCGGCGAAGGGCTGCTCCCGAAGATGGCCCAGGGCGACGAACTGCTTTCGACGCAGATCACCGCCACGGAGCGCTTCACGCAGGCCCCAGCGCGTTACAACGAAGCCTCGCTGGTCAAGCGCCTCGAAGAGCTGGGCATCGGACGCCCCTCGACCTATGCGCCGACCATCACGACGATCATCAACCGCGGCTACGTGGTCAAGCAAAACAAGGAGGGGCAGAAACGCAGCTACGTACAGATGACCCTCACGGGCGACAAGCTCGCCACGAAAAACCTCTCGGAAAGCTACGGCAAGGAGAAGAACCGCCTTTCGCCGACGGACATCGGCATGGTCGTCAACGACTACCTCGAAACGCAGTTCAAGCCGATCATGGACTATAACTTCACGGCCAGCGTCGAAAAGGAATTCGACCGCATCGCCGACGGCGACATCACGTGGGTGAAGATGATCCACGATTTCTACGGCCCCTTCCACCAGATGGTCGACACGGCCATCGGCACGCAGACCGACAAGAAGAGCCAGGCACGCATCCTGGGCAACGACCCCAAAACGGGACATATCGTCAAGGCCCGCATCGGCCGTTACGGCCCGATGGTCGAGATCGAAGGCGAAGAGGGCCAGAAAGGGCGCTTCGCCTCGCTCAAAAAGGGCCAGCTGATCGAGTCGATCACGCTCGAGGAGGCGTTGGCGCTCTTCGCGCTGCCCCGCGACCTGGGCCAGCTCGACGGCGAGGAACTCTCGGTGGGCATCGGCAAGTACGGGCCCTACGTGCGCCACGGCAAATCGTTCGCATCGCTGCAAAAGGGCGACGACCCCTACACGCTCACCTACGAGCGGGCCGTGGAGATCGTCCATGCCCAGAAGGCTGCGGCCGCCGCGGCCAACACTCCGCTGCGGAGCTTCCCCGAAGAGCCCGACATGCTGGTCAAGAACGGCCGTTACGGGGCCTACATCGCCTACAAGGGCAAGAACTACCGCCTGCCCAAGGGCAGCAAACCCGAAGAACTCACGCTCGACGACTGCCTGAAGATCGTCGCCGACTCGAAGAAATAACAGAACCTATAACTAAACTGTAACGCAATGAAGAAACTCCTGCTAACCCTCGTTGCCTTCTGCGCCGCATTTACGGCTGCGGCACAGACCCCGGACACGACCGCCGCCGAAGGCTACCGGTTCACCGACGTCAAACTGATCCCCATGACCCCGGTCAAGGATCAGAGCCGTAGCGGCACCTGCTGGTGCTACTCGACCCTTTCGTTCCTCGAAGGTGAAATCCTGCGTGCGGGAGGCGCCCCCGTGCACCTCTCCGAAATGTGGATCGTCCGCCATACGTTCATGGAAAAAGCCGTGAAATACATCCGCATGCACGGCGAGATCAACTTCGCCGAAGGCGGGGCCTCGCGCGACGTGACGGAAGGCATCCGCAACTACGGCATCGTCCCGTTCGAAGCCTACCCGGGCTTCAACTACGGCACCGAGAAAGCCGATTTCCACGAACTCTCGCGCGTGCTGAAAGCCTACCTCGACGCAGTGATGGAGGCCAGCACCAAATCTTCGAACAAGCCGCTCTCGACGGCTTGGAAACGGGGTTTCAACGCCATCTTGGACGAATATTTCGGCCCGATGCCCGAGACCTTCACCTATCAGGGCAAGGAATACACGCCCCGGACGTTCGCCGCCTCGCTGCCGATCGACATCGACGACTATATCGACATCAGTTCGTTCACACACCACCCCTTCTATACGCAATTCATCATCGAGGTGCCCGATAACTGGATGTGGGGCACGGTCTACAACCTTCCGCTCGACGAAATGATGGCCGTCGTGGACAACGCACTGGAGAACGGTTATCCCGTCGCATGGGGAACCGACGTAAGCGAAAAGGGATTCAGCCGCACCAAGGCGATCGGCATCGTACCGGCCGCAGACCTCGAAGGCATGGGCGGTACCGAAGCCGAGCGCTGGGGCAAACTGACGCAGAAGGAGAAGGACGACGCACTCTACAAGTTCGACAAGCCGGGCAAGGAGCTCGACATCACCCAGGAGATGCGTCAGGTGGCTTTCGACAACTACGAAACCACCGACGACCACGGCATGGTCATCATGGGTACGGCCACCGACCAGGCAGGCAACCACTACTACAAGGTGCAGAATTCATGGGATGTACGTCCGCCCTACGACGGATTCTGGTATTTCTCGCGCCCGTTCGTCGCTTACAAGACAACCTCGGTCATGGTCAACAAGCACGCCCTGCCCAAGGAGATTGCCAAGAAACTGGGCATCAAATAACCCGGGCGTAACGACCGCCCCTGAGAAGCCTCAGCCGCATGGCGGTAGGGAGCCCGAAATGAAAAGCGGCCCGACTTTGACAGTCGGGCCGCTTTCGTATATCGAAGTTTTAACTCTTTTCCGAAAATAAAAGGGAGATATTACATCTCGCGCAGCTTGATGCTCTCTCCCAACATAATCAGGGCGGTGCGTAACCACTCATTGATCCTTGCTTTCATACTAAATAATTTTAAATAATTCTTAAAATATTTTATCATTTAAGACAAGGCAAAAGTACTACGGCAAAAGCAAACTTCCAAATATTTTATTAAGATTTTTTAAGAAATATGTAAATTTTTTGAATAAACCCTCTATTCCTCCACCTCTACCCCCAGCAGCCGCACCAGGTCAATCGCCTGCAATGCATTGATCTTCAAACCCTTTAATTCAAACGAATCGACCTCGCCGACCCGCATGCCGCGGATGTCGGAATCGGCGAACGAAAGCCCGCGCAGGCGCGTGCCGCGGAATTCGCCCTGCGTCAGGTCGCAGCGCGAAAAGGCGACCTTCTCCAGGCGGCACTCGTCGAACACGGCACCCCGCATGACTCCCTGCCCGTGCGCCACGAAACGCAAGCGCCCCAGTGCGAAATTGGCGAATTCCGCCTTGCAGCGCTCGAAGGCCACATGCTGCATCGTCGCCTCGGAGAGGTTCGTCCCCATGAGCTTGCAATCCAGGAACTCCACCCGCTGGAAACTGCACCCCGTCAGGTCGGCGTTCGACAGGTCGCAGTTCCGGAAGGTCACATCCGTGAAATGCGATCCGCGCAGCGTGCACGCCGGGAAAAGGCAGCCCGCGAAAAGGCACGACTGCACCCAGATATGTTCCCGGTCAAGGTGCGGGAAAACAATGCTGCGGAAAATGCCTCCGGCAATCTCTTCGCCTTCGGTCAACGCCCTGCCATCGGTATGTTCCACGGGATCGGCGGCCGGGACTGGTCTGGTTATCTGCATCTTTAAGTTCGGTAAACGGCCACCCGTATACCCGCCTGCAAAGCCGCGCACGGGAGGGTCGCCGCAGCAAAGGTAAGAATTTATCCCGGAAGGCCGCGCCCTTCTCCGCCACGCTCGCGCCGTTTTGCGCATACGGAAAATAATTCCTATCTTTGGGTCGCCTTTCACCCGAACGATTCATGAAAAAGGGATACAGAACCATTTTGACGGCCTGTATGCTGTTGATAGCATATACCGCCGCGGGACAGCAACCCGAGAAGGACATGGACGCCTTCCCCTCGACCGAGGAAGCCCTGTCCCAGATCGGAAGCGCCGCAGCCCGCTCCCCGAAACAGCCTGCCGACACCGCAGCCCTCACATCGCCGGCCCAACGCAAAGGCTTCATACGCCGCATCATCGACTATTACAGCCGTTCGAATATCGACCGTACGTTCGAAAAGAAAATCGACTGGAGCATCGTCCCCGGCCCGAACTATTCGTCGGATGTCGGCTTCGGCATCGGGTTCCTCGTGGCGGGGCTTTACCGAATAGACCGCACGGACTCCGTGACCGCCCCGTCGAATATCTCGATCTACGGCAACGTCACGACCGAAAAATTCGTCCTGCTCCGCTTCTCGGGCGACAACATCTTCAACCACAACAAACAACGCCTGAGCTACGCCGGGGCCTTCGTCTATTTTCCGGGTGCCTTCTACGGCGTGGGCTACAACGCCGGCGCGGAGGGCTACGCACAGGAGCTCACCACCACGATGGGCATCTTCCGCATCTCCTACTGCACGGCGCTCGCCGGACGCTTTTACATCGGCGTCAGCGGGGGCATCGACTACACCGGGGCGAAGTACAAAGACACAGGCATGGTCGCCTATATGAATAATGTCAAAGCCGACGTAGACGCCGGGAAGCCGGTTCCGGGTGGCAGGATGGGCGAACTATACACCCTCTGGCAGGAGGGGCGCTACGACCCGGCCAAGCAGGATCCCTTCTCGAATTACATTACCGAATCGGGCGACAATCCGAACGCCTTCAACACCAGCCTCGGCCTCTTCGCCCAATACGACACGCGCGACGTGACATTCAACGCTTCGAGGGGCATCTTCATCAAGGCCGAAGCCAAGTGGTACCCCGAATGGCTGGGCAATACGCGCCGCAACTTCGGACGCTTCACCCTGACCTTCGACTTCTACCGGAAACTCTGGAAAGGCGCCATCTTCGCCTACGACCTCTACGCCGACTTCACGGCCGGCACCCCTTCGTGGCACATGTACGCCAAGATGGGCGGCATGGAACGCATGCGCGGCTACTACGAAGGGCGCTACCGCGACAAAAGGCTCGTCGAGACGCAGATCGAGCTGCGCCAGAAAATCTACCGCCGCCACGGCGTCGTAGCCTGGATCGGCGGCGGACAGGTCTGGGGCACCGACAAATTCCGCTGGGACAACACCCTTTACAGCTTCGGCTGCGGCTACCGGTTCGAGTTCAAGAACCGGATGAACATCCGCCTCGACTACGGCTGGGGCGTCTACGGCAACCAAAACCTGCCGTGGGATCGCAAACGCTCCTCGGCCTTCCTCTTCACGGCCTCCGAAGCCTTCTAAGAGCCTGCGCCGCGCGAACAGGACACATATGGGAAAGCCCCTCCTCGGGAGGGGCTTTCCCATGCGGTAATCCCGCCGGGACTATACCGTATATACCGTGATAAACCCGTCGGCACGATGCAGCGTGAGCCGGATCGCCTCCCCGCCGCCGATGCGCCCGACAACGATTCCGGCCGCAAAATCCACCGCCTCCACCCGCAGGTCGTGCAGCAAGTCCAGCCCCGGGCGCCGGGCATATTTGTAGAGCGCCTCCTTGGCGCACCAGACAGCGGCAGGCAGCAACGGATCGCCGGACAGCGCCAGCTCGGAGGGGGACATGTAACGCGGCGCGGCACGGCTGAAATCCCGCGCCTCGGGCTCGATGTCGACCGCGCAGGGGACATCGGACAGACAGACGGCCACACGCCCCCTGCAATGCGAAACCCCGACGTATACCCCGTCCCTGTCGACGACCGGAGCCCCGGCGGCATCGTAGGCAATCCGCACATCCGCACCCAGTTCCCGGCGGACGACGGCCCGCCACGTGAGGTATTCCCGGCGCCGGCCCTCCCGCACAAAACGCCCGGCCTCGGCCAATTCGTCGGATGTCACCCACCCGGCTACTCCGGCCTCGTCCATCGGCGGCTCTATGAAGAGTGCCTTTCCCATCGTTCACTGCAAGTCCACACGGATTTTATCGACACGGTGCCCGTCCATCTCCTGCACCGTAAAACGGATGTCGTGCGACGTAAAGACATCGCCCTTGCGGGGGAAGTCGCGTTTGAGTTCGAGCATCAGCCCGGCGAGGGTCTCGGCATCGCCCTTCACGTCGGCAAAGGTCTCCTCGTCGATCCCCAGCACCCGTTCGAAATCGCCCAGGTGGCTCTTGCCGTCGAAGAGGTAACTCTTCTCGTCGAGACGCGTGAAGAAACTCTCGTCGGCATCGCTTTCGTCTGAAATCTCGCCCACGATCTCCTCGATGATATCTTCCAGCGACACCAGCCCCAGCGTCGAACCGTACTCGTCGACGACGATCGCCATGTGCACCTTGTTCGACTGGAAGTCGCCCAGCAGGTCGTTGATCTTCTTATGCTCGGGCACGAAATAGGGCTTGCGCACCAACTGCTGCCAGCCGAATTCGTTGCCGTGGTTGATATAGGGGAGCAGATCCTTGACATAGAGCGTCCCCCTGATATTGTCGATATCCTCTTCGTATACCGGGATACGCGAAAAACCCGACCGGATGATCGTCTGCTTGACGGTCTCGTAATCGTCCGTCACCGAGAGCGCCGTAATGTCCACGCGGGGTTTCATGATCTCCTGCACCTCGGTATTCACGAAGTTGACGATCCCCGACAGCATCACATGCTCCTCGGGGCTCGAACTCTGGGTCATATCCACGGCGTC
>ERZ506896.1587-NODE-1587-length-10770-cov-7.008213_pt1 | contig 10770 bp, 13 predicted proteins | sample MGYA00513176_ERZ506896 | MGnify/ENA metagenome assembly ERZ506896
AGCAGTAAATCTACAAAAAATATACGGACAGGGAGAAACGGAAGTTCGAGCTCTTGATGGCGTGGATTTGGAAATAGAAAAGGGAGAATTCGCAGCGATTGTTGGAACATCGGGGAGCGGAAAGTCTACGCTGCTTCATATCATTGGCGGATTGGATATTCCGACATCCGGGCGGGTGATCGTCGATGGACAGGAGCTAAGCCATATGACAGATGAAGAGCTTACCATTTTCCGACGCAGGAATATTGGTTTCGTATTTCAACAGTATAATCTGGTTCCGATGCTGAATGTATGGGAAAATATTGTTCTTCCTGTAAAACTGGATGGAAAAAAGATTGAAAAAGGTTATGTAAATGAAATCATAGATACACTGGGCATTCGGACAAAACTGGAAAATCTTCCAAGTGCACTGTCAGGGGGTCAGCAGCAAAGGGTGGCAATCGCAAGAGCATTAGCGGCAAAACCTGCTATTTTGCTGGCAGATGAACCGACAGGCAATCTGGACTCCAAAACGAGTCAGGATGTATTGGGACTTTTAAAAGTCACCGGTAAGTGTTTTCATCAAACAATTGTAATGATTACTCACAATGAGGAGATTGCCCAGATGGCTGACAGGATTTTACAGATTGAAGACGGAAAAATTGTTTCAGACAGTGGTTTGGTATAGTGAGGGCGATTATATGGTAAAAGTAGAGAATAAAGAAACGTTACGATTATTGACGAAACGTTTTATGAAAATGAACCGAGCAAGAAATATTATTGCTGTTATTGCAATCATGTTGACATCACTGTTATTTACAAGCCTCTTTGTGGGGAGCGTATCCATGATACTTTCCAAAAGAGCAACGGAAATTAAGCAATTTATGGATTCATCCCATGCTATTGCGCAGAATTTGTCAGAAGAAGATGCGGAGAGATTGCAAAAAACAATAGAACAGGATGAAGATGTGGAACGATATGGTTCCGGTATTTTTCTGGGAGCTGGAATGGACGAACGGTTTGGATTTTCCGTAGAGGTCCGATATGCAGATGAAAATATGGCAGAAAGTTTTAATTGTCTGCCAACTACAGGAAGACTGCCAGAGAAGGAAAATGAAGTAGCAGTCAGCAGCTTGGTACTGGAAGCACTGGGAGTTACACCAAAGATTGGGGAAGAAGTCACGCTGACGTGGGAAGTAAATCCAATGCTGAAACAATACAAAACAGATACATTCCAGATATGTGGATTTTGGCAGGGTGATAAGGCTGTTTTAGGTCAGATGGTCTGGGTATCTGAAGCCTATGCAAAGGAGAATTGTTATCCTGTTACACAGAAAGAATTAGAAAATGGTATCTATAATGGGGGAAAGGAGTATTCTGTCTGGTACAAGAATCTTTGGAATCTGGAAAAGAAAACGGAAAAGATATCTAAAGCAGCGGGATTTACGAGAGCTGGGACAGGAATGGAAGTCAATCCGGCATATAATCTCTTTGAAGAGGATTCATTTTCATTTTCTTCCTTAATTATAATGATTCTATTTGTTATATTAGCTGGATACCTGATTATTTATAATATTTTTAACATTTCTGTGAAAACGGATATCCGGGCTTACGGATTGTTAAAGAATGTGGGGACAACGGGAAAGCAGTTGAAAAAAATTGTACGTATGCAGGCGTGGAGATTATCAGCTATTGGTATTCCAATCGGATTGCTTTGTGGTTATCTTGCAGGTCTTTGTATGGCTCCGTCCTTGACAGCAGATGCTGAAATTAGTGCACAGGCAGGACAGACTGCTCAGACAGTAGTATCAGCAAATCCTTTGATTTTTCTTGCAGCAGCACTTTTGACACTTTTAACGGTGTATCTCTCCAGTCTGCAGGCTTGTAAAATGGTGGAAAGAGTTTCGCCTGTGGAAGCCCTACATTTGGCAGAAGGAGAGCAGTCACAGAAGAAAATAAAAAAGAATACTTCTGTAACCTGGTGGGGAATGGCAGTTCAAAATGTGTTCCGTAACTGGAAAAAGGGATTGATTGTTATGCTTTCTATCGCTCTTTCTATGGTGGTTGTCAACTGTATCGTGATGTTGGTGCAGGGATATGATTTTGAGACTTACCAGAATATAATTTTAGCATCTGATTTTCAACTGGATCAGATGACCGACACTTTATCGAATACAAATTTCAACGGTATTACACCTGAAATCAAAGAGATTCTGGACGAATGTCCTGATAGTGCTAAGACAGGATATGTGTATTATTCTGAGGAAACCCACAAGATGGAGCCGGAACTTCTGAAAACATGGGAAGCATTCGCAGATAAATATGAAAAAAACTGGAACGATTATGAAAAACAGGTTTGGGAAGAGGCAAAGGCTTCCAATACAGTAAGTGTTCATTTTCTCGGAATCAGCGAGTCGGTGTTTGACAAATTAGAATGGAGAGGGGAAAAATGCTCTTGGGATACATTTAAAAGTGGAAATTATGTGCTTGTAGATTATGGTAATAAATATGCAGAGCGTCCGGTTTCTTATTATCAGACTGGGGGTATTTTTCAGATGGATTACAAAAATGGAAACCAAAAAGATTACGAAGTCATCGGAGAAGCACTGATGCCATATGCATTGGATTATCCGTATGCGGACTGTATCTATATCACGGTATTGGTTCCCGAAGAGGAGTATATCACCCAGACAGGAAATGAATCAGCCATGTATGCTGCCATTGATGCAAAGAAGGGCGAGGACAAGCAGATAAAAGAATACATTGATAAAAATATTTTGAAAGAAAATGATATGATCAACGTGTTTTCTGTATTGGACATGAAAGAGAGCTTTCAGCGGTATGTCAGTAAATATTATATGATCGGTAGTTTTCTTGTTGTTATTTTAGCTTTTATTGGCATTATGAATTTCTTTAATACAACAGCAACCTCTGTAATCAGCAGAAAAAAAGAACTGGCACTTTTGGAAGTTGTGGGAATGACGAAAAAACAGGTATCGAAAATGCTAGTGACTGAGGGATTCCTATATTTGGGAGGCGCATTTGTGATTGCAGTATTGCTAATTGTGTTTGGAGCAAAGCAAATTTTAGTAAATACGCTCGGTACAGCATTTTTCTTCCGGCTGCATCTTACGATAGTGCCATGTGTGTTTATGATTCCAATTTTGGTTGGGATTGCGTATGTGATACCAAAGTATCAGTTTGAAAAGATGAGTCGGGAAAGCATTGTTGAAAGGATTCGGAAAGAATAATAACAATATGTAAATTAGGCGTATGGATTTGATGAATCCATGCGCCTTTTTAGAAAAATATAAATAAAAACAAAAGAATCCTAACTTTTTTTATAGTAGGATTGTTATATTATTTAGAAAACAGAGGGAGGCAAATTTGCGAATGGAATACAAAACAGATTCTTTGTTAGTACATCTAGCAAGAGCAGGAGATGAAGATGCGTGTGAAAAACTGGTCAAAAAATATTACTCAAGTATATATCAATATTGTTTGCTACATACCTATGATTCCTATGAGGCAGAGGATTTGACCCAAGAAGTATTTACATGTTTCTTTTCTAATTTATATAGATATAAAGAATATGGAAAAGTTAAGAATTATCTTTATACAATTGCCGGAAATACCGTTAAAAATTATTACAAAAAGAAAAAAGATATTCCATCAGAGGAACTGCTAAAATCAGAGGACAGTGGTAAAAATCATGTAGAAGAGCTAGGAGTCCGATTAACTATTGAACAGGCAGTGAGAAAGTTACCGGAAGAAATTAGAGAAACGGCAGTTTTATATTTTTTTCAAGAATTAAAACAAAGAGAAATTGCAGAATTACTTCATATCAAACTTTCTCTTGTAAAATATCGAATTGGAAGAGCAAAAGAACTTTTAATGAAAGAGTTGGAGGTGAAAAACTATGATGAAATATAAGCAACAAATAAAGGAATATAAAGAGGAGATTGAAGAAAAATATGTAAGGATTGAAGCAGAAAACAGAACAGTAAAAGCATGTCAAAATATTTTGGCAGAGTCGGTTTTATCGAAACAATCACATAGAACATCTTATTTTGAATTTTTGTATGAGCAGACAAAATTCATAAAAAAAAGATGGTGGATTTTACAAGGTTGTATTCTTATGTGTCTATGGATATGGTTGAGTAATTATACGTCAGACATAAAAGATATGATGAGGATTATGGGAATATCTGCCACAATATTTGTGGTTCTGATTGTCCCGGAAATTTGGAAAAACAGAAGAAATGGTGCGATTGAAATTGAGCAGGCGTCTTATTACACACTGCGTCAGATTTGTACAGCAAGAATGTTAATGTTTGGAGTAGTGGATCTGGTGATCGTTATGGTGTTTTTGGCAATTACATATCAAACAACAATACTCTCGTTAAGTGATTTGGTGGTTAATTTTTTGCTTCCAGTAAATGTTTCATGTTGTATATGTTTTCGTGTATTGTACAGCAGATGGGAAAAATCAGAATATATAGCAGTGCTTTCCTGTCTAGCATGGATTTATTTATGGATGATGATTGTTGCAAATGATGTTATTTATCAGAAAATTGTAACTCCGGTATGGGTGGCTATGCTGATATTGACTTTTGTATATTTTATTTTTTGTGTTCAGAAGTCATTGGTATTTGATGAAAAAATTTTGGAGGATTACACGTATGAAATTAGAATTTAAAAATGTAACAAAACAATACGGAAAAGTAAATGCTGTTAATAAAGTGAATTGTGCTATGGAAAAAGGAATTTATGGACTGCTTGGAGTAAATGGAGCAGGAAAGACCACATTAATGCGTATGCTTTGTACGATTGTTCAACCATCAGAAGGACAAATATTATGGAATGGTAAAGATATATGGAAACTAGGAGGTGAATACCGAGAAGTTCTGGGATATTTACCACAGGATTTTGGATATTATCCAGATTTGACCGTATATGATTACATGATGTACATTTCTTCTATAAAAGGGTTAAAAATGCCGTTTGCCAGAAATAAAGTGAAGCAATTATTAAATCAAGTAGGAATGGAAAAATTCAGTAAAAGAAAAATGAAGAATTTGTCTGGAGGAATGGTTAGACGTGTAGGAATAGCACAGGCGATGTTAAACGATCCGCAAATTCTTGTCCTGGACGAACCTACCGCTGGATTAGACCCGAATGAAAGAATACGTTTTCGTAATTTAATTAGTGAATTGTCGGAAGAACGTTTGGTGCTCTTGTCTACACATATTGTATCGGATATTGAGTACATTGCGAATAACATTATGTTAATGAAAGATGGAGAACTTTTTTATGCAGGTACTGCGGAAGATTTAGTATCTTCTATGAAAGAAAAGGTATGGCAATGTAATGTTTCGAGAAGTATGATAGACAAATATATGAATGAATATTTGGTTGGAAATATAAAAACAACAAAAACCGGAGCAGAGCTTAGAATTATTTCAATAGAAAAGCCAACAGAAGATGCTGTGGCTGTAGAAAAAAATCTGGAAGATGCATTTCTATTTTATTTTGGAGAAAAATCGGAGGAAAAACAAGATGCTTAAATTAGAATTAAAACGAATTTTTTCAAAGAAAATTAATGTATTTGCAATCGGATTGGCATTGATACTTGCTGTCATTTTTAGCGGATTTGCAGTTACAAGTAATCGCTATGTGGATGAGAATGGAAATGCTAGTACTGGAATTATGGCAACAAGAAAACTTACAGATAACAGACGAGCATGGAAAGGTACATTGACAGAAGATGAACTTGGAAAAGTTATAGAACAAAATAAAAATGCGGTGATACAATCCTCAGAAGAAGAAAATGCGATTTACGGAACGACATTACAACCGATAGATGATATTAGGAGTTTTATAATATCGGTATTAACACCGGATGCAGAATATGATGAAAGTGTTCTGAATCAAATTACAGAAGAAAATATACAAGAGTTCTATGACACTTATCATAAAAATATGGAAAAGATGGCAGAAGAATATGGAAAGACTGCTGTTCAGAAAAAATACTTGGAAAAGAAATATAATGAAATAAAATTACCAGTAGAATACGAATCTTATAGTTCATGGGATACGATGATTATGTATGTAGAAACGTATTCTATTATTCTGGCAATCATAGTTGGTTTTATTTGTGCTGGAATATTTGCAGATGATTTTCAGACAAAAGCAGATGCAGTATTTTTCTCTACAAAGTATGGACGTACAAAAGCTGTTAAAACAAAAATACTGGCAGGAATAGTTACGACAGTTATGATTTATTGTATGGGAATTATATTACTTAGTGTGATTTGTTTTGGAATTATGGGAACCAGTGGTATGAATACACCCTATCAAATGTATCAGGCATATAGTATTTACATTATGTCATATGGACAATACTATTTGTTGACAGTTGTATGTGGATTTATAGCCAGTATGCTGGCGGCTGTAGTGTCTATGTTAGTAGCGGCTAAAATGCATACAATTAGTGTCGCTGTTTGCATTCCGTTCTTTTTATATTGCTTATTGCCATTTATAGGACGGGCACTTTCTGGGTATACAACGCTTTTCAATTTGATACCAACAATTTTGACAAATGTACAGGCAAGTGTAAAAGTCCCACTTATTTATCAGATTGGGAATTGTGTATTTCGACAAATTCCGCTTGTAATGGTAATGTATACAGTGATGGCAATAGCCTTACTGCCTTTTATTTATAAGAGTTTTCGCAGATATGGAAATAAGTAAAAATTGTATTCATACTCATGAAAAACAAAGTAAGTAAAATATTTTCTGGAAAAATCAAAGCATAATTTAAAGATTTAAGGCGGGCAAGTTGCCCGCCTTAAATTTATGGTTAAGAATAAAGTGGTTTTAAAAGAAAGAGATGCCCGGAGTGATCTGGCAAATTTTATCGGAGAGAAGAAATACAAAAATATCTATTGAAAGAATTTTTTATGTGATGGAGCAGAAGAATATAACGCAGTTGGAACTCTCAAGAAGAACTGGAATTGCAACGAGTAACATCAGTGACTGGAAAAAGAAAAAGACAAATCCAAAAGCGGATTGTTTGCTTTCAATATGTGATGCATTAGAAATTACTCCTGATCAACTTTTAACGGGAAAAGGAATTGATCCGGAATATAAAGATGCAGATATGGATTATGAAGTTACTAAAGCGGATATTAGAATTTTGAAACAGATTCACAGCCTTGGAGATGAGCAGTATAAAAGATTGATGGCGTATATGAAAGCATTGCAGAAGCTGGAGCAGATGGAGCGTATAGTGGAGGACTAACCTGTGAAATCACAAATTGTGACTTCACGATAAAGGAACGACATAAGAAGCTTATAGAAATTGTAACCGATTTGTTTGGAGGAAGAATGGAAGAAACAAAAGAATTGATTACTACAGATGATATTCGTAGTAAAGTGTATATAATTCGTGGACAGCAGGTAATGTTGGATAAAGATTTGGCAGAAATTTATGGCTATGAAGTAAAAAAGTTAAATCAACAAGTAAAAAGAAATATAGAAAGATTTCCAGAAGATTTTATGTTTCGGCTATCTAATAGTGAAATTGATTCCGTGAGGTCACAAATTGTGACCTCACGGAAAAAGGATTTTTTTGCTGGGCAGGAAGGCGGACGTAGATATTTACCATACGCATTTACAGAGCAAGGAATTTATATGCTTAAGTCGTCTGACAGAATATTCATGTAATATTGTTCTGCTTCAATGTGAGAATTATCAAATACAGTTGCAAATGCATCAGTGGAATCGGCACCAAGCTCTGTTAATTTACATCTCATCACATCAAGAAAAGCATTCGCTATCTGAATTTCCTTATCGTTAAAGCCATCAATATAGATTTCCGGGCCAGTCATGAATTTCCAAAAATTTTCATGTGTGAGCAATTCAGATAATAATCTTGGATTATATTTTTCGTCAGTCAATATTTGGACTGCATCGTCATTCAGGTGCAGATCAGATACTGACTGATTTTTATGTTTCCGTAATTCTGTCCGACAAAGAAGGTAATCTGTGCTTATATTGTAAAAATTTGCAAGCGTTATAAGATTGTCGAGTGACATATCTATATTTTCATCTTTTTCATAATTGCCAAGCGTGGAGCTGGAAATACCGGTGGCATCGGATAACTCCTGTAACGACATTCTTTTTTCTGAGACTCTCAAATCTTTCAGTCTTTCTGGTATGGTAAGTTTTGTATGCATAGTATGTTCCTCGTTTTTAAAGATACAGATAGATTACCATGATATAGCCATGAGATAAAGAGAAATTCTTTTCCTGCCTTGTCCCGGATATTGGAAAAATTGATAAAAACAAAATTTTTCCAGCATCTTGGATATACCGAATCGGTATAGAAAATAATTTCATAAATCGGGAAAGGAAGTGAAGAATTTATGAAATGTTGGAAACACATCAGTATGACAAAGCCGATAGGCGTAGCTCCGTGAAAAATTATTTTCATGGTTTGATTTATCGCAGACACCAGGGATTGGGTAAACCAAATAAAATCTATGTCCATGATATTTTACAGCCGGAAACTTTCGAATGGACACCGGAAATTCAGTTAAAGAAATGGAGAAATAAGAAATGAGAAAAATGTATTATGAAGACGCAAAAGAAAATGCAGTATTTGAACGATGTACCGATGTTATCACTAACATGATTATAAAATATGGTCCACTGTTAAAAAGAAAGTGGGCTGTAGAAGAATGGTTAAGAAATATTCACGTGGGATGCTTTTGGAAAGAACTTGCTGTAAAGCGATATGGAAGATATGTAGAAAATATGAAGAAGTGGAAGTTTGGTCTGGAAAAAAGTACTGCATGACAATATCAGATTGACTTACACATGAATCAAATTTATAATAAAGTCAAAATGATAATGACATAAACGGAGGAAATAAAAATGGAAAAGATTGAAACACTGGAAGTCGCGCTTAAGAGAATAGCAGAATTGAAAAGTGAAAACGAGAAACTTCGTGAAGAACTGGAATATTATAAAAACAGAAAGATGAGCGGACGACAGAAACATAATGCCAAGTGGATGGCAATCTATAATGATTTTGTTGCAGGTTATGAAAGTGGAATGACTATAATAGAGATTGCAAAGCGTAATAATGTCAGTGAGAGAACAATTTACAGGTATAAAGCGTATTATGACAAGATGAGGAACACAAAGGAGAATGTGTTAGAGTAATTGAAGAAATTAATAGTAAAAAACATATTGCTGGCGTCAGCAATATGTTCATAAGAGGAGGAAATTTGAATGGAAAAGAGAATAATAGAATTGTACAGAAGAAAATTTGATGATATCCGACATGAAGCGGATGGCATTGAGTATTGGTATGCAAGAGAACTAATGAAATTATTGGATTATGTTCAATGGAGAAATTTTGATAATGCAATAAATAAAGCAATGATTTCATGTGAGAATAATGGAAACGTAGCAGAAGATCATTTTTCAAGATTTAACAATACAATTGAAGTTGGAAACGGTGCACTTCGTGAAGTTGAAGATTATATGCTTACTCGTTATGCATGTTATCTTATTGCTGAAAATGGAGATCCACGAAAGGAGCAGATTGCTTTTGCACAATGCTATTTTGCGGTTCAGACTAGAAAACAGGAATTGATTGAAGAAAGGATTTCTTATATCGAAAGGACAGAGGCAAGAGGAAAATTAAGGGAATCGGAAAAAAGATTGTCTCAAAATATATATGAACGTGGAGTAGATGATGCAGGATTTGGTCGTATTCGGTCTAAAGGAGATCAGGCTTTATTTGGTGGATTTACCACGAAACAGATGAAAGAACGTTTGGGCGTACAGGATAAAAGACCACTTGCGGATTTCCTACCAACACTTACCATTGCCGCAAAAAATCTTGCAACTGAAATGACGAATTATAATGTTGAAGAAAAGGACTTGCAAGGAGAATCTGCAATCACTGTTGAACATGTGGAAAATAATACTTCTGTTAGAGATATGCTTGGACAAAGAGGAATTAAACCGGAAGATTTACCAGCATCGGAAGACATTAAGAAACTGGAACGTAGAGTGAAGAGAGAAGAGAAAAAGCTTGCAGAGCAATCTGGAAAGTTGACAAATGAATAATACAGGAGTGTGAAATTATTGAAGAAGAAAACAAGATGTTACAGATACTCATTACGATAAAAAAATATTAGATTTACAGAGACGATTGGCTGCTCAATATGATAGAATAGATGAAGTGGAAGAAACAATGACAGAACCGAAGTCTCAGATTTATGAGCTTAAGAAAAATCAGATTGATGCAGACAGCATATATGGATTTTTAGGTGCTTTTAATGAAGTGTATTCAGAATGTACGGATGCAGAAAAGAAACAGTTCATGCAGGCATTTATTGAACGCATTGATATATTCCAAGAAAGACGGAAAGATGGAAATTGAATTCAGAATATTAAGTTTCAGTTTCCAGTACCGATTATTAAAGAAGGTAAGGAAGTAGCACAAATCAAGGGAAATTCTTTGGACAAAGAGAAATCGGATGAGCATATGGTTTCCTTGGAAAAGTTATCAACACTTGAGACGGTTATTCTTTTGTCCCAACAAAAACCAGATGATTATATTAATGTCACGATTGAACTTGATGATGTGGATATAACATCTGCAGAGACTAAGTCAACATATGATGAGGCATTGAAGCATTTTAAGATGAATAGTTAATAAAGAGAGGTGCAGATGCTATGCCAGGTATACTCGTGGTTGAAGATGATGAA
>ERZ506896.1593-NODE-1593-length-10731-cov-5.912608_pt1 | contig 10731 bp, 9 predicted proteins | sample MGYA00513176_ERZ506896 | MGnify/ENA metagenome assembly ERZ506896
TATTGTTTCCCTTGTGTTATATCGTCCCACCAGTGTTTACGAACTCTGATAAGGGAAAATACAAGGGCAAAAAAATTATATAAAATAGTATAACACAAAATAAAACTGACATGGTGAACTGATTGGAATGCTTCTTAATTTTTACAATTAATGATCGATTGAATCATAAGGAGATGGGATACGATGAGAACAATATTTGCAGAATACAATCCACAGTGCAACAGTATTGATGTTTATACCAGTGCCGGCTATATGCTTCGCATTGACTGCTGGGAAGCTGAAAAAAATTTAAAGACTACACCTGGTTCAGACTGTGCATTGAACTCACTTGCTATTGATGAACCGCTTGAATATGCAAGGTTGTATCTTGATGGAAATTTACAGATGTGGATTGATGCAGAAGACTCATTAGAATTGTGGTAATAATTAAGCTGTCACTCTTGAAAAAGGTGACAGCTTAATATTTAGGTCTGTTCGAATACTTTTTCTATCAGGAGATTACGCAAACATAGTTAGAAAGTGGTTACGGATGAGAAGTACAACTGTCATCATGAAAAAAAGCTGTGGAACAACTGGATTGAGATAAAACATTTTTCCTTTTTCATCAAAAAAGGACTCGCTTCATTTCGATACATCTTGATAAGTAAAATATGCACTGATTATTTCAAAATTTATATTGCATTTTTTCCAGACAGTCTGTATACCCATATTGTTCACTTCCATGGCTATTGTTAAACAACGCATTAATAAAAATGTAAATCTTCAAGCAATTCTTACTGCAATATAGCTTGATTTCAAACTATATTGCAGACTACAACTATGTTATATCACAACAAACAATATCAGCTACTATTCCATAAATGGACATTTTATGGATTTTGTACAAATTCCATTCTCGATATAAATTAAATTTACCTTTCAAAGCCGGAATACATTATAATTTCCTATATCAAAAAGGTGTATCGCATTAAAGTTTTTTACTTCTTTGCGATACACCTTGTGCTATGCTCTGCGTCTTATCCATTTCACTCTAAAATCACTATTACTGATATATTACGCTTCCATTAAACAAGCAGATTTCTTCATGCATTTTTCTACTACCCGTTCTGCAAGAAATGCTACTATTATCGTAACAATAATCATAACCACCAGCATCCATATTGGTGTGATTGCCTCCATGGTATCACCATACGCCTTTCCCATTTCTGCAGCCTGGTCTGCAATTTCTTCCGCGCGATTTGTCCATATTACAATTGTACGGCCAAATGGGATCAAAGCTAAAAGAAGATATGAGATACGCACTCCGGCTATCCTTTTATTACCGATTGCACAGCGAATGATATCCGCCAGTATTCCAATCAGCAAAATCAATCCCCAGTTGAAAATCGTTCCCTCTCCCATAAGAGCGCAAGCACCAGCCACAAGAAATGCAAAAAGTGTTCCAACACCGAACTTCTGCCATCTTGCTGTCAGATACAAATACGGAATCCCTGCAAACACAGAAGAAACTAGCGAAGCATATACCCAGAAAAACGGATGAATATATCCCAGACAAAGTGATGCATATATGATTCCAATATATAACAGCGCATACAAAACAGTACCAACAATCATTTTTTTTGAATCTTTCATAGAAATTTTCTCCTGTTCATAACCTTTTTTATTACTCATGCACTTTTCACGATCCATTTCTTTGCTTTTTGCTGCTCCTGCACCATCGCATAATAATGTCCCTGTTTTTTCAACAAATCATCATGTGTTCCCATTTCTTCGATTTTTCCATCATTTAGAACAATAATCTGATCAGCATTTTGAATCGTATTAAGTCGGTGTGCGATTACAAATACGGTCTTTCCTTTCATCAGATGATCAAGTGCCTGATTGATTTTTGCCTCATTATCTGCATCCAAAGAGGCAGTGGATTCATCTAACAGCAAAATAGGCGCATCCTTTAGAATTGCTCTTGCAATCGCAATCCGCTGTTTTTCTCCTCCAGATAAGGTATTTCCACCCTCGGACAACTTCGTTTGATACCCTTCCGGCAGTTTTACAATAAATTCGTGGCAATGTGCCACCTTTGCAGCCGTAATGATTTCCTCTTCTGTCGCATTCTCACGTCCGGCTTTGATATTATTGTAGATGGTATCAGATAACAGCGTATTCTCCTGAAATACTTCACTGATATATTGCAGAAGTCCATCTGGATTTAACTGTCGTATATCTTTTCCTCCGATACAGATAGTTCCTTTTGTAACTTCCCAAAAACGTGCAATAAGATTTGCTACCGTGGATTTACCGGAGCCAGATGGACCGATCAGCGCCGTAGTACTTCCTTCTTTTGCATAGAAACTGATATCGTGTAATACTTCTGTCTGTAAATTATAAGAAAAGCTTACATGATCAAACGCAACATCAAAGTGCTTTAATATCACCTGTTCTTCTTTGTAAGGAAGCGACTTGGTGTCAAATGCCTGTTCCAAGTTGGATGTTGCAAGTCTAAGTTCCTTTAACAGACCATAAGAATGTTCAAACGCAATCAGAAGTGCTGACAAAGCCAGACTCATGAGCATAAATGCCACAAGCTGTTCGGAAGCAATTGCACCACCTAAAAACAGGTAACTTCCAATCAACAGTACGAAAGGCAGGAGAAAGTTTGCAACGATAGAATACATACTGGTCGGAACAGCGGTTTTTACTTCTGCCTGTACATTTGTTTTTCTGATATCCTCTAATGTATCCGACATTCTTGCGAAATGTGTACTTGTCATATTGGCAGACTTAAACACTTTCATGCCTTTGATATATTCGAGTACGATAGATACCATTTTAGAGGTCAGGTCACGTTTCATTTTTCCATATTTTTCGACCAGAGTATTGCCCTGGTGTAAGATTGGCAGTGCAATCAGAATCACCACACATTCCGCAAGTGCCAGCTTCCAGTTGATAAAAAAGGTACCAGCCAGAATCAAAACTCCCATTACCAGAGTCTTAATGATCGATGGTAAGGTATGTGTCAGTACCAGTTCAAAATTGCTTAAATCCTTTGTCAGCGTCGTAAGCAGATATCCACTGCTGTTCTGATTAAAATAGCCAAGACTTAGCGAGCGGTAATGATTTGCCAGCTGCAATCGCAGATCACTGCACATCTTGGCACCTCTCGAAAAGCACAAAAAATATCCACTTCTATATATGAGCAGCCGAAGGATCACGCTTACCAGGCATACAATTGTATAATTCCGTACAAGTGCACCTGAAAGCGTTCCGCTTAAAAGATGAACCACTGTAAAGTACAGCATCAGATACATCACAAGACTTCCAATCGCATCCAGTGACATCAAAACAATCGGTACGATTAACTGTCTGCCTTTATCACCAATTAACTTCTTAATACTACGCAGCATCCTGTTTTCACTCCTTTCCCACCATTTCTCTGATGTAAGTATCCCACATATGGCTGTATCTTCCTTCTCTTGCAACCAGCTCATCATGTGTTCCACCGCTTTTCCATCTTCAAAGACCATAATATGATCCGCATTGCGGATAGTATGCAGTCTGTGTGCAATCATAATCGTAGTCTTTCCCTGCAACAGGTTCTGAAGTGCAAGCTGTATCTTGTGCTCATTCTCAATATCTGAATAGGAAGTTGCCTCATCGAATACAACAATAGGCGCATCTTTTAGGATTGCTCTCGCAATGGAAACCCTCTGCTTTTGTCCTCCGGACAGTTTTACACCTTCATCACCGATTTGGGTCAGGTATCCATTTGGCAGACTCATAATAAAATCATCAATCTGTGCTGCCTTAGCCGCCTGTCTTACCTGTTCTTCCGTAGCATTTGTTCCCATCCGAATATTTTCCAGAAGTGTGTCCTCCATAAGAAATACATCCTGGAACACAAAAGCTGTCAGGTCAGAAAGGTTCTCTGCTTTTAACTCATTTACCGGAACTCCTCCGATTTTGATTGTTCCTCTGTCTGCATCCCAGTACCTGCCGATAAGCTGTGCTGCTGTAGTCTTTCCGGCTCCGGATGGACCGACAAAAGCATTGACGCTTCCAGCCTTCAGATGCAGGTCAATATCGGATAATACTTCCTCTCCTTCCTTCGTATAACGGAATGTCACATGGTCAAAATCAATTCCATAAGAGCCATTTTTCGGAAGCTCTTTCTTTCCGCTTTGCATTACTTCCATGTCCATAATCTGCTTCACATGGTCAAGACCACTGCCCAGTTCCATCGATTGCATGGCAATCGTTACCAGATTTAGAAAGGAAGTAAAAAAGCACATGGTAAGCAGTATAAATAAAAGAAATGATGCCACTGATAAAGAGCCTCGAAGATAAAGCCAGCCACCCACAGGCAGGGTAAACAGAATTGCGGAATCCAGTACAACAAGTGCGATTGACAATGGATTGCAGGAGGACTCACACATCTTTATCCAGCAGTCTGTGTATACTTTGAGAGCAGTCCGATACTGTTCAAATTTCTCAGCTGTCAGGTGATACATTTTTATAACCGGCATTACCGTAATAAATTCATTTGCGGAAGCATTCAGTTTTTCCGTATCACCTGCAAATTCGTCCGTCAGATCCGGATATCTGCCCATAAGTGCCATCGGGATTGCAATTCCCAGGATCATGGGAATCAGCATAATAAGTGCCATTTTCCAATTCAGCCGTAGCATGAAAAGAAACATCATTAGCGGTACAACAACAGCCTGTGCCATCTCCAATGTACTATGTGCCAGAAAGTTTTCAATTCTGTCCACATCATCAAATAATGTTGTCTTAATCTGTCCCAGTGCATGCTCCTGAAAATATCCGAGGTTAAACTTTGACATATGTTCTAGTACCCGGACCTTGATTCTATGCATGGTATTAAAGGCTGCAGTGTGGGAACAGATTCCGGCTAATGCTGTAAAAATCGCCTGCAGCACTGCTGCACCAATACCGATTCCAGCCCACTTTAAAATTGTATGAAGTGTTACCTCATTTTTAATAATCAGAAGCAAAATCTGATAGACTACCATATACGGAACCAGGGATAATGCCGAGGATAAAACCGCCAAGAGCATTCCCAGTCCCAATTTTCCACGTTCTTCTTTTGCAAGTGTAAAAACGTATGGTAATCCGATTCGTTTTTGTTCCATAAAACGATACCCCTTTCTTTAATAGTGTAATTTAGATGAGTTACCTCTTTCTAACTACACCTACTTTACTCATAAGAAAGCCAAAAATCAATATCAATCCTGTATTGCTCTGTGCATTTTGTTTCATCTTGAAAATCCTTGTATTTTCAGCATATTTTGTTTTTTTCTGCTTCCTTTTTTTATAAAATCGTGACTAATAAATATTGGATTGTCACCTTTTTTTAAAGGGAAGTATATGATAGAATACAAGTGTTCAGAGCCAATAAGATGCACTACATCAATGAAACACAATATACATAAACACATGTACAATATAGATACAGCAGATTAACACAGAAAGGTTGAGCACAGAAATGATTCCCTCAGTTATTGACTATTTATTACAGCTTCCGGAAGCTATGCACTTTGCAAAAGTGAATGAGCTTTGCAGTGATGGTATTTCCTCTTACCGTATGCTTTCCGACTATGGCAGCGGCACATTCCAAGTGATAGAACTTGAAAATAATCTTCTTTTAATTCTAATTGGTGATTATAAGCCAAAGGATACATTTGAGAAAATCACAGAAATCTCAGAGGACTACCTGGAAATCAGCCAGTTTGAAACCGACAGTAGTTCATTCAAAATTGGGGGAAGAAAAAGAAATCAGGTAGACAAGGGAATTTATTGTTATCTTAATACCCAAAAGAAAACCTATACCTATTGTGAAGGTGGCAAAGCTGTCCGCTTTACTAAGGTAATCCTCTCCCCTCAATATTTCCAGACTTATTTCAAGCTGCACAACGAAAATACCGACATACTTCTTAATGCTGCAAGGGATTATCTTCTTAAAAATCCGAACCTGCCGGAACTCAATTTCGTTTTTCAGCAGATACGGGACTGCCAGGCTGAGGGAAATACCCTGAAGCTCTATCTGGAGAGTAAAGTCATGGAGCTTCTTTCTCTGGTTGTAAAAGGATTAGAACAAGAGCAAAAACATATTTCCGTAAAACTGGATTATAAAGATATCCGTAACCTGAAAAAGACCATAACCGTGATGAAAAGCGATCTATCTGCCTATCCATCCGGCGATGAACTTGCCCGGATTGCCGGCATGAGCCCCGCACGTTATCAGTTAGCATTCCGAAAATATTTCGGAACAACTCCATATGAATATCTGAAAGAGTTACGATTAAATCAGGCACTGCTTCTACTGAAAAACTCTGACTATGGAATTGCCACGATTGCAGCTAAAGTTGGCTATCATAATTCCGGACATTTCGCAAAATTATTCAAAAAAGCTTATGGGCTGGGTCCAAGAGAATATCGAAATATTCATGGAATCAAATAAGGATGCCTTCATAACCTTTGTACATAAATCAAAAGCTACTCCTGGAACGGGTACTTATACAATTTAACATAGCTTTTTGTGTTCTGCATTGTTAATTCTGTAAGAGTCACTACACTAATTTAATTGGTAAAATCCCAGTCTTAAGTCGTCTGCTATTCACAGGGAAGTTTTCCATCGCTGTTGTTTTCCAGATGGATCTTTTCTGTTCCAGCTTTGACTGCTGTTTCATACTAGCATTTTGTATTATGAAATAATGCCAATTTTATCTGTTCTTTCCTACATCTCTATTAGTTTCTTTATAATTTCCCGTCCTTGCTTTTGTCTATATTCTATACCCTTTTCTGAATGATTTGAAAACTCTACAACAATAATGTATGTCCCTTTTCACAGAGTTCATAAATTTCTTCTTTCTTCATCTCTATCATAGGATTTACTTTCTGCGTCTGTTTTCTCTTCACATTACGGTAGATAAATAAAATATAAGCAGGAGCACTCCTGCTTATATTCCAATTTAATAATATCCCCGTTCTTCCATCCAGTCTTTCACATAGCATCGAATTCCAATATAAACCACATGCACCAATAGTAATAGTGTAATGAGATTTATAGAAATAATAGATTTTATCCAATCTCCAAAGTAAATTGCAATAGCTGTACTCATTATTGCTACCATGATACTGATGATATCCCAGCAATATTTTCGATAAATTTTTCCTATCTGGTAACCAATCCCGATTATCAGCAATCCTGATATTACGAATAAAATTCCCATAACAACACTGGCAATCAGCCAGTACATAATCCCAGAAAGGATACTGTTTGGGATTCCACTGCTTAACTGACCAAAAGAATCTGCACCTGTCACAAACTCTCGAAACAAGCTTCTCGTTCCTTTTCCAATCGCACCGAAAAAGGTGATAAAATCGTTAAGGAAAACTGGCGAAAGAATAGCAGCAAACAGTGTTGTTGTTATGCTGTACCATGCCAGCAGGAACAGTGTACTTTCATAAGCAACCATCATATTTTTATATTTCTTTTCCAACTGACTTTTTCGATTATCGCATTTTTCTTTTGCTTTCTGGTAAGCAGTCCGGTCACATTTTTCACATTTCTCATAAGGCACTTTTTTCTCAACAGCTACCTCTACCGTCTTTTGGTGTGTCTGTGCATAAAGTTTTTCCTGTTCTGCTTTTTCATACTTAAATTTCCATGCCACGACTTCTGCGTCGGCTCTTTTCCTGCTGTCTATCTCGCAGGTTAATTGTTGCTCTGTTTGCCTTAATCTTGTCCGCAATGCTTCGATATTCTCGGCTCTGTTTTCGCTGTTCAATTTCTCGTTCAAGGTCAGCGATTCGTTTAGTTGCCTGTTCAGTTCCATAATTCTCTGGTCTTTCTGATCCAGTTCGTCCTGCATCTGTTCCGTCATCAGCAGAAGTTCTTCCACCTGCCCGACGTTCTCTGAGTTTACGCATTCTCTCATCTATATCCCTCGCATTCTCTATCTGCTGTTTAAGGTCAGCAATTCGCTGTTCTGTTTCAGTAATAAGCTGTTCTCGTTGTTCAGCTTCTGCGTTAATTTCTGCCATTGCTGATTCTCGTTTTCCAACTGTTCGATTCTGTTTTTCAGCTGCTCGATCTGGGAAAGCAGTTCTTCTGTATCTGGCAAAAGATTCAGCAGCCCGGATAACTCGCTGTTTAATATCTGCAAACTCTGGTTCTGCTCCTGAAAGGACAGAAGCTGCCTGTCCCGTTTCTGCAATTCCTGTACCATCTCTGCCATAAGCTTCTGCTGTTCCTCGATCTGGTTTATCATTGACTCCATCATGGGAATAACTTCCCGGCTTTCTTCTAAGGTCATTCAATCGCTCCTTCCATTGTGATAATGCACCAGACACTTTTCCGAAACTGATCTGTATCTTTTTCAACAGTGTATTTTGTCTTTTTATGATCTGGTTTTCCTCTACTTTCCATGAAGCTGTCTGTACCTGTCCATTTTGAAACTTCTCATCAATTTTTCTTGCATCTGCACCCTCATGAATTGTAGGAATTTCTAATTTCCCCTGTCTTGCATAGGAACGGTGGTCAACCCGTTGCTCTACTGATAAATGTGCATTACAGACTTTCGCCCATTCGCTCCGCCACAATTCACAATTCTTTGGATCATTCCACCCGGTAGCATCGGTCAGCACCCGTTTCCACTGTTTACGGTTCCTTGCACCGACTTTCTGATTGCCATTTTCGTCCAATACCGGGATTCGGATTCCATGACGGTCAGGGTTCTTTTTATCCTGCCACCAGTCCGGGTTGGACTCATCAACCACGATATTTCCGTCAGTATCTCTGACAAACTCCCAGTCTTTGACTTCTTTGTTTCCCCATGAGTAGTCTGGATTAAAGGGACGCATGGTTACAAGTAAATGCACATGCGGGTTTCCATCGCCCTTATCGTGAATGCTCCAATCTGCACACATGCCTTTGTCAACAAAGTTTTTCTGAATATAGTCCGTTGTATATTTGATCTGTTCCTGTCGGCTCCATTCTTTCGGAAGAGAAAACTCAAACGACCTGCCGAGTTGTGCATCCGAGGTCTTCTCAATCTTCAAAACTTCATTCCACAAACGCTGTTTCTGAAAAGTAAGTTTAAATTTTTCCAGTGCAGCATCTTTGTTATCTGCTCTTTTATATCGGACAGATTTCTGGAACCGTCTGATATTTTCAGCAGGTACATTCAGCCATTCCTGTGGTGCATTTTCACACATCAACAGGCTGGTATAAACAACTTCTCTTTTGGAAGTGTAATAACTGATTCTGCCTGTTTCTTCATTTTTCATCACATCGCCATTGAGATAAGCAGATGCCGATATGATGGATTTTCCTTTGCTGCGTCCAACAATCTTTACTGTATAATGAAAAATTGCCATGATCCGTTTCCCCCCTTTCTGCCGTATCCGGCTTTGATTTCCGTCAGGTAACGTTTTCCTAAAAGAAAATGGTATCTGCCAGAACGCCCTCTGCGTAAGAGTGCCCTGTGCATAACAGCCTGCATGGAATGCGCCCCTCTGGCGAAGAGTGCCTCCTGCGGCATGAGCAGGTCTGCATGAAATGCCCGCCGACGGAACGAGCCCGGCAAGCATAAGCGCAGACCGGTTGCCATCTGTGGCAAACTTATACGGACGACCTCTGGTTGTCCATAAGTGCGCCCTTCATGAAAAAGCTATGAGGGGAATGGAAGCTCCACTCCCTCCGGCATTACACTTCCTCCGTATTTGTAACTGGCTCTTTCTGCATTGCCTTTGAGAAAAATTTCCCATTTGCTTCCTGCCTTTTTAAGAAGCCGACCAATTTGGGAATATCTTCTTCCTCAATCGCACAGCCAAGCACTGATTCCACTGCACCGCCGACCTGACAGAGCCTGTGAGTTCGTTTTTTACTTTCCTCAGCTTTCTTTCGCTTTTCCAGTTCCCGTTTCTGTGCTGCGTACTGTTTCGCTTTCTCAAGGCTTTCCTGTTCTCTCTTTTCCAACTGGAGCATACGCTCCTCATAACTCTTTGTTGATCTTGCCATAAATATCATCGTCCTTTCTTTTTTCTACCAAACATAAGTTTCCTGTTGTCTGTCAGACGAAGTACATGGTATAATCTGCTTGCGTGTAGGTATATCATGACTCCGGTCTGATAGAACCTTTGGCGGTTTCTTCGGGAACCGCTTTTTTAAGTTGAACCGTTTCTTGTGACTGCTTTCACATTTCCCTTATCCCTCAAGTCCCTGCCCTCGTTGGCTTCCATAAAAAGTTCCAGCATATCTGTTTTGATCAGGACTTTTCTCCCAACCTTCAATACCGGAAGTTTCTTCCACTCAACCAGCTTTCGCAGGGTGTTCCTGCCAATTCCCGTATAATCAGCAGCTTCTTCAATAGATAAGGCAATCTTTCTTTGCGTCATATGACCACCTCCTCTTTGATTGCATTATGCAATTTCATTTGTGCTGTCAGTATAGCTTGTTTATATTGCTTTGTCAAGCATTATGAAATTATGTTTCTTTTTCTTAAATTGCATATTGCAATATATATTGTTACGTGGTATAGTAATGACATACCGAAAAAGGAGGCACATCAGCAATGAAAGATAAAGAACTACGCAAGCTGATAGGCAGCAGGGCAAAACAGCGCCGTCTGGAATTAAATCTGACACAGCCTTATGTCGCAGAGAAGATGGGAGTTACCGCTTCCACAATCCTGCGTTATGAGAATGGTTCGA
>ERZ506896.1608-NODE-1608-length-10621-cov-4.623415_pt1 | contig 10621 bp, 5 predicted proteins | sample MGYA00513176_ERZ506896 | MGnify/ENA metagenome assembly ERZ506896
ATTCGTCCCAATGCTCCCTCGCTTCGGCAGACACTCGCTGGATCTCGCTGAGCACGATCTGCCGCATGGCCGCCGCCTGCGCCGGCATCCTCGCCCAGCTGGAAAAGGACCCGGACAAGGCCTCTCAGGTGCGGCGCTTTGCCAACCACTATCTGCCGGACGCGGTGAAGATCCTCACCCTCTACGCGGAGATGGAGGAGACAGGCGTTTCCGGCGAGAACGCCGAGGAGGTGCGCAGGCAGGTGGAGGCCAACGCGGCGGTCATCGCCACCGCCTTCGAAAACCAGCTGGACAGCCTCTATTCCGCCGCGGCGCTGGACCTGGACGCCGACCTGGAAGTACTCAAAGGCATGCTGAAAGGGCAGGGCCTTGTGGAATAATTTTCAAAAGTGAAAGGAACGAACGACCATGGACGAAAACAATATGAGCCCCGAGCTGACCCTGGACGCCGTGCCCACCCTCACCCTTGACCCCGCCGCCGACGAGGCCGCTGCCGGCGAGGCTGGCGCTGATGCCGCTGCCGCCGATGAGGCCGGCGACGCTGCTGCTGCCGATCAGGCCGCCGATGAGGCCGCTGCCGACCAGACGGCCGCCGATCAGGCTGGTGCTGACGCCGCTGCCGACCAGGCCGCTGCCGATCAGGCCGCCGAGGCCGCCGAGGGCGCCGAGGGTACCCAGCAGTAAGCTGCTCTCGACAACCCAGGCGTTTCCCAAGGACCCGCGCTCAGGCACGGGTCCTTTTTCGTAGCAGCGCATGATGCTTCAAGAGGGAATTCCCCCGAGGACGTACTCTCGGTCGCGCAGCCAGCAGCGAGCTTTGCCGACGAAGGGTTCGCTCTCTGCCGGCGGCATTCGAAAGCAGCCAAAGGCGCCACGTCCATTTGTGGAGGAGCTGCCGCGAAAACCGTTCTCGTCCGCGAAATGCGTTATGCTTCTTCCCTAGAACCCCGTTCCGCTCTCTTCGAAAGGCCTTCCATGCTCTTCTGCGATATCGATCTTCTCGACGCCGACTTCGCTATCAAGCGCCACCAATGGGTGGGGGTGCGCGACGGCCGTATCGCCTATATCGGCTCGGTGTCTCCCGCGCCCGATGAAGCTGCTACCTTCGGCGAGACTTACGATGGCACGGGACGTCTGCTCATGCCCGCGCTCTACAACGCCCATGCCCATGCCCCCATGACGCTTCTGCGCGGTTACGCCGAGAACTTGCCGCTGCAGCGTTGGCTCGAGGAGAAGTGCTTCCCCTTCGAGGCCAAAATGACCGCCGAGGATTGCTATTGGGGCACGGTGCTCGCCTGTGCCGAGATGGCGCGCTTCGGCGTGGTCAGCTTTTCGGACATGTATTACGCGACCGAGGAGCGTGCCCGTGCGGTGCTTGAGGCCGGCATGAAGGCTAACATGTGCGAGGGGCTGGTGGCCTTCGAGGAGAAGCCCTACGCGGAATATCCGATCTGCGCCCAGATGGAGGCTCTCGTGCGCGACTGGCACGGGGCCGGCGACGGACGCATTCGCATCGACTACAACATCCATTCGGAGTACCTGTCCACTGAGACGGTTTGCCGCGACATTCTGGATATCGTGCGCGGCACTGACTTGCGCCTGCATATCCACCTATCCGAGACCGAGAAGGAAGTGCGCGAGTGCCGCGAGCGCCACGGCGGCCTCACGCCGGTGGCCTATTTCGACAGCTTGGGGTTGTTCGAGGTGCCCGTGACGGCGGCTCATTGCGTGTGGGTGGATGACGCTGATCTGGATATCTTGCAGCGGCACGGGGTGTTCGTCGCCAACAACCCGGCTTCCAACATGAAGCTCGGCAGCGGTTTCGCACCCATTCCCGAGATGCTGCGCCGCGGCATTCCCGTGTGCCTGGGCTCCGATGGCATGGCGTCGAACAACAACCACAACCTGTTCCACGACATGTACTTGCAGGCGCTTATCTACAAGGGCGCGACGCTTGATCCGACGGCGGTCACGCCCCAGCAGGCGCTGGCGGCGGCGACGCGCACCGGCGCGCTTTCCCAGGGCCGCGAGGATTGCGGTGTGGTGGCGGAAGGCGCCCGTGCTGACCTGTGCGTGCTGGACATTACGGGCCCGTCGTGGTGCCCGGCGCCCGATCTGGTTTACAACCTGGTCTATGCGGGCGACGGGGCCGATGTGGTGCTCACAATGTGCGATGGCGAGGTGATCTATCGTGCCACCTCCGCTGCTGCCTCCGCCGATGCCTCTGGTGTTGCCTCCGCCGGCGTCCCCGGTGCCACCTCCGCTGGCACCGCGCGCGGCTGTATTCAGCATGCCGTCACGAACGCCGAATGGCCCACCATCGATATCGAGCGCGCCAAGGCCGAGTGCGCCGCCCGCACCGCCCGCATCATCAGCGAGCTATAGCCATATCCCCTGTGTCGAGCAGCCCAGCTGTTCCCAGTCTCGCGAGGCCGCGGTTCTTGCCGTGGCCTCGCGTGTCGCGGCCGCACCTTCGTCGGCTAAAGTCCACGCTGCTATCTCGCAGCGCGCTTCCTTCCCCATTGGCTTAGCGTGCTGCGACGCGTGTTTTGTCGTGACGGCCGCCAGATTGTCGGGCGCGAGCTCTTGGCATGCCATAATTGGCGGTTTGGTATCCGAGGAAGCCTTTTCGCGTGAAATTCTGGCAGAAATCGGGGTTTAGTACCCCGATTTCTGCCAACTTCGGCGATTTGGTTCCTCGGGTCTGAAGAAATGCCTGGTCGCGATTCGCCCGGGCAGCTTCCGCAGGTACCAAACTTCGAGATTTGCCCGGGGGCGGCTACCAAACTTGAGCTCTCGCCACAAAAAGATACCAAACCGCGCGATTTCGCCAGAATTTCGTCTCGTCCCGGTACCAAACTCCCGATCTCGCCAGTCTCGCCCTGGGTCTCGGTACCAAGCTCCCGATCTCGCCAGCCCTGCCCTGCGCCTGGTACCAAACTTGCGATCTTGGCGTAACTTCTATTGGCCGCCAAGCCCCAAGGTTCTCCAGAGCCGAGTCTGCCGTTCCTCGAAGCCCTGCACGCGAAAGCGCAGGGGGTGCTTGAGCGCTCGCGCGATAGTTGCTGCAGCTCGATTCATCTCGTCGATGCAGGCGAAGTGGTTTCGCGTGATGCTAATGACACGGTAGCCGGAGTCCTCGAGGGCCGCCCGTCGCACTGAGTCGTGGTGGTGACTTGCCGATGTCAGATGGAAGGCGTCGCTGTCGTATTCCACGATCAGTTGTTGTGTCTGCCAGAGAAGATCGGCTACGTAGTAGGAACGATCGGCCAGTTTCTTGTTGGCCTCTGCCAGGTTGATCGGTTCGTTGAACGATGGCTGCGGAAGGCCGTAGCCTCCGCAGCGGGGCGGAAGGTGCAGCACGAGCCCTAGGGCGCACTCGCGGGGCGACGCTGCATTTGCGAGCATCCAGTGAACGGCGCTCCGCACATGAGCGCAGCCAGGGACGTCTCGGTGACGGTCGCTAATTTTTGCGATATCGGCTGGAAACGTGAGGGGTGCTCGTGCGAGAAGGGTACTTGAGTCTTCGGCGAAGCAGAACGTGCTGCAGAGTATTGTTCCCAGATAAGCTATCTCTTCTATGCGTTTTCCGCGAGCTGCTTGAATAAGTGCCAATTCGGGACCTGGCAGGAAGATACCGTTGGCAATGCGATAGAGCGGACTTCGGATCACCGACTCGGGGGCAACATGGCAGCGGGCGAGCTTTTGGCGACGGTCGTCGGGATTGAAGACGAGAATGTGTGCTGGTTGCGTGAGCCAGGGAAAGAGTTGCGCCAGATAGGCGATGCTGGCCGTTGTCGGCGCGGTTTCCGCTGGTGGCTTTCCGCGGAAGGCGATGCTGTCAGAGGGGCGCAAGGCAAGATGGGCATATATCTCAAGGGCCGAGTCGCCGAAAAGGATCAGTTTGCTCATAGGTGTCCGTCCTCGGAGTTAAAAGTTGTTGTCTCGGGGATGCTACAGGTATTGAGCCGTATTAATGACGCGAGAATGTCTCGGTTGGTTCCTCGCGCCAACTGTAGCGGAGTCGCATGGGGCGGCGGTGGGGCGTTCGGGCCAACTCGCGGACCAGCTTGCGAATCGGCTCGCGGGCCAACTCGCGAATCAAACCCCGAGAAGCTCCCCCTGAGAAAAAGCGCACGAACTTCGTCTCGCGAATTTCTCGCTGTACTCAGCGGACGCGGTGCCCTCTGCTAATATGGACGCCACGGAAAAGACGCCGTTCGTCGGCGCTGAAAGACCGCTCGCTGGCGATGCGCCAGGAGCTCGCAGGCCGCAGACCTGCCAGCCAAGAGCTCGCGGGTCGCGGACCTATCAGTTGGCGCAGCCCCGTCGTGGGCATTCGCGGCAACGGGAATTCAGCGTAGCGTTTGGCGAGAAAGCGCGCGGCCGATGGGCAGCGCGCCCGGGTTAGACCCGCGCAAGGGGTGCGGGCGCCCTCTATCAGGAAGGCAGGTGGTCGCTCATGGCAGCTCCGGCTCCCGAACACGTCAGAAACATCGTCCTTGTGGGACAGGATGGCGCCGGCAAGACCTCGCTGGCCGAGGCCATGCTCTTCGTTTCCGGCAAGACGCCGCGCATGGGCACGACGCACGACGGCAAGTCGTACCTCGATTACGACCCCGAGGAGATCAAGCGCAAGTTCACCATTTCAACCTCCATCGCCCCCATCCCTTACAAGGACTACAAAATCAACGTGCTGGACACCTCCGGTCATCCCGATTTCATCGGCGACACGCTGGCCACCATGCAGGCAGCCGAAATGGCCCTGTTCGTGGTGGACGCCGTCGATGGTCCCCAGGTCATGACGACGAAGCTGTGGCGCGAGGCCGAGGACATGCGTCTGTCGCGCGCGGTGTACATCAACCACATCGATCGCGAGAACGCCAACTTCGACGCCGCCATGGCGCTGCTGCATGCCCGCTTCGGCGGCCGCTTGGGCGCCGTGACCATCCCCATCGGCCAAGCCGAGGAGTTCCGGGGCGTCATCGACATCATCCGCATGGAGGCCCGCTATTTCGAGGACGGCGGCGAGCGCGTGGAAGCCGTGGACACGCTGCCGGCGAAGTACCAGGAGGAGGCGCGCAACGCTCGCGACAAGCTGTGCGATCTGGTGGCCGAGGCCGACGACGAGCTCATGATGAAGTATCTCGACGGCGAAGAGCAGCTTACCCAAGAGGAGCTGGAAGGCCTGCTGGACAAGGCCATCGCCCAGGAGCTCATCATCCCGGTGTTCGTGGGTTCTACCATCATCATGCAGGGTGTTCAGGGTCTTATGGAAGACATCTGCACCTACTTCCCGCACCCGAAGAGCCACGGCCGCTTCCGCATGGCCGACGACGTGACGGTGCGCATCGACGAGACGAAGCCTCCCTGCGCCTTCGCCTTCAAAACGGTGTCCGACCCGTTCGTCGGGCGCCTCACCTTCCTGAAGGTCATCTCCGGCTACCTGGAGCCGGGCCTGGAGTTGGTCTGCGGGCGCACCGGCAAGAAGGAGCGCCTCGGCAAGATCCAGGTCATGATGGGCAAAGAGGCCGTCGACGTGAAGAGCGCCAAGGCCGGCGACATCGTGGTCGTGCCGAAGCTCTCCGATGTGCGTGCGGGCGACACGCTCTCCTGCGAGGGCACCATCGCCATCGAGCCTCTGCCTCTGCCCGAGCCCTTGTACCCCGTGGCCATCGAGGCCGTGTCGAAGAAGGAAGAGGACAAGCTCGGCACCTTCCTGGCTCGCGCCGCCGAGGCCGACCCCACGCTGCGCATCACGCGCGATGAGGACACGCATCAGACCATCATCCACGCCATGGGCGAGACTCAGGTTGATATGCTAATCGGGCGCTTGAAGGAGCAGTCCGGCGTGGAGGCGAAGCTCGTGCCCGTGCGCATTCCCTACCGCGAGACCATCACCAAGCAGGCCGAGGCCCAGGGCCGCCACAAGAAGCAGACCGGCGGTGCCGGCCAGTTCGGCGACTGCTGGCTGCGTTTGGCCCCCATCCCCGGCGAGGGCTACGAGTTCGTGGATGAGATCAAGGGCGGCGCCATTCCGAACGGCCTCATCCCGGCCGTCGACAAGGGCGTGCGCGAGGCCATGGAAGAGGGCTTCCTCGCGGGGTACCCCATGGTGGACATCAAGTGCACGGTGTTCGACGGCTCGTATCATTCTGTCGACTCCAACGAGATGGCCTTCAAGACCGCGGCCCGCATCGGCTTCCGCGCCTGCTGCGAGAACGCCGGCCCCATCATCTTGGAGCCCTGGGCCACCATGGAAGTGACCGTGGGCGAGGAGTACGCCGGTACCATCATGGGCGACATCTCCACGCGCCGCGGCCGCATCGTGGGCACCGACGCGGGTTTTGCGGCCGGCGAGACCATCATCAAGATGCGCGCGCCCTACGCCGAGGTCATCAACTACACGAAGGATCTGCGCTCCATGACCCGCGGCTCTGGCTCCTACACGCTCACGCTGGAAGGCTACGAGCAAGCGCCAGCCGACGTGACGAAGAAGCTCGTGGAAGCCTACGAGGCCGCCCGGGCGGCGGGGAACTAGCAAGCTGCCTGCACTTCTCGTTCAGCATCTGTAATGTATCAAGCCGGGAGGTTCGCTTCCCGGCTTTTCTTTCTGCAACAAAGTCCTGTTCCAGCCCTATTTTCCAGAAAATTTCCATGGCTTGTAAAAATTTTTCTTGACTTGGTCTTCACGCCGTAGTATTTTAGCAAATTGCAACTTTTTTGCAGATTTGCGATGGACGTGAAGGAGGAACAGCCTCGTGGCAATGGATAAGAAATCCGCTCCCACCAGCCTTTACAGGGATCGCCGAAGCTTCGCGAAGATTCCCGACGTCATGGACGTCCCGAACCTGATCGCTATCCAGACGGAAAGCTTCGACTGGTTCAAGAACGAGGGCTTGGCCCAGGCGTTCGCCGATGTGTGCCCGATTGAGAACAACACCGGCGACATGTGCGTGGAATTCGGTAAGCACGAGTTCGGCGAGCCCAAGTACACGGTGGACGAATGCAAGGAGAAGGACGTCACCTATCAGGCGCCGCTCTTTGTGGAGATCCGCTTCATCAACCGTGAGACCGGCGAGATCAAGGAGCAGGAGGTGTTCATGGGCGACTTCCCGCTCATGACGCCGCGCGGCACCTTCATCATCAACGGCACCGAGCGCGTGGTCGTCTCCCAGCTCGTGCGCTCCCCGGGCGTGTACTTCGCCTCCGAGCGCGACAAGACCTCCGACAAGACCATCTACAACGCGAAGGTCATCCCTTCCCGTGGCGCCTGGCTCGAGTTTGAAACCGATAAGCGCGACCTGCTCTCCGTGCGCATCGACCGCAAGCGCAAGCAGCCGGCCACCCTGCTCGTGCGCGCCCTCGGCCTGGCCGAGACCCGCGAGGAGATCATCGAGCTTCTGGGCTCCTCCGAGATGGTGCTGCGCACGCTCGACCGCGACCCCGCCACCACCAAGGAAGAGTCGCTCATCGAGCTGTACAAGCGCTTCCGTCCCGGCGAGCCGCCGACGATCGATTCCGCCCGCACGCTGCTCGACGGCCTGTTCTTCAATCCGCAGCGCTATGACCTGGCCAAGGTCGGTCGCTACAAGATGGATAAGAAGCTCGGCTTCACCCCCGAGGAGAACGACTCCTCCACGCTGACCAATGAGGACATCATCCGCACGATGCGCTACATCATCGGTCTGCACAACGGCGACGAGGGCTTCGTCACCGACGACATCGACCACTTCGGCAACCGCCGCATCCGCACGGTGGGCGAGCTGATCCAGAACCAGTTCCGTATCGGCCTGTCCCGCATGGAGCGCGTCGTGCGCGAGCGCATGAGCATGCAGGAGCCCGACGAGATCACGCCGCAGAGCCTCGTGAACATCCGCCCCATCGTGGCGGCCATCAAGGAGTTCTTCGGAAGCTCCCAGCTCTCGCAGTTCATGGATCAGTCCAACCCCGCCGCCGGCATTACGCACAAGCGCCGTCTGTCGGCTCTGGGCCCGGGCGGTCTGTCCCGCGAGCGCGCCGGCTTCGAGGTGCGCGACGTCCACACGTCCCACTACGGCCGCATGTGCCCCATCGAGACGCCTGAAGGCCCGAACATCGGCCTTATCGGCTCTCTGGCCACCTATGGCCGCATCAATCCTTACGGCTTCATCGAGACGCCCTACCGCCGCGTGATCGACGGCAAGGTGACCGACGAGATCGACTACCTGACCGCCGATGAGGAAGAGAACTTCACCATCGCCCAGGCCAACGACTTGTTCGATCTGGAAACCCGCGAGTTCGGCTACACCGACGAGGACGGCGTCTTCCACAAGTCCGCCCGCGTGCTCGCCCGTACCACCGACACCAACGGCGTGTTCGGCGAGGCCATGGACGTGCCGCCGGAGATGGTCAACTACATGGACGTGTCGCCGCGCCAGATGACCTCCGTGGCTACCTCGCTCATTCCGTTCCTCGAGCACGACGACGCCAACCGCGCCCTCATGGGCTCGAACATGCAGCGCCAGGCTGTGCCGCTGCTGCGTCCGAGCGCCCCGCTCGTGGGTACTGGCATCGAGCACCGCATCGCGGTGGACTCCGGCGAGATCCTCGTGGCCCAGCGCCCCGGCGTGGTCGATTACGTTGACGGCCAGACCATCATCATCCTGAACGACGACGGCGAGTACGACGAGTACCTCATTCCGAAGTTCCAGCGCTCCAACCAGTCCGGTTGTATCAACCACCGTCCCATCGTCCGCAAGGGCGACGAGGTGCAGGCCGGCGACGTGCTGGCCGACGGCCCGTCCTGCGATGGCGGCGAGCTGGCGCTCGGCCAGAACCTTATGATCGCCTACATGCCGTGGGAAGGCTACAACTACGAGGACGCCATCATCGTGTCCGAGCGCGTGGTTGCCGAAGACCTGCTCACGTCCATCCACATCTCCGAGTACGAGGTCGACGCGCGCGACACGAAGCTGGGTCCCGAGGAGATCACCCGCGAGATCCCGAACATCTCCGACGACATGATCAGCGACCTCGATGCCGACGGCATCATCCGCGTGGGCGCCGAGGTGTTCCCGGGCGACGTGCTGGTGGGCAAGGTCACGCCGAAGGGCGAGACGGAGCTCACGGCCGAGGAGCGCCTGCTGCGCGCCATCTTCGGCGAGAAGGCCCGCGAGGTGCGCGACACGTCCCTCAAGGTGCCCCACGGCTCCGGCGGCCGCGTCATCGGCATCTACCGCTCCTCCCGCGAGGCCGGCGATGATCTGGCCCCCGGCGTGAACGAGCTCGTGCGCATCTACGTCGCTCAGAAGCGCAAGGTGCAGCAGGGCGACAAGCTGTCCGGCCGCCACGGCAACAAGGGCGTCATCTCCCGCGTGCTGCCGGTGGAGGACATGCCCTACCTCGCCGACGGCACCCCCATCGACGTCATCCTCAACCCCCTGGGCGTTCCTTCCCGAATGAACGTGGGCCAGCTGCTGGAGAACCACCTCGGCTGGGCTGCGAAGTGGGGCTGGGACGACGCTGAGGAAACCGACGCCGTGGTGGAGGGCCCGATGCACGTGGCCACGCCGGTGTTCGACGGCGCCACGGAGAAGGAGATCTCCGATGCCATCGAGAAGGCGAACCGCAACCTCATCAACAAGAACCATGCCACGTACGGCGACCTGGCGCGCGACGAGTTCGTGCCGCAGCTGTCCCGCACGGGCAAGACGTGGCTGTACGACGGCCGCACCGGCGAGAAGTTCCGCGAGCCCATCACTGTCGGCCAGACCTACATCCTGAAGCTCGGCCACATGGTGGACGACAAGATTCACGCCCGCTCGACCGGCCCCTACAGCCTCATCACCCAGCAGCCCCTCGGCGGCAAGGCCCAGTTCGGCGGCCAGCGTTTCGGCGAGATGGAGGTGTGGGCGCTGTACGCCTACGGCGCCTCCAACGTGCTGCAGGAGATCCTCACGGTGAAGTCCGACGACACGTCGGGCCGCGTGAAGAGCTACGAGGCCATCGTGAAGGGCGAGAACATCCCGGCGCCGGAGGTGCCCGAGTCCTTCAAGGTGCTCGTGAAGGAAATGAAGTCCCTGTGCTTGAACGTCGAGCTCGAGGGCCACGATATGCAACCCATCAGCGAGGACGAGATCGAGGACTACAGTGCCGACCAGGCGCTTTACGCCGCACTTGCCGCTGATGCCAAGAAGACCGAAGACGAAGAGGCCAACGCCATCGATGCCCTGGCTGCCGAGCTGGGCGACCTGATGAGCGGTCTTGAGTCCGACCTGAACACCGACCTCATCGGTGGCGGAGAGGAGGCCTAACCCCATGACGGAATTCGACGTCAACAACTTCGACGCCCTGCGCATTTCGCTCGCTTCCGCCGAGGACGTGCGCAGCTGGTCCCGCGGCGAGGTGAAGAAGCCCGAGACCATCAACTACCGTACCTTGAAGCCTGAGAAGGACGGCCTGTACTGCGAGAAGATCTTCGGTCCCACCAAGGACTGGGAGTGCGCCTGCGGCAAGTACAAGCGCGTTCGCTTCAAGGGTATCGTCTGCGAGCGCTGCGGCGTGGAGGTCACCCGCTCCAAGGTGCGCCGCGAGCGCATGGGCCACATCGAGCTGGCCGCGCCCGTGAGCCACATCTGGT
>ERZ506896.1609-NODE-1609-length-10619-cov-3.770825_pt1 | contig 10619 bp, 10 predicted proteins | sample MGYA00513176_ERZ506896 | MGnify/ENA metagenome assembly ERZ506896
AACAAAAAATACATCCATCCTGCCTCTGTGAACGCCCCTGTAAAAAAAGGAGAAAAGGCTGGAGAAATCATATATTTTTCCGGTCAGAAGGAGCTTGGTCGCATACCGGTCATATATTCTGAATCAATAAGAATCAGAAAATATACCGATTGTCTGAAAGATACCCTCTGTACTTTCTGGTGTTAACAATTATTTTGACAATTTCCTTCTGTTCGAGGTATAATAAAATCCAAATGGTTGCTGTAGACGAAATAAACAGCAATTCCAGAGTGATTTCGACAGAATTTCGCAGGAACAGGAGATGGATGCAATGAAAGAGATTCGTACAGAAGATGCTGTCGGGCATGTACTTTGCCATGATATAACACAAATTATAAAGGATGAAAAAAAGGGTGTTCTCTTTAAAAAAGGTCACATCGTTCGCGAAGAAGATATTCCGGCACTTCTTTCCGTCGGAAAAAAACATCTTTATGTTTGGGAAAAACAAGAGGGTATTCTTCACGAAAATGAAGCGGCAGAAATTCTCTACCGTATATCCGCTGATATTCATATGCACGGCAGTGATATCAAAGAAGGAAAGATCGAATTGATTGCCGACTGTGATGGCGTACTCAAAATCCGCCGAGATGCATTGCTTGCAGTCAACAGCCTGGGTGAAATGATGATTGCTTCCAGACATGGTGATTTTCCTGTAAAAAAAGGAGATAAAATTGCCGGAACGAGAATCATTCCTCTGGTTATCGAAAAATCCAAAATGGATAAGGCAGAGAAAGTGGCCGGAACAAAACCGATTTTTTCCATCCTTCCGTACCGTTCTAAAAAAGTTGGAATCATTACGACCGGAAGCGAAGTACAAAAAGGACTGATCAAAGATACTTTCACTCCAGTCTTGAAAGAAAAACTTGACGAATTCTCATGTCAGATTTTGGGGCAGACACTGCCTGGGGATGAGCGCAGCCAGATTACCTCAGATATTCTGAGCTTTATAGACCAGGGTGCCGATATGGTGATCTGCAGCGGAGGAATGAGTGTAGACCCTGACGATCGTACCCCCGGTGCTATCAAAGATACCGGCGCAGAAGTTGTCACATATGGAGCACCGGTTCTTCCTGGTGCCATGCTTCTTCTTTCCTATTACCAAAATAATGATAAAATCATTCCTATCCTTGGTCTTCCAGGCTGTGTCATGTATGCCAGACGGACTGTATTCGATCTTATCCTTCCCCGTATTATGGCCGATGACCGGATTTGCGCAGATGAAATTGCATCATATGGTGAGGGAGGACTTTGTCTGAACTGTGATGTCTGTACTTTTCCAAACTGTGGCTTTGGCAAATAGTCCGTATTACAAAGGAGTATAATGAAAAGTTTTAAGATAAGTACTTATAACATTTCCAGTACCAGGCTTACCGGCAAACAAAAAGTTACTTTCGCCATTCTTGCAGATCTGCATGGCCTTGTATTTGGAAAGAATCACCAGACTTTATACAAAGCAATTATTGCCAGTCAGCCTGATGCAGTTCTGGTCTGCGGTGATCTGGTTGTAAGCAGAGACACAGAAACTCTGGAAGCGGCAGCTGGTCTGCTGCTCCGGATCTGTGATCAGATTCCTGTTTTTTATGCACTTGGAAATCACGAATACAAAATGCTCCTCAATCCAGAGACTGAGATTTTCTATTCAAACTATGAAAAACTGCTTACATCTGCCGGCATTTGTTTTCTTCACAATGAACATACATCTGTTCAGTTGAAGGGAAATGATTTTGTATTTCATGGACTTGAACTTCCAGTCGAATATTATCACAAACCGAATTCACCGGCTTTGAGTCTGACAGCAATGGAAGAGATGATCGGTACACCTTCCCAACCGGGATTTCATGTATTACTGGCACATAATCCCAAATATGGAAATACTTATTTTTCCTGGGGAGCTGATCTGATTCTTTCAGGGCATTATCACGGAGGAGTTTTGCGTCTGGATCAAAACCATGGTCTCACCTGTCCTCAGTACCTGCTCTTTCCACCATTCTGTTGTGGGGAATTTAAAAAAGGAAAGCAGCATATGATCGTAAGTGCCGGTCTTGGCGAGCATACCATTCCTGTCCGTATCCATAATCCAAGGGAACTTGTTCTTATAAACCTGTATCCCCAATCTACAAAATCAGTAAAGGAACACTGAAGATGGCAATACCTGTTAAAATTAATGTATTCGAAGGTCCTCTTGACCTTCTTCTCCATCTGATTGAAAAAAACAAAATAGACATTTACGATATTCCAATCGTAGAGATCACAGATCAGTATATGGAATATCTGCATTCCATGGAGCAGGAAGACTTGGGAACAATGAGCGAATTCATGGTCATGGCGGCCACACTTCTGGATATCAAATGTAAGATGCTACTTCCAAAAGAAGTAAATGAAGAGGGCGAAGAAGATCCCCGCGAGGAACTTGTACAGAAACTTCTGGAATACAAAATGTATAAATACATGTCCTATGAACTGAAGGATTACATGGATAATGCTGCCGGCGTTTTTTATAAAAACCCCAGCATTCCTGATGAAGTATTGAAATATCGTGAACCGGTTGATCCGGCAGAACTTCTCGCCGGACTGACTCTGGAGAAACTCAACAATATCTATCAGTCTATCCTGAAAAAGCAGGAGTCAAAGATTGATCCGATCCGAAGCAAATTTGGAACAATTGAAAAAGAAGAAGTCAGTCTTTCTGACAAAATGCTGGCAATGAAAAGCTATGCAGCCGAACACCGGAAATTCAGTTTTCGTCAGCTACTCACCAGCCAGTCATCCAGAGTTCAGGTTATCGTAACCTTTCTATCTATCCTGGAGTTAATGAAAATGGGCTATATTCATGTACAACAGGACGAGCTGTTTGATGATATTCAGGTCGATGTCACACAGGATCCGGAAACCTGGACACATTTGACAGAATTCGCAGATGAATAATGATAATTCCGTAACGAAATATAAAACCTGAGGAAATTATATATGGAAATAAAAAAATTAGAAGCTGCAATTGAAGCAATTTTGTTTACAATGGGTGAATCGGTAGAACTGTCGCAGATTGCAGATGCTATTCAACAGGATAAAGAAACCACTCGTAAGATCATTCAAAATATGATGGACAAATACCAGAAAAAAGATCGTGGTATCCAGATCATTGAACTGGAACAGTCTTATCAGCTTTGCAGCAAAAAAGAATACTATGAATGTCTTATCCGGCTTGCGATGCATCCCAAAAAGCCGGCACTTACAGATGTCATGCTGGAAACGCTTTCCATCATTGCATATAAACAGCCGGTAACCAAAGCAGAAATCGAAAAAATTCGAGGCGTCAAATGTGACCACGCCATCAATAAATTAGTAGAATATGAACTTGTCAGAGAGCTGGGACGTTTGGACGCTCCGGGTCGCCCGATTCTTTTTGGAACAACAGAAGAATTTCTCCGATGCTTTGGTGTTCAGGGCCTCGAAGAGCTGCCTTCTGTTGATCCGGTGCGTCTGGAAGATTTTAAAGCAGAAGCCGAAGAGGAGATTCAGTTGAAGCTAGATATTTAGGAAAGTGAGGTGCCCCAGATGCCAACTACTTATGCACATGATCTGTTTGGTAAAAAAATATATGCAAAACTTCCTGCCGAAATTCAGAAAGTGATTCGCAGAAATACAAACCTATATCGAATTGGTCTTCATGGACCGGATATTCTCTTCTATGATATGCTAAAACCTAAAGTTACGGAAACCGGTATCGCCATGCACAGAGAATGTGCAGCACCATTCTTTGAAAGAGGAATGACACTCGTAAGAACAACTCATGACGAAAAATTACTTGCTTATCTGCTCGGATTTGGATGTCACTATCTTCTTGACAGTGCCTGTCATCCATTCGTTTACGAGATGGCTGAACGCAATGTCATCTCACATACCCTGCTTGAAAAAGAATTTGACAGAACGCTGATGCTCGAAACTCACAAAGATCCATATCATTATTACCCGGCCTGTGGCATTGTTCCTCGCGTTACGTATGCACGAGTGATTCACAGAGCTATTCCCAGAATACGGACGAAGGAAATAATGTCTTCTCTAAGGTTGATAAAACTGATCACCAACTGCCTTGTATACGATAATCATGGACGCCGGAAAAAATTCCTGATGTTCCTGTCACGAGTTGCTGGAAAAAAACTTTCTTCTGAAATGATGGAATATTTTATGGAAAAAGACCCGGTTCCAGGAAGTGCAGTGCCTGTACACACACTTCACGGATTATACGATCATGCTCTGGCCCAGGCACCTCAGGAACTGACGGAATTATTCCAATTGTCAAAAAAAGAATTTCCTCTGTCAGAAAGATGGTTTCTGACATACAATGGATGATCGGAATGATTGCTTTTCTGTCTGCATAAAATAGTTCTATATGAATTAAGGAGGAACTATGAATAGCAGACAAAATATTTTTATCTTTTCGTTGATCATAATTTTACTGACACCCGGTTGGTTTGTATTTGCATCAGAAAAGTCTCCCGGTAATCTTTATGCATTGTCAGCAGTATTGATGGATGGTGATTCCGGACGAGTTCTCTATCAGAAATCAGGTAATACACCTCGTCCGAACGCGAGCACTACCAAAGTAATGACCTGCATTCTTGCTCTTGAAAACGGAAAGGGCGATGACTATGTCAAGGTTTCTGCAAATGCTGTCAGTCAACCGGAAGTACGCCTTGGTCTTTCGATCGGAGAACAATATTATCTGGAAGACCTTCTTTATTCCCTGATGTTGCAGAGTCATAATGATTCTGCCGTTGCGATTGCTGAATGTATCGGTGGATCTGTAGATAATTTTTCAGCTATGATGAATGCAAAGGCAAAAGAAATCGGATGTAAAAACACACACTTTGTCACTCCGAATGGACTGGATGCAGAAAATTCTGGTGGAACACATCACACAACTGCAGAAGATCTGGCTCTGATCATGCGTTATGCAATCCACAATGATGTCTTTCTGAAGATTACACAGACAGAAGAGTATTCTTTTTCTGATTTAAGTAAAAAACGACACTTTTCGCTCCATAACACCAATGCACTACTTCATATGACGGACGGTGTACTTGCCGGGAAAACCGGATATACCGGTGATGCCGGATATTGTTATGTTTGTGCCTGTCAGAAAGATAACAAAACTTTTATCATTGCCCTTCTTGGTGCCGGCTGGCCTGACCATAAAAATTACAAATGGCATGATACTTTGGAACTTCTTAATTATGGAAACAGCAACTATGAATACCGGAGTTTCTGGCAAGAGCCGGAGCTTTCTTATATTCCCGTTGAAAATGGTATTCTGAATGATTTCGGTGCAGGAAGTTCTGTATATACAGGAGGTCAGATTTCTGTTTCGGATAACGAAAAAAACAGACAGATTCTGATTAGCTCAGATGACCGGCTGCAATATCAGATCCGTTTAAAAGAACATCTAAGTGCTCCTGTCAAAAGAGGCGAACAGATTGGACAGATTATTTATTTTCTTAATGATAACAAATTTTTTTCCTGTCCAATATTGGCAACAGAAAACATTCAGAAAAACACATTCACCCATTGCGCAGAACTTGTATTTAAGAATTTTTTTCATTAACAGACCTGACTTCTCCTGTTACAGGAGAAGTTTTTGCGTTTTAGGAAATTACTCTGTAATATTCCAATAACATATCGACATATCAGAACCCTACTGTAAAAAAAACGACATGGGAGTTAAACTTTTAACAAAAAAACAGGAAATCTATTGAAAAAATATTGAAAACAGGTTACAATTATAATCGGCTAAAATTTTGGTTATATTTTTAAAATTTTATAAAATGGAGGGCAAGAAAGAATGAGTAATGCAACACAAAGCTTAGCAGGCACAAGAATTACTTCTTTGCTTGACGCAAACAGTTTTGTTGAAATCGGAAAAAGCGTAACAGCCAGATCCACAGATTTCAATTTAACTGAAACAAAAGCGCCTTCAGACGGTGTTATCACCGGATATGGTGTGATCGACGGAAATCTTGTATATGTATACAGCCAGGATGCTTCCGTATTAAACGGAACTGTTGGTGAAATGCATGCCAGAAAGATTACCGCTCTGTATGACCTTGCAATGAAGACTGGAGCTCCTGTGATCGGTCTTGTTGACTGTGCAGGTATGCGTCTTCAGGAGGCTACTGATGCTCTTGAAGCATTTGGATCCATCTATCTGAAACAGACACTGGCTTCCGGAATGATTCCACAGATTACAGCTGTATTCGGTACATGCGGTGGTGGAATGGCAATTATTCCGGCTCTGACAGATTTCACATTTATTGAATCCAAAAAAGGCAAAATGTTCGTAAACAGCCCGAATGCACTGGATGGCAATTGCACAGAAAAATGCGATACATCAGCTGCTGCATTCCAGAGCGAGGAAACAGGTCTTGTAGACGGAACAGGCTCCGAAGAAGAAATTCTTGGACAGATCCGTCAGTTGATCGGACTTCTTCCTTCTAATTTTGAAGATAATGATTCCTTCGTAGAATGTACAGATGATCTGAACCGCACCTGTGACGATATCACAGCATGTGCAGGTGATACATCCATCGCACTTTCCAGAATCGCTGACAACGGCATTTTCTTCGAAACAAAGAAAGATTACGGCAAAGATATTGTAACTGGTTTCCTGCGTCTGAACGGAGCTACTGTCGGTGCTGTAGCCAACAGAACAGAAGTATATGATGCTGAGGGAAATAAAGCCGAAGAATTCGATGGTACTATTTCTGCAAGAGGTGCAAGAAAAGCAGCTGGATTCGTTAAATTCTGTGACGCATTCGATATCCCGGTTCTGACACTTACCAATGTAACCGGATTCAAAGCAACTCTCTGCAGTGAAAAAATGATTGCCAAAGCAGTTGGAGAAATGATCCATGCATTTGCAGATGCAACTGTTCCGAAGGTAAACGTTGTAATCGGTAAAGCATATGGAACTGCTTACATTGCAATGAACAGCAAATCCGTAGGTGCGGATCTTGTATACGCATGGGATAATGCAGAAATCGGTATGATGGATGCCTCTCTTGCAGCCAAGATCATGTATCCTGGTGAAGAAGCTGCAGTTCTTAATGAAAAAGCAGCTGTATACAGAGAACTCCAGTCCAATGTAGAATCCGCAGCAGCAAGAGGATATGTTGATACTGTGATTGCTCCAGCTGATACACGTAAATATGTAATCGGAGCTTTTGAAATGCTTTTCACAAAGAGAGAAGACCGTCCATCCAAAAAACATGGCACAGTCTAAGTGAGGTGAGCATATGAATCAGATGTTTAAAAAAGCTTCCTCCGTCTTTACAGCAATTGTATGCGCCGCATCTATTACATTCTCCGGCGCATCACTGGTTCTGGCAGACGGTGAAATTGATGAGCAGACAAAGACAACGATCGAAACAACTGCCGAAGGACTGACCAATACGATCATTCCGCTGACAGAAGATGAGATTGCAGCATATATGGAATCCGGAGATGCATTCACTGAAAATGCCATGACAGCATGGGATAGTGCAAGAGAAGACCTCGGTGATCTGAAGAAAGCCGGATCTGCTGAAATTGAATATTCCAATGATGAATATACAGCAACTGTACCTGTTGAATTCGAAAAAGAAGATGCTGAATTCATTTATGTATTCGACAAAAATCTTACTCCGACTTCACTGTCAGTAGATGTGAAATATTCCTTTGCTACAACCATGAAAAATGCAGCACTGAATACTATAATGGGACTCGGAACTGTATTTGTAATTCTTATCATGCTGATCTTCCTGATTTCTCTGTTCCAGTTCATTCCTGGTTCCGGAGCACAGGAAGCAAAAGCAAAGAAAAAAGCAGCAGAAGAGGCAGCTTCTGCACCGACACCGGCTCCGGTTGCCGCAGCTCCAGTGCAGGAAGCTGACAATTCCGAACTGATCGCTGTAATTGCAGCAGCTATCGCAGCATCCGAAGGAACTTCAACAGACGGATTTGTTGTTCGTTCCATCCGCAAAATCAATCGTAAAAAAAGGTAATTGACCATTAGGAGGATTTAAAATGAAAAGTTATACAATCACTGTAAACGGAACAGCATATGAAGTTACTGTAGAAGAAACAGGAAGCGTTTCCGCTCCAACAGCAGCACCGGTTGCAGCTCCGAAAGCGGCTCCGGCAGCAGCTCCACAAGCAGCTGCTCCGGCAGCAGGCGCAGGCGCTGTTAAAGTTAGCGCTTCTGTACCAGGTAAGGTTCTCAAAGTTGTTGCTTCTGTAGGACAGGCAGTAAAAGCCGGTGACAACATCATTATCCTGGAATCCATGAAAATGGAGATCCCGGTAGTTGCTCCGCAGGATGGTACAGTAGCCAGCATCGATACATCCGAAGGTGCATCCGTAGAAAACGGAGATACTCTGGCTACAATGAACTAGGACGGGAGGTAATCAAATGTCTTATGTAACAGAAACCTTGTCCAACCTGATCCATCAGACAGCATTCTTTAATCTTACATGGGGAAACTATCTGATGATCGCGGTGGCGTGTGTATTCTTATTCCTTGCTATCAAAAAAGGATTTGAACCGCTTCTTCTGGTTCCGATTGCTTTTGGTATGCTTCTGGTAAATATCTACCCGGACATTATGGCAAATCCGGAAGACATGTCCAACGGTGTTGGTGGTCTTCTGCATTACTTCTATCTGCTTGATGAATGGAGTATTCTTCCATCCCTGATCTTCATGGGCGTTGGTGCGATGACAGACTTTGGTCCGCTGATTGCCAATCCGAAGAGTTTCCTTCTTGGAGCAGCTGCACAGCTTGGTATCTATGTTGCATATTTCCTTGCAATCTTTCTTGGATTCAACGGAAAAGCAGCAGCAGCCATTTCCATCATCGGTGGAGCAGATGGCCCTACCTCTATTTTCCTCGCAGGAAAACTTGGACAGACTACTTTAATGGGACCGATTGCAGTGGCGGCATATTCCTATATGTCTCTGGTTCCGATCATTCAGCCGCCAATCATGAAACTCTGTACGACTGAAAAAGAACGTAAGATCAAAATGGATCAGCTTCGTCCGGTAAGTAAACTGGAAAAGATTCTTTTCCCGATCGTTATCACAATCGTTGTATGCTTACTTCTTCCTACAACAGCTCCGCTGGTAGGTATGCTGATGCTCGGTAACCTGTTCCGTGAATCAGGTGTTGTTAAACAGCTGACAGAAACTGCATCCAATGCCCTGATGTACATCGTAGTTATCCTGCTTGGTACATCTGTAGGTGCTACTACAAGTGCAGAGGCATTCTTAAATGTCAGCACATTGAAGATCGTACTACTTGGTCTGATCGCATTCGCATTCGGTACCGCAGCAGGTGTCCTGTTTGGAAAACTGATGTGCGTAGCCACACATGGCAAGGTAAATCCGCTGATTGGTTCAGCCGGAGTATCTGCCGTACCTATGGCAGCCCGTGTATCTCAGAAAGTAGGAGCGGAAGCAGATCCGACCAACTTCCTTCTGATGCATGCAATGGGACCGAACGTAGCCGGAGTTATCGGTACAGCCGTAGCAGCCGGAACATTTATGGCTATTTTCGGAGTAATGTAGCAACAGGAAGCGATTTGCTTGCTTGCAAGGGCAAATCGCGGTTGCTATCGAAATGTCAGACTGTGCTATCAGGCACAGAAGGAAACCGTCAGGTTTCCTTAGCGCTGCGAGCAGCGCGTATCTGACAGTGAGATAACAATCCTGGAGCTTAATAAACCTTATAATAATTGGAGGAAGATATAATGGCAGCAATTGAAAAGAAACCGATTAAGATTACGGAAACAGTTCTGCGTGATGCGCATCAGTCCCTGATCGCAACAAGACTTACCACAGAACAGATGCTTCCGATCGTAGATAAAATGGACAAAGTCGGATACCATTCCGTAGAGTGCTGGGGCGGAGCTACATTTGATGCATCCCTTCGTTTCCTGCATGAAGATCCATGGTCAAGACTTCGTAAATTCCGTGACGGATTCAAGAACACCAAACTTCAGATGCTTTTCCGTGGACAGAACATCCTTGGATACCGTCCATACGCAGATGATGTAGTAGAATACTTCGTTAAAAAATCTGTTGCAAACGGAATCGATATCATTCGTATTTTTGACTGTCTGAATGACCTTAGAAACCTTCAGACAGCAGTAAAAGCAGCTAACGCTGAGAAAGCAGAAGCACAGATCGCGCTTTCTTACACACTTGGAGATGCTTACACCTTGGATTACTGGGTAGACATCGCAAAGAGAATCGAAGATATGGGTGCAAACTCTATCTGTATCAAAGATATGGCAGGTCTTCTTCTTCCGTACAAGGCAACAGAACTTGTCGGAGCATTAAAAGAAGCTGTTGATATCCCGATCCAGCTGCATACACATTACACATCAGGTGTTGCTTCAATGACATACTTAAAAGCAGTTGAAGCCGGTGTAGACGTGATCGATACCGCTATTTCACCGTTCGCACTTGGAACTTCTCAGCCGGCAACAGAAGTTATGGTTGAGACATTCAAGGGAACAAGATCGGAAGAGCACACGTCTGAACTCCAGTC
>ERZ506896.1611-NODE-1611-length-10613-cov-3.813790_pt1 | contig 10613 bp, 8 predicted proteins | sample MGYA00513176_ERZ506896 | MGnify/ENA metagenome assembly ERZ506896
GGTGGAGCCGCGCAAAGAAGTCGGATTTATTGCAGTTTCTATCGGAGAAGGAATGAATGAGATTTTCCGTGAGCTTGGTGCTGACTACATTATTGAAGGCGGTCAGACAATGAATCCAAGTACAGAAGACATGCTCAATGCAATCGATCAGGTGAACGCAGAACATATTTTTATCCTTCCGAACAACAAGAACATTATTCTTGCTGCCAATCAGGCGCAGACACTGACAGAGGATAAGGATATTATTGTTGTGCCTTCCAAGACAGTTCCGCAGGGAATTACTGCGATCATTAACTATATGCCGGATGCAGACGCACAGACGAATCTGGAAGCAATGATCGAAGGAATTGGAAATGTGAAGACAGGACAGGTTACTTATGCAGTCCGTGATACACACATTGATGATAAAGAAATCCATGAGGGAGATATCATGGGAATCGGAGACAGTGGAATTCTTGCTGTTGGACAGTCTGTGGAAGAGACAACAAAAGAGATGCTTGCACAGCTGGTGGATGAAGACACAGAGCTGATCAGCCTGTATTATGGTCAGGATGTACAGGAGGAGAGTGCAGAGAACTTTGCACAGGAGATTGAAGATTTATATCCGGATGTAGATGTTGATGTACATTCCGGTGGACAGCCAATCTACTATTATGTACTTTCTGTTGAATAAGGAGAACTGTCAGTAAAGAGACAGAACAGCAGTACTGTATTAAAATCAGGAACAGACCGGGACATTTGGGAAAAGTGTTCCGGTTATTTTGTTTAGGAGACAGACATAAATGAGTAAAAAAGCAGGAGTTGGAACAATCAAAGGTGTAGGCGAAAAAACGGAGAAACTCTTCGAAAAAATCGGAGTTTACACAGTGGATGACCTGATTCATTATTATCCGAGAGGGTATGAGATTTTTGGAGAGCCGCTTCCGATCAGTGAAGTGGAGGAAAGAAAAGTCTGCACAATCTGCGGCAGTGTTTTTGGGCGTGTGCAGGTTTCACCGGGAAAAGGAAGACAAATCACGACTGCATATTTAAAGGATCTGACAGGAACAATAAAGGTGATCTGGTTTCGAATGCCGTTTTTAAGAAATACACTTGGGCGAAAAGGAGCAGTTGTTCTCCGCGGCAGGGTTGTGAAGAAAAGAGATTCCCTTGTGATGGAACATCCGGAGATTTACGATCCGGCAGTCCGTTATCAGGAAAAAATCAACACCATGCAGCCTGTTTATGGATTGACAGCAGGTCTGACAAACAATGCAGTAATCAAAGCACTACGTCAGGCATTAGAACAGGTGCGGGAACAGGATGACTTTCTTCCGGATGAATTTACGAAGAAATATCATTTCCGGCCTTATGAACAATCTGTGCGGGAGATGCATTTCCCGGAGAATAAAGAAGCATTTCTTGCGGCAAGACAACGATTCGTTTTTGAGGAATTTCTTGTTTTTATTCTTTCTCTGCGCCAGATTAAAAATACACAGGACAGGATGAAGAACGGATTCCATTTTGAAGATCAGCCTCAAATCAGCGAATTCCTGAGACAACTACCGTATGAACTGACGGCTGCGCAGCTGCGGGTATGGGATGATATGCAGAAAGACATGAAAAGTCAATATGTCATGTCCAGACTTGTTCAGGGAGATGTTGGATCAGGTAAAACAATCGTAGCAGTTCTTGGATTACTGTTTGCAGGATTGAACGGCTATCAGGGAGCGTTAATGGCACCGACAGAGGTACTTGCAAGACAGCATTTTGAAAATATCAAAGACATGTTGAAACAGTATCAGATCCCACTGCGGGCAGAACTTTTGACCGGATCTATGAAAGCAAAAGAAAAGAGAGAAGCTTATGCCCGGATTGAGAGTGGGGAATCATCAATTATTATAGGAACACACGCATTGATACAGGAGAAAGCAATCTATCACAATCTGGCACTTGTGGTGACGGATGAACAGCATCGTTTTGGCGTAAAACAAAGAGAAATGCTTGCAGGTAAAGGAAACCTGCCACACATTCTCGTAATGAGTGCGACACCGATCCCGAGAACACTTGGAATTATTCTTTATGGTGATCTGGATATTTCTGTGATCGATGAGCTCCCGAAGAACCGTCTTCCGATCAAAAACTGTGTTGTGGATACAGGATATCGTCCGAAGGCCTATGAATTCATAAGAAAACAGGTGGCACAAGGACGTCAGTGCTATGTGATCTGTCCAATGGTTGAAGAAAGTGAAGCAATGGAAGCGGAAAATGTTATCGATTATTGCGAGATGCTTTCAGAAACATTAGGGGATTCGATCAATGTCAGCTTTCTGCATGGAAAGATGAAGGAAAAAGAGAAAGATGAAGTGATGAATGCATTTGGAAGAAATGAAATCCAGGTGCTTGTTTCAACAACAGTTGTTGAAGTGGGAATTGATGTGCCGAATGCGACAGTAATCATGATCGAAAATGCAGAACGTTTCGGGCTGGCACAGCTTCATCAGTTGAGAGGAAGGGTTGGTCGTGGAAAGTATCAGTCCTATTGCATTTTCATGACAGCATCGAAATCAAAAGAAACGAAGGAACGGTTAGATATCCTGAATCATTCAAATGATGGTTTCTTTATTGCAAGTGAAGATCTCCGACTGCGTGGCCCGGGGGATCTTTTTGGAATCCGGCAGAGTGGCGTGCTTGATTTTAAAGTTGCCGATGTATTTCAAGATGCAAAGTTGCTTCAAAACGCAAGTGAAGAGGCAGACAGACTTCTTCTGGACGATCCGGAACTGGAATTCCCTGAGCATCGCAAATTGAAAGAACATTTACGGATAAAACTGGATGAGATCATGCTGGAAACAACATTGTGATGTTTGCGGATTACAGCAATTGTACAGCAATGGAGCAATTCGGCTGCATCAGTGATTGCCAGAAGTTACCAGTTTAAAATTAATTTTCCTCCACATACTAACAGCGTAACAAAGCTAAATAGTAAAGTTACAAAATGCAAAAGGAGGAAAAAGATCATGGCAAGTCGTTCATCTAACAAAACAGCAGTACCTGAGGCGAAAGGAGCTATGAACAAGTTCAAGTACGAAGTAGCATCCGAGTTGGGAGTTCCGTTAACAGACGGCTACAATGGAGACCTCACATCAAAACAGAATGGTTCTGTCGGCGGTTATATGGTTAAAAAGATGATTGAACAGCAGGAGAAGCAGATGGCAGAAAAGTAACAGGCGAAGAAAAATCGTCTGCAGAAGCGGTCTGCATCAGACAGAAAAGCGGTTCAAAAACTGTCATGTACAGTAAAAAGAACACAAGAAATGAAAAAGAGAAAAGCACTCGGCATTGACCCGGGTGCTTTTTTCTGCTAAAATTCACCATAGTTAATGACAGGAGGTGTCGATATTTGAGAGTAATTGCAGGAAGCGCAAGAAGCCTAAAACTGAAGACTCTTGAGGGGATAGAGACAAGACCGACAACGGACCGGATCAAAGAGACTTTGTTTAATATGATAAGTCCGCAGATGTATGACTGTATTTTCCTTGATTTGTTTGCAGGAAGTGGCGGAATCGGAATAGAGGCTCTCAGCAGGGGAGCAAAAGAAGCAGTATTTGTAGAGAAAAATCCTAAGGCAATGGAATGTGTCAAGGAGAATTTGAAATTCACACGTCTGGAGAAGAAAGGACTTACACTGACAAAGGATGTGATGAACGCATTATATCAGTTGGAAGGTGAAAAGGTTTTTGACTTTGTATTCATGGATCCACCGTATAATATGGGATTTGAGAAAAGAGTTCTGGAATACCTTGCAGGATCGGATCTGATCTATGAAGATACGGTGATCATCGTAGAAGCTTCGTTAGATACAGATTTTGGATATCTTCCAGAATTGGGATATTCTTTGATCAAAGAGAAGAGATATAAGACAAACAAGCATGTATTTATTGAGAAAGCCGGAAAGGAAGAAGTATGTTAAAAGCAATTTATCCGGGAAGTTTTGACCCCGTTACCCGTGGACATTATGATATCATTTGCAGATCTTGTAAAATCGTAGACAAATTAATTGTCGGAGTACTGAATAATAAAGCAAAAATGCCGTTGTTTTCTGTAGAAGAACGTGTTAAAATGTTAAAGGAAGTGACGAAAGATCTGCCGAATGTTGAGATTATACCATTTGATGGATTGCTGGTAGACTTTGCGGAACAGATAGGTGCAGATGTGGTTATCAGGGGATTACGTGCGATTACCGATTTTGAATATGAGCTGCAGATGTCGCAGACGAATCAGAGGATGAAGCCTGATATAGAGACCATGTTTCTGACAACAAGTATAGAATATTCTTACTTAAGTTCGACTACAGTGCGGGAGATTGCCGCTTTTGGGGGAGACGTATCACAGTTTGTGCCGGAAGCCGTCGAGATCGCACTCAGAGAAAAGATGAAAGAAAAAAGGAGAGTGTAACAATGAGCAGCCGTATTGAACAGATCATTGAAGAAATTGAAGAATATATAGACAGAGATTGTAAGTTTCAGCCGTTGTCTACAACAAAGATTATTGTAAATAAGGAGCATCTGGATGAGTTACTTCGCGAACTTCGTATGAAGACACCGGATGAGATCAAACGTTATCAGAAGATTATTGCGAACAGAGATGCGATTCTTGCTGATGCAAAGGCAAAAGCAGATGCAATGATCGAGGAAGCACAGGTTCAGACAACAGAGCTTGTCAGTGAGCATGAGATCATGCAGCAGGCATATGCTCAGGCAAATGAGATCGTAACTCAGGCAACAGCACAGGCACAGGAGATTCTTGATAACGCAACAATGGATGCAAATACAATCCGTGTTGGTGCGATCCAGTATACAGATGATCTTCTTGCAAATGCAGAAAGCATTATCGGACATACTTTGGACAGTTATACAACAAAGTATGACGGATTGATCAATTCTTTACAGGAGTGCTACGATACAGTCCGCTCTAACCGTTCAGAACTTGAAGTTCCATCCGATGACGGATATTATGATGAGAATGGACAGGGAGACCTGAGGTAGTCATTACATTGTATTATAAAAATTTCAGATAGAGAAATGTCAAAAGACTGACTGCCAGTGCGGCGGTCAGTTTTTGTATTATATAAGAAGAAAGTTTAAGTCCTGTACCGGCAATCATGGATTGTGTCTGGGCAACGGAACACCATCCACCAAAAGAGGTAAGTGCGAGAAGCAACGGATAAAGAACCTGGGGGTGGGAAAGACTTTGAGACAGGAGAAGAATTCCGTTTGTCATCTCAAGAGAAGATTTCAGGAGAAGAAAACCAGGTGAACGAATCGGCAGAAGTTCCAATAATGCAAGAAGTACAGAAAAGATCATCAGGTAACCTCCGACTTTTACAAGCGTTTCTGAACTGTTCAGGATACAAGATTCTAACACGGAAAAATTCATTTTGTGCGTCAGTGGTTTTGAAAAAATGGAATTCTCCTGTGTGAAAACTTCGGACATTTCCGGGAAAATCCAATCTTTATTTTTGATGAAATGTCTTAGAATCCGTTGAAGAAAGCTTAAGAGGATCATAGTTCCGAAAAGAAGCAGTAAAACGGGAATGCAGAAAGCTTTCTGATGAATTGTATTTAAAACAAGAAAAGTAATAATGAAAGATGGACTTGTATTATTACAGAAGGACAGCAGGTAAGAAGCTTCTTCAAGAGAAATTTTTCCTTGAAGAAGAAGGTCGGCAATGATTTTTGCACCCATTGGATAACCGCATAAAAAGCCGGACAGAACGGCGAAACTTCCATAGAAGGAAGTTCCAAAGAGCAGATGGAAAGGACGGAAAAGCAGACGGGAGACAACAGCAGCACCATCTGTTTTCAACAAAAGTCCTGTGACAATAAGATAAGGAAAAAGGGTCGGTATCAGAATCTGATACCAGAGAAGCAGGCCATCACAAGCTCCCTGGAATACAGTTTCAGGAAAGAGGAGCATCGTAAAAAACAGTGAAAGCAGTATGAGAGCCAGAAGCATAGGAAACCTCCTTTTACAAAAATATTCTATGAAAAGAAAAAAGAAACTATACCGGAGCTATGGAAATATGATATAGTTAAATGTAAAGTATTTTGATCTTGATATTGCAAAGGAGCAAACAATAAATATGAATTTACCAAAAGTATTTGAAGAGAAAATGAAGGATCTTCTTGGTTCTGAATATGAAGCATATACGGCATGTTATGATGAACCGCGTCACTATGGTCTACGCGTGAACACAGCGAAGATTTCTGTGGAAGATTTCCTGAAAATCGCACCTTGGCCGTTAGAGCCGGTTCCGTGGATCCATAATGGATTCTATTATGACGGAGATAATATCCAGCCGTCGAAACATCCATATTATTTCGCAGGACTTTATTATCTGCAGGAGCCAAGTGCCATGACACCGGCAGATCGTCTTCCGGTAGAGCCGGGAGACCGTGTGCTTGATGTCTGTGCAGCACCTGGAGGCAAGGCCACAGAACTTGGGGCAAAGCTTGGAGGAACCGGTGTACTGGCTGCGAATGATCTGAGCAGTTCCAGAGCGAAAGGACTTTTGAAGAATCTTGAATTATTTGGAATCGGAAACGTGCTCATCTTAAGTGAAGAGCCTGGAAAGCTTGTTTCTTATTTCCCAGAGTATTTTGATAAGATTTTGATCGACGCACCTTGTTCCGGGGAAGGCATGTTCCGTAAAGAGAAAAAGATGGTGAAAGCATGGGAAGAACACGGACCGGAGTTTTTTTCAAAGATCCAGAGAAGCATTGTGACACAGGCAGCCCAGATGCTGCGCCCGGGTGGAATGCTGCTTTATTCCACCTGTACATTTTCACCGGAAGAGAATGAACAGACGATTGAATATCTGCTTCAGGAATACCCGGAATTTAAGATCTGTGAGATGGAAGGTTACGAAGGATTTGCAGATGGAATGCCGCAGGTGACAGAAAGCAAGAATCCGGAACTTGAAAAGACGGTTCGTATTTTCCCTCATCGTATGAAGGGAGAAGGACATTTCCTCGCACTTCTTCAAAAGGGTGAAAAACAGGAAGAAGGAAAGAGACTTCCGGATAGTGGGAAGAACAAGAAGCTTCCGGAAGAATTGGAAGAATTTCTTGGTCATATTGATCGAAAATTCGATTCCTCTCGCATGGATCTGCGTGGAGAGAAAGTATATTATATGCCGGAAGGACTTCCGACACTTCGTGGAATCCGTTTCTTAAGAACAGGCCTACTGATGGGCGAACTGAAGAAGAATCGTTTTGAGCCGAGTCAGGCACTGGCGATGAATCTGAAAAAGGAAGAATATGATCAGGTGATCGATCTTCCATTAGAAGACGAACGCGTTATGAAATATCTGAAAGGCGAGACTTTGGATGTAGAGGATCTTGTGAAGCCGAAAGACAAGGGATGGTATCTGATCTGTGTGGATGGATATCCGCTTGGTTTTGGAAAGCTTGTGAATCAGATGCTTAAGAATAAGTACCTTCCGGGATGGCGGTGGAACTCATGAAACTGAGACTGGATAAATATCTGGCAGACATGGGAATCGGAACACGTACAGAAGTGAAGAAAGCAATCACAAAAGGACAGGTTCGAGTTAATGAAGAGACGGTAAAACGTCCGGAAATCAAGATTGACACAGAAAAAGATCATGTGTTTTACCAGGGGCAGATGGTTGCTTATGCAGAATATGAATATTACATGTTAAATAAGCCAGCCGGGGTGGTTTCTGCAACGGAAGATAAAAATGACAGTACTGTATTAGATTTGATTGATGAAAAGCAAAGAAAGGATCTCTTTCCTGTCGGAAGATTAGATAAAGACACAGAGGGACTTTTACTGATCACAAATGATGGCGAACTCGCACATCAGCTTTTGTCACCGAAGAAGCATGTAGATAAAGTCTATTTCGCCAGAATCGATGGAAAAGTTACGGAAGAAGATGTGAGAAGATTTGCAGAAGGACTTGAAATCGGGGAAGAGAAACCGACACTTCCGGCTCATTTGGAAATTCTGAAAAGAGAAGAGATTTCTGAAATCCGACTGACGATCAGAGAGGGAAAGTTTCATCAGGTGAAACGAATGTTCCATGCAGTCGGAAAAGAGGTTATTTATCTGAAACGCCTGCAGATGGGGAGCCTTGTACTTGATCCGCGGCTTGCATTAGGAGAATATCGAGAATTAACAGGACAGGAACTGGAAGCATTGCGTGACTGTTCATTATTACGTTAAACAGGGAGAAAGCATGAAAGGAAATTTTTTACCAATTACCAGAGAAGAGATGAAAGAGAGAGGATGGGATCAGGTAGATTTTGTCTATGTATCAGGGGATGCCTATGTCGATCATCCATCTTTTGGTCACGCAATCATTACACGTCTTCTGGAATCCAGAGGATATCGTGTTGGGATCATTGCGCAGCCGGACTGGCGTAAGCCGGAGAGCGTGCAGGTGTTCGGAGAACCAAGACTTGGATTTCTTGTCTCTGCAGGAAATATGGATTCTATGGTAAATCATTATTCTGTATCCAAAAAGAGAAGAAAGACAGACGCCTATACACCGGGTGGCGAGATGGGAAAACGACCGGATTATGCCTGCGTAGTATATGGAAATCTGATTCGTCAGACTTATAAAAAGACACCGATCATTCTGGGCGGTATCGAAGCAAGTCTTCGAAGAATGGCACACTATGATTACTGGTCAGACAAGCTGAAACGTTCTGTACTGCTCGATTCGGGTGCAGATGTGATTTCTTATGGAATGGGAGAACATTCAATCGTAGAGCTTGCAGAAGCACTGGATGCCGGGATACCGGTTGAGGATATCACGTATATAGCCGGTACGGTTGTAAAAGCAAAATCATTAGACAGTATTTATGATGCGGAAATCCTTCCGTCCTTTGAAGACCTCAAAGCGGACAAGATGAATTATGCCCGCAGCTTTTACACACAGTATCTGAATACGGATGCATTTAACGGAAAACGTCTTGTAGAACCATATTCTGATCATCTGTATGTAGTCCAGAATCCACCGGCAGCACCACTGACACAGATGGAGATGGATGATGTTTACTCTCTTCCTTATCAGAGGACTTACCATCCGTCTTACGAGGCAAAAGGCGGAGTTCCTGCAATCAAGGAGATTAAATTCAGTCTGATCAGCAACAGAGGATGTTTTGGAGGATGCAGTTTTTGCGCATTGACGTTCCATCAGGGAAGAATTGTCCAGGTAAGAAGCCATGAGTCTCTGATTGAAGAAGCAAAAGAAATTACAAAAGATAAGGACTTTAAAGGATATATTCATGATGTTGGCGGTCCGACAGCAAATTTCCGGCATCCATCCTGCAAAAAGCAGATGGAGCATGGCGTTTGTAAAACGCGTCAGTGTCTGTTCCCGTCTCCGTGTAAGAATCTGGACGCAGATCACAGAGATTATGTCAGTCTGTTGAGAAAGTTGAGAGATATTCCAAAAGTTAAGAAGGTGTTTATCCGTTCAGGAATCCGCTTTGATTATCTGCTCGCAGATAAGAAGCAGGAGTTTTTAAGAGAGTTGTGTGAATATCATGTCAGTGGACAGTTGAAGGTAGCACCGGAGCATGTGGCAGGGCCTGTCCTGTCTCTGATGGGAAAACCGGAGCACAAAGTCTATGAAGAGTTTACAAGACAGTTTTATAAGATGAATGAGAAAATCGGGAAAGAACAGTATCTGGTTCCGTATCTGATGTCCTCCCACCCTGGTTCTACTCTGAAGGAAGCGGTAGAACTTGCAGAGTACTGTCGTGATCTTGGCTATATGCCGGAGCAGGTGCAGGATTTCTATCCGACACCATCAACGCTTTCCACCTGTATGTATTATACCGGGGTAGATCCGAGAACGATGCAGAAGGTTTATGTTCCGAAGAGTCCGCATGAGAAGGCAATGCAGAGAGCGTTGATCCAATATCGTAATCCGGAGCTGTATGATCTGGTGATTGAAGCACTTCATAAAGCAGGAAGATCTGATCTGATCGGATTCGGACCGAAATGTCTTGTGAGACCGAGACAGATGCGTGGTTCAGGAAATGATAAAAAAGCCGGCAGAAAGGAACCGAAAAAAGGATCAAAAGGTTCAAATGGTCAGAAAAGACAAAACAATTCTGAACACAGAGGAAGAGTTGAAGGGAAGAATAAGAAGAAATCTATCAGAAATGTTCATTCTAAGAAGAATAGAAAATAGGTACATTTAAGTATCTGACAGACAGGATTCAAGAAAGGAAGTAGGATGAAAATTGCAATCGTAACCGGAGCATCTTCGGGAATGGGAAGAGAATTTGTACGTCAGCTTGGATATTTTTATAAAAATCTGGATGAGATCTGGGTGATTGCCAGGCGCAAAGAGCGTCTGGAAGCGCTTGCGAAAGAAAGCAGAGTTCCTCTTCGGATTTTTGCAGGTGATCTTCAGAAGAAAAAGGTATATAAGGAATTGAGAGATGCACTTGAGAAAGAACAGCCGGATTTACGAATGCTTGTGAATTCAGCAGGATTTGGCAAGTCAGGAAGTGTAGAAGAGATTTCGTCTGAAAAATTCCGGATCCAGACAGATATGGTGGATGAGATCGGAAGAGCACACGTCTGAACTC
>ERZ506896.1629-NODE-1629-length-10521-cov-3.558284_pt1 | contig 10521 bp, 9 predicted proteins | sample MGYA00513176_ERZ506896 | MGnify/ENA metagenome assembly ERZ506896
CTGCTCGATGGCGCCCGACTCACGCAGGTCGGACAGCATGGGCCGCTTGTCGCTGCGGCTCTCATTGGCACGGGACAGCTGGCTGAGGCACAGCACCGGCACATCCAGCTCCTTGGCCATGATCTTCAGGGCCCGGGAGATGTCAGAGACCACCTGCTGCCGGTTCTCGCCGGAGTAAGTCCGCCCTCCGGCGGACTGCATCAGCTGGAGGTAGTCGATGATGATGATCTTGATGTCGTTATGAATTTTCAGACGCCGGGCCTTCGAGCGGAACTCGAAGACCGAAAGGGCCGGGGTGTCGTCGATGAACAACGGCGCCGTGCCCAACGGCTTGGTGGCCGATTCGAGGTGCCGCCACTGCTCGGGCGTCAGACGCCCCGACTTGACGTCGTTGCCCGAAAGTCCCGTCTCGGCGATGATCAGACGCATCATCAGCTGCACCGAGGACATTTCGAGCGAGAAAAACGCCACGCCCTGCTCGTGGTCTACGGCCATATTGCGCGCCATAGAGAGCACGAAGGCCGTCTTACCCATCGAAGGGCGGGCTGCGATGATGATCAAATCGGAGAGCTGCCAGCCCAGCGTCACACGGTCTATGGCCATGAAACCCGACGGAACGCCGTTGAAGGCGCTCGTATTCTTCGACGCCTCCTCGATCTGCATCAGCGCCCGCGCCAGGATATCCTTCGACACCTGCACCGAACGCTTCACATGCCCCTCGGCGACCTTGAATATCTCGCCTTCAGCATACCCGATCAGCTCCGTCACATCGGTCGATTCGTCGTACGAGCGTTTCTGTATCTCGGTCGCCGAGCGTATCAGCTCGCGCTGCACGTATTTCTGGGCGATGATCTTGGCATGGAACTCGACGTTGGCCGCCGAGCCTACCTTCTGCGTGAGCTGCGCCAGGTACGACGCCCCGCCCACCTTCTTGAGCTCCTTCTTGCCTTTCAGCCGCTCGGTCACGGTATAGAGGTCGATCGGTTTGAGCTCCATCGACAGCTCCTCGATCGCCTTGTAGATCGTGCGGTGCTCCTCCGTGTAGAACGCATCGGGCGTCACATACTCCTGCACGGCGATGATGCTGTCCTTTTCGAGCATCAACGCGCCGAGTACGGCCTCCTCCAGTTCGACCGCCTGCGGGGGTACGTTCCCCGGGGTCTCGGTGAGCGCCTCGAATGCCTCCCTGTTGCGCCGGGAGGGGTTATAATCTTTTGCCATGATATACGCTTTCGTTCAAAGGCCAAAAGTAGCAATAAGCCGGGAGAATTCAAAACCCCGCCGGGGGATATTCTGCCGAAAACTATGTTTTAACATAGTTTCGGCCCGGCACCCGCCCCTGCGGGAACGTCCGGCCCGTTGAAAAATAATTTCCGCACCCTACCCCTTCTCGCCCAGAGCGTGCCGTGAGACGGCGAGCGCGGCGATGCTGATGCGGCAACCGGGCGCCGAGCGCAGAATCTCCCCGGCGCACGAAAGCATCGTGCTGCCCGTGGTGAACACGTCGTCCACCAGCAGGACGTGCCGCCCCGCAAGCCGCCCGGGACGGACGACGGCGAACGCATCCTCGACATTGCGGGCCCGGTCTCGGCGCGCCTTGAGGGCCTGGCTCTCCGTATTGCGCTTCCGGCGCACGCTGCGGCGGTCGACCTCCACGCCCAGCTGCGCGGCAATCCCTTCGGCGATATACTCCGACTGGTTGTACCCGCGGCGGCAACGCTTCAGGGGATGCAGCGGCAAGGGCACCACCACCTCCACGTCGTCGTACAGCCCGCCCTCCTTCAGGCAGCGGCCGTACCACTCGCCCATCGCCCGCGCCGTGCGCCATGCCCCGCGGTACTTGAACCCCCGGATCAGCTCCCGCCACCCGCTGCCGTGGACATAATAGAGCAGCCCCGAAGCCCGCTCCACGGGCAGCATGTCGCGGCACCGCCCCAGCACGGGGTTGTCGGCCTGGCGCCAAAACCCCGTCAGGGGTGCCGTCGCCCGGCACAGCGTACAGACCGTGTGCTCGCCCTGCGCCAGCATCTGCCCGCACACAGGGCAGCGCGGCGGAAAAAAGAGCGCCGCCACGTCACGCAACAGGCTACTGAGGATCGACATTGACGACGACGGTAATATTCCTGAACTCGGGATCCTCCGAAAAAGCCTTCAGCTCCGCCCCCAGCAACTCCCGGGCGCGCGCCGACGAGGCGCCGCTTTCGACCTTGAGCAGCAGCCCGGCGAGGTATTCGCCGCGGATGCGGTCAACGGGGGGCGTCATCGGCCCCAGTACGCGGCGGCCGAAACGGCCGCGCAGGCGCGCCGCCAGCTCCGTGATGCCGCGCCGCAGCAGGGCGACGTCGCGGTGGCGCAGCGTCAGCAACGTAAGCCGCGCGTAAGGCGGGTAAAAGAAGGCCTCGCGCTCGGCGAGCTGTGCTCGCGCCATGCCGTCGTAGTCCCCCTCCGCAACCTGCCGGATGACCGGATGCCCCGGTTCCGAGGTCTGGATCACCACCTCCCCGCCGTCCGAACGGCGGCCTGCGCGGCCGGCGACCTGCATCATCAGCTGGAACGCCCGCTCTGCGGCCCTGAAATCGGGGTTGTTCAGCAGATTGTCGGCATTGAGGATACCCACGAGCGACACGCCGCCGAAATCGAACCCCTTGGTAATCATCTGCGTTCCGACCAGGATGTCGGTCTTGCGGGCCTCGAAGTCGGCGATGATGGCGTTGAACGCCCGCTCCGAAGTCACGCTGTCGCGGTCGAGCCGCGCCACGCGCGCCGCGGGGAACAGCCGTGCGATCTCCTCCTCGACCTTTTCGGTGCCGAAGCCGCGCGGAACCACGTCCGTCACCTTGCATGACGGGCATTTCGCCGGCACGGGGGCCGTATAGCCGCAGTAATGGCAGACAAGCTTCCCGCCTCCCTTGTGGTAGGTGAGCGTCACGTTGCAGTGCGGACAGCGTGCCGTCCACCCGCACTCCGAACACTCGACATAGGGCGCGAACCCGCGGCGGTTCTGGAACAGCATCACCTGCTCGCCCCGCCCGAGCGCCGCTTCCATCTTGTCGAGCAACAACTTGTTGAAATGCGCATGCCGTTCGCCTCGTTTGGCGGCGCGGATCGTATCCGAAACGAATATTTCGGGCGGCCGGGCATCCCCGTACCGCTCCGTCAGGGAGGCGAGCCCGTACTTTCCGCTTCCGGCATTGACCCATGTCTCGAGCGAAGGCGTGGCGCTTCCCAGCAGCGCGTGGCCGCCCCACAGGCGCGCCATCACCACGGCGCAGTCGCGCGCGTTGTAACGCGGCGCAGGGTCGGCCTGCTTGTAACTGGCATCGTGCTCCTCGTCGACGACGACCAGCTGCAGCCGCTTGAGCGGCAGGAATATCGACGAGCGCACGCCGACCACGAACTCGCCCCCCTGGGAGCGGTTCAGGCGCAGGTAGGTCTCCGTGCGGCGGCGGTTCGTAAGTTTCGAGTGGTAAGGGGTCACACGGCTGCCGAAAATGCGCTCCATGCGTTCGATCAGCTGCGCCGTGAGGGCGATCTCGGGCACCAGCAGCAGCACGTCACCGCCCCGCGCCAGCACTTCGGCGATCAGGTGGATGTATACCTCGGTCTTGCCCGACCCCGTAATGCCGTGCAGCAACGCCGCGGGCTTCCGGGCGAACTGCCCCCGCAGCGACTCCAGCGCCGCGAGCTGCGCCGGGGTCAGCTCCGGCAGGCGGAATGCCGATCCGCCGCGCTCGACGGTGCGTTCGCGCTCCGCCGAGACGATGTACCCCTTGCGTTCGAGGGCATGCAGCACGGCATAGTCGGCCCGCAGCAGGCGCCGTGCCACCTCGCCCGTCGGGATCCGCTCCCCGTCCCCGGCCGAGGCCAGTTCGAGGAGCGCTTCGTACTGCCTGGGCGCACGCCTTTCGAGCTTCTCGAAAGCTTCGTGCAGCCGTCCTTCGTCGTGCAGCCCGGGCGCCAGGGCCACGTAGCACTCCGTACGGGGGCGGAACTCCTCTTCGGTGAACTCCTCCTCCGTGTCGCCCGAAGGCTTCATCAGCGACGGCAACCCCACGCGCATCACCTCGCCCGGCGTGCACATGTAGTACGCGGCGACCCACTCCCAGAAGGCCATTTGCTGCGCCGAGAGCAGGGGTGCGCCGTACAGGACGCGCTGTATGGATTTGACGGTTTTGAACGGGGGGCGGCGGTCATGCACGCGCCACACGATCCCCGTGTAGAATTTGCGGGCGCCGAACTGTACGGCCACGGCCTGCCCCGCCTCGACATGCATCCCTTCGGGCACTGCGAACGTATAGGCGGGCTGCGCCAGCGGCAGGACTATATCGGCATAGAGGGGCATCAGGGTTTACTGATGGCTTGAAACCCCTTGCCGTAGACGCCCATCACCGATCCCACGGTCATGAAGGCTTCGGGGTCGATCGTCTTCACGAACTTGAGGATCATCGTGGTCTCGCGCTTGCGGCAGACCACCATCACGATCTTCGACTCCTTTTTGGTGTACCACCCCTGCGAGTCGATGAGCGTCACGCCGCGGTGGATATTGTCGACGATGGCCTGCGCCATCTTCTCATAGTCGTGCGTGACGATGAATACCTGGCTCGACTGCTGGTTCCCGGCCATGATCATGTCGACCGTATAGCCGAAGACCGCGGTCATCACGTAGCCGTAGATCACCGTGTCGATATGGAACCCCACGAGCATCGACGAGCCGATGATCACGAAGTCCGAATAGATGACGATCTTGCCGTAGCTGATCGTGCGGTACTTGTTGATAATCATGGCGGCGATGTCCGTGCCGCCCGTCGAGCCGCCCTGCATGAAGCATATCGCCACGCCGATACCCGCCAGGATGCCGCCCAGGATCACCGAAAGGATCCGTTCCAGATGGAGGAAATCCCCTTCGGGCAGCACCGACTGCCAGAAATTCAGCCCCAGCGATATGACGCAGACGCAGAACACGGTCTTCACGCCGAAGTTCCATCCGATGATGAACCCCGCCACGAGCAGCAGCACGCCGTTTATCAGGAAAGCCATCGTACCGATCTGGATACTTATGCCGGCCCAATGTTCCACGGCATGGCACAGCACGCGCGAAAGGCCCGTGGCACCGCCTCCGGTACCGTCGGCGGGCATGATGCATCCGATCCATGCAAAAGAGTACAGCATCATGCCGACCGTCATCAGGAAGTACTCCTTGAAGGTTTTCAGCACCTGCTCCATAGTGATGGGTTTCATAGCGACGGGTATTAGTGATTCGAGCACAAAGGTATAAAAATTTCGCCTTGGTATGCACCGCGCTCCTCCAATCTTTTTTCGAGCATCGCCAGCAGGGTTTCGTTGCGGATCAATCCCCAGTTACGCCCGTAATGGTAGCGGGGCGGCGCCTCGCTGGCAAAGCGTTCGACGACCAGGTCGGGCCTCAGCCGCCGCAGGATCTCAACGAACAGGTCGATGTACTGGCCGACCTCCCAGAAACGGAACCTGCGGGGGTCGGCATCGTACTGGGCGGCCATCGGCGTGCCGCGGAAAACCTGCAGCTGGTGGAATTTCACCGTCATGAGCGGCAGCGAATTGATCGTTGCGACCTGTTCCAACAGCATTTCGTCGGTCTCGCCCGGCAGCCCGAGGATGAAATGCGCCCCCACGTGCAACCCCCTTTCGGCGGCCATCTCCACGGCCCTGCGCGCGCAGGCGAAGTCGTGGCCGCGGTTCACGGCGCGCAGCGTCTCGTCGCAGGTCGATTCGATGCCGAACTCGACCGCCACGTAACGGTCGCGCGCTATCTCCGCCAGATAATCGAGCTTCTCGGCGTCCACGCAGTCGGGGCGCGTCCCGATGACGATACCCGCCACGCCGGGATATGCGAGGGCCTCGCCGTAGAGCGCCCTGAGCCTTTCGAGCGGGGCATAGGTATTCGAAAAAGACTGGAAATAAACCAGGTAGCGCGAGGCCGCACGGTAGCGCCTGCCGTGGAATTCGATCCCCTCGGCGATCTGCTGCCCGATGCTTTTGGCCGGTATGCAGTACGAGGGAGTGAACGCCCCGTTGTTACAGAACGTACATCCTCCCTCACCTATCTTCCCGTCGCGGTTGGGACATGTGAACCCGGCATCGACCGAGATTTTCTGCACCCGCCCGCCGAACGTGCGGCGGAAATACCCCGAATAGGAGTTGAACCGCCTCCGGTCGCCCCACGCGTACATGCCTACAACCCCCAGTCGGAAGCGTTATAGGTATCCTTCGGCGCATTGGGCACGTTGGCGAAATAGGTTTGCCCGGTCTTCTTTTCCAGATCGGCCACCGACATCACGAACCCTTTGGCCACATACTGGCTGGGCTTCGTCCCGCCGTTCGACGAGTTGTGCGGGAAACATACCGCCACGCACTGCAATTCGTCGCGCGAGCACTCCACGACCCATTTGTCGACATGGTTTTTGGTACGCAGCAGCACCTTGTAATAGTGCGTGGGCACGACCGTTCCGTTCACTTTCTTCGATTCGTTTTCCCAGTAACAGCCGATCACCTGATAGGTCGTATCGGCCTGTCCTTTCCACTGCGTATCGACCCAGTCCTCGCAGTTGTTCCAGACCCCGCCGCTCATGTTGAACCCGCTCTGCAACTGCGGCCCGATGTTCGATTTGTAGAACACCTGGTCGTTCGTCGCCTGGCTCACCGTGCGGTCGCTCGACCCGAGCATATGGCCGCGTGTCAGGTTCGTCGAATTGAAACTGTACTCCGTATTCTGCGTACATGAAATTTCAGGGTCGTCGATATAGTTGTCCTGCCGTTTGGCACTCCCCGCATAACTTTTGTGCATCGGCGCCGCAACCCACACCGGACAACGGTATTTGGCCGAATAGCACACCGAGAAGTTCCGGACTTTGGCGGCATCCGCCCGCATATGGTAGGCATAATAGTAATCGCCGTTGTCCGCCTCGACCGGCAGCTCCGCCCAGCCCGCGTATTTCGTCCTGCCGTCCCCGCCGCCGGCCGCGGATGTGGCGAATGTCCCGACGGTGCTTCCGAAGGTCGTTCCGCCGACCACGACGCACAGCCGGAATTTGTACTCCGTCGAAGCGCTCAAGCCCGTAAGCCGGGCGCTCTTGGCGCCGGGTTCGGTCGCGACCGCCACGCGCTGCCCGTCGTCCGAGGTCGTCCCGTAGAGGAAATAAGCCTCGGACACCTCCTTGCCGCCCGTATATTCGAACGTGCAGGAGACAGTCGCCGAAGAGGCCGTCACCTGCGAACACTCCGGCACCCCGAACCTCGGGTCGTCCGGCAGCACCGGGTTCTCCCCCGTTTTGACGACGACCGGCTTGCTCTGCATCCGGCCTCCGCTTCCCATGTCCACATAGGCGTAGATCAGGTACGACGTCTCGGCATCGAGCCCCGTCAGGCGGCAGGACATCACCTGCCCGTCGACCGTCACGTCGGTCGTCTCCGTGAAACTCCCCGTATCGTCGGAGCGGATCGGCGCATAGGCGAATCCCGCCTGCGCCGAGGAAAGCACGCCGTCGCCGAATTTCGTCCGGCACGACACCTCCACGGTCGTCCCCGAAACCCCGGCCTCGGGTGCGTAGAACCATTTGTTCTCCTTTCCTGTCTCTTCGTCGTTGCAGGAGGCGAAAACCGCCGCCACCCCGGCAAACAGGACTACTAAAAATCTCTTCATGCTATTTTTCGGTTAACAATCCCTCATTTTCGAATCGACCCAGATGGTCACCGGGCCGTCGTTCACCAGCGCCACCTGCATGTCGGCGCCGAATTCTCCCGTCATCACCTCCCGCCCCAGGAGCTCCGCCACACGTGCCGTGAAACGTCCGTACATCGGGCGCGAAACCGCCTCGGGCGCCGCCTTGATATAGGACGGGCGGTTGCCCTTGCGCGTCGAGGCCAGCAGGGTGAACTGGCTCACGACCAGCACCTGGCCGCCGACCTGCCTCACATCGAGGTTCATCACCCCCTGTGCGTCGTCGAAGATCCGCAGGCGGACGAGCTTGCCCGCCAGGTATTCGACATCCTCGTCCGTATCGTCCGCGCCCACGCCGAGCAGCACCAGCAGCCCTGCCCCGATCTGCGACCGCAGCTGGCCGCCGATCGTGACGGAAGCGCTCTTCACACGTTGTATCAGTATGCGCATACCCCCAGGCAATCAACGGTTTTCAAAATAGGCCCACAGGTTGTCGTCCGCAGGCACGGGCGCCGTGACCGCCACGGGCTCATGGCGCACGGGATGCTCGAATTCGACGCTCCGCGAGTGGAGCGAGATGCCGCCCCCGGGCAGCGAACGCCTGGCGCCGTATTTCAGGTCGCCGCGGATCGGGCACCCGACCTTCGAGAGCTGGGCGCGGATCTGGTGGTGACGCCCCGTGAGCAGTTCGACCTCGACCAGCGTGTAGTTCGTCCCCGCCCCGAGCGTCGCGTAACGCAGGCGCGCCTCCTTGGCGTCGCCCTTCGGGGCGTCGCAGGCCCGCGAACGGTTGGTCCTGCCGTCGCGCAGGATATAATGGCGCAGTTCGCCGCTCTCGGGATCGGGCGTGGCTTCGGTCAGCGCCCAGTAGACCTTATGGATGCGGCCTTCGCGGATCATCTCGTTCAGACGGACGAGCGCCTTCGACGTCTTGGCGAAAACGACGGCTCCGCTCACCGGGCGGTCGATGCGGTGCACCACGCCGAGGAACACCTCGCCGGGTTTGGCGTCGCGCCGTTTGATGAAGGCCTTGATCTGGTCCTCGAGGGCGCTCTCGCCCGACGGGTCGGGCTGCACCAGATCGCCGCAGCGTTTGTTGACGATCAGCAGGTGGTTGTCTTCGTAGAGAATATCTTCCGGTGTAAACATGTTCGGGGTATTGAGTCTGACGGTTCCCGGTCACAGCACGAACGTGAAGGGCAGCAGCCGTGCCGCCGTATCCACGACGGTGGCCGTACCGTTTCCGCTCATGATGACCCGCATGGGCGAGCCCTGGCGGCGTTCGACATCGACCATCACCTGCCGGCACTGGCCGCAGGGGTAGCACTCGCGCGCGGAGGGATTCGAAGCGATGGCCAGCGTCTCGATCGGGTCGTCGGCATAATTGGCCTGCGCGTAGAACATCAGCGAACGTTCGGCGCAAAGTCCGGCCGGATACACCTCGCTCTCGAAATTGCTTCCGTAGAGGATCTTCCCGCTGCGCAGGCGCGCCGCCGCCCCAACCTGGAAATGCGAATAGGGCGCGTGGGCGTTCGCCGTGGCCCGCTGGGCCTCCGCGACCAGTTTGCGGTCGGCATCCGGGAGCCCTTCGAGGGCCGCATAATGCTCATAGTTGAAACAGAACTGCTTTTCCATAACTCCTCCTGTTTTTAGGGGCAAAGTAAACAAAGGTAATATAAATTTCGCTACCGTCCAACAACCGGGGCGTTTTTCCCGCTGCGAAGCGCACCTCCGGGGACGACGAAGAGGATGCCCCTCGGGACACCCTCTTCGACATACGCTGCCGGACGGCTATTCCAGCACGAATTTCGCCTGGACGTTGTACTGCAGCTTGATCGTCTTGAAGTCGAGCGGCTCGTCCGCTGCGGCGTCCTCGGCCATACCGGCCGCCTTGGCGCTGCGCATCACGGCCATGTTGTCGTAAAAGACCGGCATCACATTGTTGTTCGAATCGTAGATGTAGAAGCATTTGCCGATCTTCTGCCCGACGGCTTCGGCCAGCGTCGCGGCGCTCTGGCGGGCGTTCTGCATCGCCTCGACGCGCACTTCGGCCTTATACTGTTCGATTTTCGAGTGCGAGACCTTCAGGATCGAGACGTTCGAGATGCCCAGTCCGTCCAACGCCTGCCACACCTTGGCGACCATCGCCGAGGAACCCAGCTGCAACTGGTATTTGGCCGTGGCCACCGAGGTGTTTTTCTTGAAGAACTCGCTCGACAGGTTGGCCATCTTGAGCTGTTTCTCGACATCGACCCCGGCACGTTTGAGCGCGGCGATCATGTCGCGCTGCTGGCTTTCGACCGAAATCTTGCCCTTCGAGTCGCGCTCGTTGATGATGATCTGCAAGTAGAATTCGTCGGGCGCGATCTCCTTTTCGGCACGTCCGTTGACCTGAATGTAGCTGGGGAACGCCTCCTGCATCTGCGCTGCCGCGGGGAGGGCGAAAAACGCCACCGCCGCCAATAAAATCAGTCGTTTCATTGTCTTTTCGTTTTTAAATAACCTATTACAAAGATTATGCAAGCCGGGCGTCGCGCGGAACTGTTTTCAGCCGGGCCGGTTTCCATCCCTTTGTATCCAGTAAAACGCCGAAAAACGAAAATACTGCATCCCCGATGCGAAATCAGGCCTTGAACAACTCCCTATCGCTTTTTGCCTCCGCGGTGTTTCTTGAGTTCCTTCCTGTTCATCTCGCGGATTACCAATTCCTCGGTTTCAACGGGTCGGTAAACACCCTTTTCAACGCACACGACACCCTCCTCCGTAACGAACTGCGGAAAGAAATGCTTGCGGATGAAAGGTTTTCGCTCCCGCTCCTTCGGGTCCGG
>ERZ506896.1635-NODE-1635-length-10482-cov-3.715163_pt1 | contig 10482 bp, 10 predicted proteins | sample MGYA00513176_ERZ506896 | MGnify/ENA metagenome assembly ERZ506896
GTCACCAGAATCCGGCCGTTATCGTTGTCAGGTTCCGAAAGCACTTCTATGTTTTATGTAACATTTGTTAATATCATATCAATACGTGGCATGCTTGTCAACAAATAAAATCGGCAAGAGCCATCTCTGAGATGTAGCAAAAGTGAATTGTTGCCCGTTATCGTAGTTTTTTCGGATTCAGACAACATAATTATAGTTTAGCCGTGTTGCCTTGTGGCGAAACTTGTCATAAAATGTCGCCATGTTGCCATTTCTTTTATTTTAGGAAATTTTGACAACATTTTAGTGGGAAAATGTTGTCATTCTGCACCTCTATTTGAAAATCTGCCAACATTTAGCTCTCCGGAGACTACTTTCGACGAATTTAGACACCTATTTGTTGTCTGTTTTGCAAAAATCGGAGTTTCTGACAACAAGTATCGCAGCGGCAGCAAACATTTTACCCAATAAGAATCCATACACTTCAGTCACAGCTATTCTTCACCCCTTTTGCGGTTGACACATATCAAAAACCAACCCCGCGTGAAACGCGGGGTTTTTCACATGCGGGCATAGCCCTTGTTCCTCGCGGTACGCGTACAACACGTGATGCAGTCTGACATCTGCGTGCTACTTTACTTTCTCTTTTTTTCTGGCATTGGTATTCTTAGTTGCTCTCCCAATTTATCTTCTTCAAGCTGATGTTTAATATACTCCGCAATTCTCCCTTCGTTTTTCCCTACTGTGTCAACATAATATCCTTTGCACCAGAATTCTCTGTTTCTGTATTTGTATCTCAGCTAGGGGAATTGCTCATATATTAAAGTTGTGCTCTTTCCTTTGAGATAACCCATGAAGCTTGACACTGCCATTTTCGGAGGTATCTCTACAAGCATGTGCACATGGTCAGGGCACAACTCTGCCGTAACTATTCTTACACCTTTCCATTCGCAAAGTTGCCTAAGAATTTTTCCCACAGCTATTTTCTTCTCTCCATAGAAAACCATTCTTCTATACTTTGGTGCAAATACAACATGATATTTACATTCCCACTTTGTGTGTGCTAAACTGTTCATTGATAATCCTCCTTTTTTATACTTCTTGCGTCTTGCCGGACTCTTTTAGTATAATATTGAGGATTATTTTATAGAAACATATAAAAGTGATAAAATAATTATAATTGACCGATTTCATCAAGGAAATATAAGTAACAGCCCAAAAGTATTTTCAGTTTCCCGAATTCAATGAGACAATAAAGAATCAGACAATGAAGGGAATTCCATTTATCACATTAAATAATATAAGTAATATAGATAGGATTTTATATCAAAAGCAAATAATTTAAAATTTGATTGTCAGGGAAATATAATTTGTAAAAATATAAAACAAACATGTCAATCCGAAGTTTGATTTGGGAGCAGAAAGAAAAAATATGGCAAGATTAGAACCTAAGCGAAAGAAAAAAAACAAGTATTATAAATTTTTTATAAAAGCAATTTTATTGATATTTCTTTTTGCCGGTATTTGTACGGGTGTTTTGATATATATGACACCGCCGCCGCCTCAGCCGCCGGTGCTTTCAGGACCGCCTGAAATGAGCGGTGTGTCAGCCTCTCTGATCGATGGAAACAGAGGCGATATCATCGCCCAAAAAGAAGGTAATTTAAAGATCTATCCGGCAAGTACTACAAAGATCCTGACTTCCGTCATTGCATTGGAAGAGGGAAAGAATAAGATGAACGAGGACGTGGTGATTTCAAAAAGGGCGATGGAGCAGGATGGCACAAATATGGGGATATCTCCGGATATGCCGATTTCTCTTCACGAACTTCTCTACGGAATGATGCTTTTGTCCGCAAATGATGCGGCAGTCTCCATTGCAGAAACCGTGGGCGGTTCGTATGATGCTTTTATCGAACTGATGAATCAAAAAGCGGTGGCCGTCGGTGCCGTGAATTCCCATTTTTCCAATCCCAACGGTCTGACGGATACGAATCATTACACGACAGCCAATGATATGGCGAGGATTTCCCTGTATGCCATGAAAAATAAAGATTTCAGGAACATCGTTAAAGAAAAAACGTATCCCATGAAATACAGAAACGGGATTTACCGAATCGTTGAAAACAGAAATGAACTGCTCGAAAGCGGTTACCGGGGAATCAACGGCATTAAAACCGGTATGACGGAAGCGGCGGGAGATTGTCTTGTGGCTTCTGCAGAAAGAGAAGGACAGCTGATCATCGTAACCGTTTATAATGATGATAATCGTTGGGATGATGCAAAAAGATGGCTTGATTACGGATTTGAAGCGGTCAAAGCATGGGAAACTTATGAAGCGGAACTTGCCCGAGAACCGAAGATATATAAATTTGTCAATCAAATGTTAGGAAGGGAATCGAAATGGGAAGAAGAAAAAATACGCCGCTATTAGTACGTTTATTTCCACACAGCCGGTTTCTTCGGATATTTTTTGTTATAGCCATGGCGGTGACGATTCTTATTCTGGGGCGTAATATGTACAGTTTATATCAGATTCATGTGCAGGAAACGGAGCTTATAGAAGAAAGAGAAAAACTTCTTGAAGAACAGGAGCGGTTGAAAAAAGAGGCGGAAAATCTGAATAATCCCGAGGTGATAGAAAAGAAAGCAAGAGAAGATTTGGGGCTTGTAAAAGAAAATGAGGTTCCCTATATCAAATAAGTTCGGAAAAATTGACAAGGGATTTTCTTTGCGAAAATACATCAAAATTTTATCAATAAATCTTATATTTTTAAAAGAAAATCATATTGCACTTCTATAGGAAGTTTCGTATAATAACGAATATATATTGAGTTTTTCAGGGAGGATGTTTTTTCTTACATGGCCTTAGAAGTAGGAAGTATCATTGAAGGGACCGTTACCGGACTTGCAAAATTCGGAGTATTTGTTGATCTTGGTGACAAAAAAACAGGATTGGTTCACATTTCGGAAGTGGCTAGTGAATATGTGAGTGATGTCAATGATTATTTAAAAATGCGGGATAAGGTAAAAGTTAAAGTCTTATCTATTGATGACAAAGGAAAAATTGCTTTATCAATCAAACAGGCGCAGAGCGGTGAGGATAAAGAGACTAATTCCAAACATTCTGATAAAGAGTATGCAAACAATCGTCATGGGCAATCTCATGAAAATCGTGAGTCCTTTCAAGGAAGGGATAATAAGAGTTCTTTCAATGCAAGAAACGACGGCTATCGCGGAAATAATAAAAAAAGCGGTAATCCCGTGTCTTTTGAAGATAAACTCAGCCGCTTTTTGAAGGACAGTGATGAACGTCTTCTTGATTTAAAAAGAAATGTGGAATCTAAACGCGGCGGCAGGGGCGCCAAACGATCGGATTAATTTTAATAATCATATAGGGTGAATAAAACCGTGGGTTCATTGATTTGAACGGGCGGTTTTATTTTTTATGATAAAATGTTTATAGAGTATTTTTGATAATGAATAATAAAACGGCCGAAATTTTGGGAGGAAATATGAAAAGAGCCATCATAGATATAGGAACAAATTCAGTCCGTTTATTAGAGGCGGAAAAAAATGACAGCGGAGATTGGTCCGTGAAGCGGAAAGAAGTTAAAACAACTCGTCTGGGAGAAGGAATGACGGATCAGGCTATGATTTCGGCAGCCTCCAAAGAAAGAACGATAAAAGCCGTCTGTGATTTTTCAAAGACGGCAAGACAGGACGGGTATGATGACATCCGAGGTTACGGGACGTCTATCATGAGGGATGCATCCAACGGGATTGAATTTGCCGGTGAAATTACTGCCCAATCGGGCATTCCTATCCGAATTCTTTCCGGCAGAGAGGAAGCTTTTTACAGTTATTTGGGAGCTGCCGGAAAAACTGCAGTCATTACTTCTGTTGTTGATATAGGCGGCGGTTCGACTGAAATATGCATCGGATTCGGTCATGATATCGGCATGCGTTACAGTTTTCGTCTGGGGGCGGTCCGTTGTTCCCATGCTTTTGATTCGTCTTCGCCCCGAGGACTGGGAGAACTCAGAAAACATTGCTTTGAAGTTTTCCGTTGTACCGAACTGATAAATGAGGCGCAAGCGGTGAAGAACTGGGTGATCGTAGGAGGTACAGCCACTTCCATGGCAGCTATTTTACAAGAACTGGAAGTTTATGATTCCTCAAAAGTACAAGGGTATACGATGAATCAGGACACGGTAACAAAATTGTTGGAACGATTATTCAATATGACCTATGATGAAAGATGCCATCTGCCGGGCATGCAGCCTGAAAGAGCGGATATCATTGTTGCAGGAGTTGTCATCTTGGATGCTCTGATGGAATATTTTGCAATTCCCGAAGTGCATGTAAGTGACAGGGATTTAAGTGAAGGGCTGCTTGATGCAGATGTCATCATGCCTCAGAATTAACTTATAAAATGACAAATCAAAATTTCTTTCTCTCATACATGACAAACTATGCAAAAGAAAATGAACTTTGGAAAGAAGGGGACAGGATCCTTATCGCAGTATCGGGAGGACCCGATTCATTGGCACTTCTCCTTGCATTACATGAAATAGCGGCAAGAGAAAAGCTGACTCTCGGCTGCTGCTGTGTTAACCATCATTTGCGCAGCAATGCGGCGATGGAAGCGAATTTTGTCCGGCGGGTATGTAAAGACTTATCCGTTGACTTTTTTTTAAAAGATATAGATGTGCTCGGTAAAATAAAAACAGGAGGATCAGTTGAAACCGCAGCAAGAGAATTAAGATATGAAGCATTGAGGGAAGTCAAAACTGCTGAAAAGTATGACAAAATTGCCGTGGCTCATCATGGAAATGATCAGGTGGAGACCATACTTTATCATTTGATCAAAGGAAGCGGTACAAAAGGGCTTGCCGGTATGAAAGCGAAAAATGAAGACATTATTCGGCCGCTTCTGGGGATAGAAAAGCAAGATATTCTGGAGTTTTTAAAAAAATATCCTTATCGGGCTTGTCATGATGAAACAAACGACATTCCCGATGTTATGCGGAATAAAATTCGTTTACGTCTTATTCCCTTGCTCAAAGAATATAACCCTAAAATTGAAAATTCCATTTTGCGTATGGGAAGTATAGTAAGAGAAGAGGATGACTTTCTTTCAACGGAAGCAAAAAAGTTTATATCGGAAAATGTATCCGTAAAAGAAGAAAGGTATTTTTTCACGATAAAAAGCTTCTCTTTGTTGCCGCTGGCGTTAAAAAGAAGAGTTTTGAGAGAAGTTTGTGCCCGAGTTTCTCATAAAATCCCCGATTTTGAAGGTATAGAGAAATTTATATCTTTGATTGAAAAGGGATATACAGGAAATAAATCTTCCGCTTCGGGCAATCTTATGATTCTTGAATATGGAAAAGTAATTATTCAAAGAGGAAATACTCGTTATATAATAGATAAAGATAAAAGAAAAAAAACGATTGATTTCAAATCTGTATCTTTGTCGGCAGCAGATATAATAAATGATATGTCCGAGGAAGATGAAAAATGGATGATTAAAACGGAAATATACGGAGAGCCGCCGAAAAAAATATTTAAAAATCAATTGTTACTTGATGCGGATCGGGTGGGGCATATTATAGTAAGGAGCAAAGAGGAAGGTGATCTTTTTTTCCCGAAAGGAATGAAAGGATCCAAAAAATTGGCCCGGGTTATGCAAGATTTACATATACCTGCCGCAAAAAGACGGACATGGCCGATTCTTTCCGATGAAGAACATATTTATTGGATTGCCTTTTTGCGAGGAAGCCGGTTCGGAAATCCCGATGAGACAACAAAAAAATATTTACTTATAACGCTGGAAAGGGAGATTCAGGGGAATGGAGAATTTGAATAAAGATATCGAAAAAGTATTGATTGATAAATCAATGCTGCAGAAGCGTATTCATGAACTGGGCCAAGAAATAACGAAGGATTATGAAGGCAAAGATGTGGTGCTGATAGGAATTTTGAAAGGTGCCATGCCTTTTCTGTGTGATTTGATGCGTGAAATTGATTTGCCGCTTACATTAGATACCATGTGTGTTTCCAGTTACGGAAACGATACAATTTCTTCCGGCAGCATTAATATAAGAAAAGATCTGGATAAAGATATACAGGGGAAAAACGTGATCGTCGTAGAAGATATTATTGATACGGGTATTACTCTTTCCTTACTGGTTCCGTTATTGAAAAAGAGAGGAGCTGCTTCCGTAGAACTTGCGGTATGTTTGAATAAAAAAGAAAGAAGACAGAAACAAGTAGATGTAAAATATGTGGGCTTTGATGTTCCCGATGAATTTATTGTGGGATACGGATGTGATTATGCCGAAAAATACAGAAATCTCCCCTCCGTATGCACATTAAAAAGCAAGGTTTATACAAGAGCATAGCTTTATATAGTATGATATAGATGTAATTATTTATATTTATATTTTCAGTTGATTAAAAGGATAGAGATATGATAAAATTAATCTCTGAAGTTGTGATATGGTTTTACTCTGATCAGAAGAAGGAGGATTAGATTGAATAGGTTCGTAAAGAATGTAGCGCTCTATGTATTTTTGATGGTCGTAGCTGTTGCTATATTCAATAACGTTGTTCATCCGCAAGAAAAACTTGCAGAAATGGCATACAGTGATTTCGTTTCACAAATCGAAAAACGAAATGTAGCATCTGTTGTCATGACAGAAAATTCAATTAAAGGTAAATTAAAAGACGGCACCGAGTTTTCTACATATATTCCAAACAATGACACGCAGATTGTAGAGAAAATGACACAAGGCGATGTGGTTATTACAGTAAAACCGCCGGAACAGCCTTCCTGGTGGATGAGCCTTTTGTCATCTTTACTTCCCATTTTAATTTTAGTGGCAGTTTGGTTCTGGATTATGAATCAAACACAAGGCGGGGGCGGCCGTGTCATGAGTTTCGGCAAATCTCGTGCAAAAATGAGCGGTCAGGATCAGGTACATGTGAATTTTTCCGATGTGGCCGGTGAAGATGAAGCAAAAGAAGAATTGTCGGAAGTTGTAGATTTTCTGAAAAATCCGGGAAGATACACTGCCATCGGTGCCAAAATTCCCAAAGGGGTTCTTTTGGTAGGACCTCCGGGGACAGGCAAGACACTTCTGGCAAAAGCAGTGGCAGGAGAAGCCAAAGTACCGTTTTTCTCTATTTCCGGTTCTGATTTCGTTGAAATGTTTGTCGGTGTGGGTGCTTCTCGTGTAAGAGACTTATTTGCTCAGGCAAAGAAAAATGCACCCTGTATCATTTTTATCGATGAAATTGATGCAGTAGGACGTCAACGCGGCTCCGGCCTCGGCGGCGGACATGATGAAAGAGAACAAACTTTAAACCAATTATTGGTAGAAATGGACGGATTCGGTGCAAATGAAGGTATCATTACAATTGCAGCAACAAACCGTCCCGATATTCTTGATCCCGCCTTGCTTCGTCCCGGCAGATTTGACCGCCGTGTCGTGGTAGGACGTCCGGATTTAGCCGGCCGTATTGCGATTTTGAAAGTTCATGCAAAAAACAAGCCCTTAGATCCGGATATTAATTTAGAGACGATTGCAAAGAAAATTCCCGGATTTACGGGAGCTGATATTGCCAATCTGTTGAACGAAGCAGCTTTACTGGCTGCCCGTCAGAACAGAAAAACCATTTCTATGGCAGATATGGAAGAAGCCAGTGAAAAAGTCAGCTACGGGCCGGAAAGGAAGAGTCATAAGGTCAGCGACGAAGAACGGAAGATCACAGCTTATCATGAATCGGGCCATGCCATCATGGCAACAGTTCTTGAACATGCCGATCCCGTACATAAGGTAACCATCATTCCTCGCGGGCAGGCAGGGGGCTATACGATGATGCTTCCTCAAGAGGAGCGTTCTTTCATTACAAAGTCGCATTTGCTTGCCCAGCTTCGGGTGGCTCTCGGAGGAAGATGTGCCGAGCAAATTATTTTTAATGAAATTTCCAGCGGCGCATCGGGAGACTTGCAGCAGGTTACGGCCATTCTTCGTAAAATGATTATGGAATGGGGCATGTGTGAACGTCTCGAACCGATGATATTCGGAGAACATCAGGAACAAATTTTCCTTGGCAAGCAGTTGGGCTCAGAGAGAAATTACGGTGAAGCCGTAGCAACTATCATCGACGAAGAAATGCATAAATATTTAGATGAAGCTTATAATGATACACTTCAAACATTGACTACTCATCTGGATGTGCTGAAAGCGATGGCAAAAGCACTTCTGGAAGTAGAAACCATTGATCACAAGCAGGTGGAAAATCTGTTTAAGTATCATTCTATTTATGCACCGGGTGAAGAGCCTCTCGCGAATAATGAAGCCGATCAAAACCAGCCTCCGATTATAACCGGGGTGCCGGCTCCTGCCTTTGGAGAATAAAATAAAATACCTTATGAATTCCGATTGGTTGAATATCATAAGGTATTTTTTATTGTAATAATTTATTTATCATTTTCCCGAGAAATAATAAGTATGTATAAAAACAAGAATAAATCTATATTTTTCTTGACAGGTTCACATATAAAATGTATAATACTCCTTGTGAGATTTGTCTTGAAACCACTAGCCCCGGAGGAAAGATTTATCTTGCGGTTCTGTTTTTATTAGGAGGATCAGTAAGAATGAAAAGCACATTTATGGCCAATGCGGGTAATGTTACTCGTAAATGGTATATAGTTGACGCAGAGGGAAAGACACTCGGCCGTTTGGCGGCGGAAGTGGCAAAAGTTCTCAGCGGCAAGAATAAACCTACTTTCACACCGCATGTTGATACAGGTGATTTTGTAGTTGTTATCAATGCAGATAAAGTTGTTCTGACGGGTAAAAAATTATTAACAAAAGAATATTTCCATTATACCGGTTATATTGGCGGAGACAGGTATGAAAAAGCGGGAGACGCTCTTCGGAGAAAGCCGGTCTGGGTTGTCGAACACGCCATTCGCGGTATGCTTCCCAAAACAAAACTTGGTGATCAGATGTATCGTAAGTTAAAGGTTTATGCCGGCAATGAACATCCGCATGCAGCGCAGAAACCGGAAGAATTACAGTTAGATATCCGTTAACCGGGAGGGAAGGAAATATAAAATGGCAGAAGTTATATACTACGGCACAGGCCGCAGAAAGACATCCGTTGCCAGAGTCCGTCTGGTGGCAGGACAGGGAAAAGTTATGATCAACGGTCGTGAACTTAACGACTATTTTGATTTAAAGACTCTTGAATTGATTGTTAAGCAGCCGCTTGAACTGACGGGTACAACTGCAGTTTATGATGTGATTGCCTCCGTAAAGGGCGGCGGTTCTTCCGGACAGGCAGGAGCTATCCGTCATGGAATCAGCCGTGCATTGTTAGAAGTAGATCCCGAATATCGCAAGGTTCTCAAGAGCGCCGGTCTTTTGACCCGTGATCCGAGAATGAAAGAACGTAAGAAATACGGACTTAAAAAAGCAAGAAAAGCAAGCCAGTTCTCCAAGCGTTAATCGGTCAAAAGAAATCGAAACGTACAGAATTTTTTCTGTACGTTTTTTGTTTGCCCAGTTTTCATCATAAATGTTATTCTATATCTATCATGTCGATTTTTTATGGGGTATATCGTATAATAATTGTGATATTTAAGGAGATTGAACATGACTGAGACAGAAATTTTACAAGCAAAAAAAGCTTTTTCGGAAGCGGGAGTTCCCGAGGAACGCATCTTTGCAGAAATTATGCGCGCTCATTATCTGGATTATAATTTGTTTTTAGATCCGACCAATTCCGAATACGGCATAACAATAGAAGATCTGTATAGAAATATGAAAATGACCGTGGAAAAGATGGGTGATTTTGACGGTGATGAAGATGCTTATGTGAATGCATATACATTGGCATTAAGAGTTAATCCCATGGATTTTGCAAAAGGTGTTGTAAAATCTACGGAAATGATGAAAAATCTTATTTTTTCAGTTACGGAAAAAGCAAAGAATGCAGGGCAGACGATTTTATTTGCAGGTGCTGATTCTTATCTCTATATGCTTCCTAAAATTTTTTATGATTTAAAGGATAAAAGGATTGCGGTAGCTGTTTATTCGGAGGAGTGGAAGGAAAAATTATCCTACCTGTTTCCCCGAGGGCGGATCATGCTGTTTGATGAATTTACAGAAGATAAAGAGACCTACGATTATATATTTGACATAGAAAAAGATGATTTATTTCATTTAGAAGAATTGCAAAATCGTTTGTCTGAAGAAGCTGTTATTGATGCTTTTGTTCCACAAGAAATGATTATGTCGCAAGATGGAAGGACAAGAGATGTGGAAACAAGACTGGCTGAGAAAAAAACGATTACGGAATATTATAATGCATCCATTGACGGAACAGAATTTGCTTTTTTACAAATAAAAAATAAATTATCCGAAAAAATTTCTTTCGGAGAAATTTCCCTTTTAACCAGATCTGTTCAGAAATTTGAAGCTCTTT
>ERZ506896.1655-NODE-1655-length-10395-cov-5.450580_pt1 | contig 10395 bp, 10 predicted proteins | sample MGYA00513176_ERZ506896 | MGnify/ENA metagenome assembly ERZ506896
CTGCTACGATTAGAAGAATCTCTTTCACCTGATTCGGAAACCGTACTGCATCCCGAATATCAGTCCCATACTCTGCGTTGACAAAATGTAATGCAATAAATCCTGCTTCGTCCTCAGGCATCTCTACATTCAGTCTCTTTTTCACAAGTTCTACCGCATATCTTCCGAGTTCAAATTCCTGTGGATAAAATCTTTTAATCTCCCACAGCAACGCATTCTCAAGATGAATCCCCTTTTTACAGCGGCTGATTGCAAAACTGATATGATCTGTCAATGTAACATAGATGCTCTGATTTAACTTCAGCTTCATTGTCTTCTTTGCATAGGAAATGATCTCGTTCGAGATCTGAACCTGCTCAAGCGGCATCTTCGCCAGCAATTCCTTGAGCTGTTCTGCTATGCTCTGACTCTTAATACGGAAAATCTTCTCTATCTTCTCCGCAGGAACTTCCTGTCCCCGCTTCATCTGGAATCCGATTCCGCGGCCCATGATAACAACTTCTAAGCCTTTTTCGTCAAATGCAGATACAATATTGTTATTAATTATTTTGTCTATAACCATCCGATTGGCCTTTCTCTAACTTCGGGAGAATCTCCCTAATAAATAAAAAAGCCAAACTTTAAGGCATCCCCCTGATTCATCCGGTGACGCTCATAAAATCTGGTTTTGCCTGCCTAACAGTAACAATCCTTCTTTAATGATAACTGTTCGTCAATGTTATCTCTTTTCTACGTGATTCAGTATAACAAACCTGCACATAAAAGTCAATCAAATATTTTATATTTTGTTAATAATATTTATACTTTTTTTATATTTTTATGTATTCCGCGATTCTTTTCGTTATTTTTTACAAAAACAAATTTCAGACATACTCTTTTCTTCGGGTCTCCGTCTGAAATTTGGTTCTGTCTACTGACAATCACCACACTGTCTAGTGTAACAGCGAAACGGTTCATTGTCAACCTTTACAAAAAATTATTTACTTTTTTCTTCAAGGTAGTCAATTTCAACAAGCCTTAGTCCCTGTGGAGGAACTGTCATTCCTGCTGCCTGTCGGTCCTTTGCCTCAAGAATGGCTGGAATCTGTTCCGGGGCAATCGCTCCTCTTCCGACTCCGATCAACGTACCTGCAAGGATTCGGACCATATTGTAGAGGAATCCATTTCCACGGACACGAATGGTAATAAGTTCCCCCTCTTTCTCTACTTCCAGATCATAAATCGTGCGAACCGTATCTTCCACCTGAGTATGAACATTACAGAAGCTCTTAAAGTCATACTCCCCTTTCAGGTATTCTGCTGCTTCTCTCATCTTCTCAAGATCAAGATCAAATGAAACATGATACGTGTCTCTTCTTCTCATCGGATCCGGGAACTTGCTATTTAAGATCTTGTACTCATACGTTTTCTCCGTATCACAATATCTTGGATGCCAGTCTGCTTCCACCTCATCTGATGCCACAACCACAATATCTTCCGGAAGCAGTGGATTCAATGCATAAGCAAATCGGTCTGCCGGGATTGTAGACTCTGTGTCAAATACAGCAACGTTTCCCTTCGCATGGACTCCCGCATCTGTGCGGCTTGCCCCGATCACGATAATCTCTTCCTTCGTAAGTCTAGAGATTGCCTGATTCAATTCACCTTCAATCGTCGGCACTTCCGGCTGCACCTGCCATCCACAATAAGCAGTGCCGTCATATGCCACCCTTAATCTGATTCTTCTCATATCTGTTCTTTCTCCTAATACTATGAGAAACACGCTCCGCGAGTTTCTCAAGTTATCGCGGCAGTCGCCAAGGTCTCGTGCAAGCACGGACTTTGACTCGTTGCTCGCGTAAATAAAAGGGACAGAAATCTCCGTCCCTCTTCTCTATTTATTTTATTCTAAAAAATCCACAATTTAAACGGCACAAATCTTCCGATCACTACAATCGCGATCAGATATCCCCATGTGATTGCATAAGCAAGTCTGTCCTGATAATGATATTTCAAAGGCTTCATCTTTGTACGCCCTTCGCCACCATGATAACAGCGGGCTTCCATTGCCATCGCCAGATCATTCGCTCTTCGGAATGCAGACACGAAAAGCGGAACAAGAATCGGAATCATTGCCTTTGCTCTCTGGATAATATTTCCTGATTCAAAATCAGCTCCTCTTGCAATCTGTGCCTTCATGATCTTGTCTGTCTCTTCCAGCAGAATCGGAATAAAACGCAGTGCAATAGACATCATCATCGAAATTTCGTGTACCGGTACATGGATTCGGTTCAGTGGATGAAGCAGCTTCTCCAGTCCATCTGTCAGTCCGTTCGGAGTCGTTGTAAATGTCATCAAAGAAGAACCTGCAACAAGCAGTACAAGACGGACTGCCATGAACACAGAAGTACGAAGCCCTGTCTCTGTGATCGTAATGATTCCCCAATGGAATAACACTGCACCGCCTCTTGTAAGGAACAAGTTCATAGCCACTGTAAACAATAACAAGATCACAATCGGCTTAAGTCCTTTTCCAATAAACTTTGCCGGGACTTTAGAAACGTGAATCATGCACGCAAGAAATACAAATGCCAATGCATATCCAAGCACACTGTTCTGCACAAATAAAGAAACCAAAAAGATCAGTGTGCAGACAATCTTCACACGCGGATCCAGTCTGTGGATCGGACTCTGCGCCGGATAATACTGTCCTATCGTAATATCTCTAATCATGACTGCACCTCCTGTCTCTTCTTCAGGAAGTTGTAGATCTCGTCCGCAGCCTCTTCCACAGTTGTCGCATCTGCTGATACATCAAATCCTTTTTCTTTCAGATCATGCATTACATATGTTACCTGTGGTGCTGCCAGTCCAACAGCCTCAAGCTCTTTATAATGGCGGAACACTTCTTCCGGTGTACCGTCAAGCATCTTTTCTCCATCATTCATCACGATCAGGCGCTCCACGTATTTTGCAACATCTTCCATACTATGGGAAACAAGAATTACTGTCATTCCGGTCTTCTCATGAAGCAATTTTACCTGATCTAAGATCTCATCTCGTCCCTTCGGATCCAGTCCGGCTGTCGGCTCATCCAGAACAAGTACCTTCGGATGCATTGCAAGAATTCCAGCGATTGCCACACGACGCTTCTGACCTCCGGATAATTCAAATGGGGACTGCTTATAATATTTCTCCGGAAATCCTACAAGCTCCAAGGCTTCTCTTGCCTGCTTCTCGCACTCTTCCTTGGAAAGTCCCTGGTTCTTCGGTCCAAAACACACATCACTTAACACATCAACTTCAAACAACTGATACTCTGGATACTGGAACACAAGTCCTACCTGTGTACGCAGTTTCTTCATATCATATCCGTCCTCGTAAATGTTCTGCCCCTCATAAAGTAATTTCCCTGATGTTGCTTTCATCAGACCGTTCAAATGCTGGATCAAGGTTGATTTTCCCGAACCCGTGTGTCCAATGATTCCCACAAACTGTCCCTGCGGAATCTCCAGACTGACATCCTTCAGTGCATGATGCTCATATGCAGTTCCCGGGCTATATACATAACTGATATTTTCTAATTTAATTGACATAAGGCATCCACCAATTCTTCCCTTCTAAGAATTCCTTTCGGCAGCGGAACTCCTTTTTGAATCAATGCGTCTGCCAGCATTGTCACCTGTGGTACATCCATACGGTACTTCTTGAGTTCATCTACCCGGCTGAAGATTTCTTTCGGTGTACCATGCATCACCACATGCCCTTCATCCATTACAAATACCTGATCCGCATCGATCACTTCTTCCATATAATGTGTGATCAGGATCACCGTAACATTCTTCTCTTTTCGAAGCTGCTCTACCGCTTCAATAACTTCTTTTCGTCCATTCGGATCAAGCATCGCCGTCGGCTCATCGAGCACGATGCACTTCGGCTCCATCGCGATTACTCCTGCGATCGCCACCCTCTGCTTCTGGCCTCCGGACAGTTTATTTGGAGAATCCTTTCTGCGCTCCAGCATACCGACTGCACGCAGACTGTTCTCTACCCGTTTCCAGATCTCGTCCGTAGGAACTCCTAAGTTCTCCGGACCGAATCCTACTTCCTCTTCTACAACAGTTCCGATAATCTGGTTATCCGGATTCTGAAATACCATTCCGGCGCTCTGTCTGATGTTCCAAAGCTCATTCGGATCTTTCGTATCTCTTCCGTCCACCCACATCGTTCCACCTGTCGGGACAAGAATCGCATTCATATGCTTCGCCAGGGTAGACTTTCCTGAACCGTTATGTCCAAGAATCGCCACAAAAGACCCCTGCGGGACATCAATGTCAACTCCGTCAATGGCGCGATGGGATCCGATCACATTACCTTCTTCGTCTCGTTTATCATACTCAAATACAAGCTTTTCAGCACGTATCATTCCCATGGAATATACCGCCTTTCTTATTATAAAAATGCATAAGAAAATAAAACTTTCTAATGTCTCTGTATCGTTATTAGTTGCATAAGGCGAACTGCTGAAAAGCAATTCAAAATTTATTTTACGGTATCGCAAAAAGATTTGCAAGCATGCATACAGTAAAATACAGTAAAATGCGAAAATTTAGTTATTACAGCACCTTTCGTCCATTGAACCTCCATTCCGATTATGATATTCTTATCTTATTAGAATATAGAACAGAACGAACCTCGATTACTGTTCTGAGTAATACTAGAATGAGGAGGCACATATTATGTCAAAATACGTTATGGCATTAGATGCCGGAACCACAAGTAACCGCTGCATTTTATTTAATAAAAAAGGGGAAATCTGCAGCGTCACGCAGAGAGAATTCACACAGTATTTTCCAAAACCAGGCTGGGTAGAGCACGATGCGGACGAGATCTGGGCGAGCATGCTCGGAGTTGCTGTGGAGGCTATGAACATCATCGGCGCGGAACCTTCTGATATCGCTGCAATCGGTATCACGAACCAGCGCGAGACAACCATCGTATGGGATAAGAATACCGGTGATCCGGTCTGCCACGCGATTGTCTGGCAGTGTCGTCGTACTGCTGAATTCTGCGATTCTTTGAAAGAAAAAGGACTGACAGAAGAGTTTCGCCAGAAAACAGGTCTTGTACTTGATGCTTATTTCTCAGGAACAAAGATCCACTGGATTCTCGACAACGTTCCGAAAGCAAGAGAACGTGCCGAGCGCGGAGAACTGCTCTTTGGTACAGTAGAGACCTGGCTGATCTGGAAACTGACGAAAGGCGCAGTACATGTTACAGACTACTCCAACGCATCACGAACCATGCTTTTCAATATCAATACATTAGACTGGGATGACGAGATTCTCGAAGAACTTCAGATCCCACGCTGTATGCTTCCGACACCGAAGCCTTCCAGCTGCATTTACGGAGAGACAGATCCATCCGTCCTTGGCGGAGCGGTCCCAATCGCCGGTGCTGCCGGAGATCAGCAGTCTGCACTTTTCGGTCAGACCTGTTTCAAACCGGGAGATGCGAAGAATACTTACGGAACCGGATGCTTCCTTCTGATGAACACCGGAGAAAAACCTGTCTTTTCCAACAACGGCCTTGTCACCACGATTGCCTGGGGACTTGACGGAAAGGTTACATATGCTCTGGAAGGTTCTATCTTTGTTGCCGGTGCAGCGATCCAGTGGCTGCGTGATGAATTGCGTCTGATTGATTCCGCTGACGATTGCGAATACATGGCAAAGAAAGTGAAAAATACAAACGGCTGTTATGTTGTACCTGCTTTCACCGGACTCGGTGCTCCCTATTGGGATCAGTATGCCCGCGGAACGATCGTAGGCCTGACACGTGGGGTAAATAAATACCATATCATCCGTGCGACCCTCGAGTCTCTCGCTTATCAGGCATATGATGTCCTGACTGCCATGAAGGCAGATTCCGACATCGATCTCGCTTCCCTGAAAGTAGATGGCGGCGCAAGCGCAAATAACTTCCTGATGCAGACACAGGCTGATCTGATCAACGCACCTGTCCACCGTCCGGTCTGCGTTGAGACGACTGCTATGGGAGCTGCTTATCTGGCCGGACTTGCAGTCGGCTACTGGAACAGTCTTGAAGAAATCAAAGAGAACTGGGCGATTGATCAGATCTTTGAACCTTCAATTGACCCGGAAATCCGTGAAAAGAAACTGAAGGGTTGGCACAAGGCTGTTAAATATTCCTTCGACTGGGCGAAAGAAGATTAACATTTTTGAATCTTTGAAAACAAATCTATACATATAAAGCATATAGAAAAGCTGTTGTCCGTCTGTTGTTCACAAACCTCGTAAACAACAGATGGACAGCAGCTTTTTATATTTCATATTCGTAACTGTTCTTCTATTTTATTTACAACTCATCCAGACTTTCCTTGAATCCTTCTCCAAGCACTTCACTTGTCTCAGTAAACATTACAAAGGCCGAGTCATCTACCTGGTAAACTGCATTTTTCACAAGATACGCTTCTGACTTAGAACATGCACAGAGCAAAACATTTCTCTTACTCTTCGTATAAGTCCCCATTCCTTCCAGAGAAGTAACACCACGATCGGTGATTCTTCCAATCTCCTCCGCTGTTTCCTCTCCTTTCGATGTTACGATAATCGCAAGTGATCCTGCACCGATTCCGTAAAGGATCTTGTCAATTACCATAGAGCAGACAAATACTGCGATCAATCCATAAAGAACCGAATCAACATCACCGAATACCGGCCATCCGATCAAGATAATAATCAGGTCGATCAGCAGCGTCAATCGCCCAAGAGACATATGCGGTCTCTTCTTTTTGATCGTCATTGTCAGGAAATCCGCTCCACCCGAAGAAGAACCTCTCATATAGAAAAGAACCATTCCAAGTCCGAGCAATGCTCCCGAGTAAATCGCTGCAAGCAGACGCTGTCCTGTATAGAACGGAAACATTGGAAATACAAGATCGACAAAGATCGTTGAAATAATCATCGTCCTCGCAGTCTTTATCAAAAACCGCTTTCCTACTGTTTTATAACTGATGATAACCAGTGGAATATTCAGTATCAACGTCATTGTACCGACCGGAAGATTCCATAACTTGTTCATGATCAAGGCAATACCTGAGATTCCTCCAGGCGCAAAATTTCCTGCCTCTGCAAATGTATAGATTCCGGCACCAAACAAAATACTTCCTATAATATCATACAAAATATCCACTGCAAGCTCTCTCTTCGGATGCTCTGCCCGCATTTTTTTATTCTCCATCATACCTTTTTCCTCTCCGTAAATGTATTTGGATAACTATTCTGAAGCACTCCTTAAAATGTTGCGCATTTTCTTATGCTTTATCCCCCAAAAGCAAAGATTGCTCTTTTTTATCTATCTCGCCTCTACTACTATAAGACTTTTTGACATTTTCAGCAAGCTTTCTTTACACACTTTATGAATTACTTTCCTGTTTTATAGGAACCATCACTTGGACTTTTTATGAAACCTCTTGACATTCGCATTCAGATTGTTATAATCATAATTGTTTGAATTCTAACAGTTATTTTGGAGGTATTTAAAATGGAATCCTTTCACTATCTCTCCATGTCAAACCATATGATGATACAGAAGCAGCTGATGGAACAGCTGAAGCCTTACGGTCTGACCCTTGGACAGCCAAAGGTTTTGGATTACTTAAAAGATCATGACGGTGCAAATCAGAAAGAGATTGCTGCCGCCTGTCATATTGAGGCTGGTTCTCTCACTTCTGTCCTGAATCGCATGGAAGACCAGAACATGGTGGAACGCCGAATATTAAATGGAAACCGCAGATCATTTCATGTGTTTCTCACAAAAAACGGACGCAGGCTGCAGCAGATCGTTGAGCAGAAATTTCATGAAATAGAAGCTGTTGCTCTTGCAGGAATATCCGAAGAAGATTTGAATTTCTTTCTAAAGACATTTCAGAAGGTACAGGATAATCTTTCTTCTCAAAATTCCAGCGACAAGTAATACAATCTGTCTAAACTTTAATCTCACCTATTAATACAGAAAACTTCTTAGATATAGAAATTTCTTAGATGTAGAAACTTCACGTGAAAGAAAGGACTTGAATCAAATGGAAAAATTTAAACGCTATCTCATCTTTTTGGTCGGATTATTTATCAGTTCCCTTGGTGTTAGTCTCGTCACAAAGGCGAACCTCGGAACTTCTCCGATTTCCTCTATCCCTTATGTACTGAGCTTGAATTTCTCACTCACACTCGGTAACTTTACGATTATCTTCAGTCTCTTTTTAATCGCACTGCAGCTTCTGATCCTTCGCAAAGATTTTAAATTAGAACACCTATTACAGATTCCGATTTCAATCTTGTTCGGATACTTTATCGACTGGACAATGCTTATCTTTCGTTCACCCGGATTCCTATCTGTTCAAGGTCATTGCACTTCTGATTGGATGTATCATTCTCGGATTCGGTGTCTACTGCGAAGTTCTTGCAGATGTTGCAATGCTTCCAGGTGAATCCTTCGTCCGCGCTGTTGTACAGACATGCGAACGAGAATTTGGAAGCACAAAAATTGCTTGCGATGTTACAATGACTGTTATGGCAGCACTGCTTTCCTTTGTCTTTGCAAAAGAATTAAACGGAGTACGTGAAGGAACTATCATCGCTGCTCTGCTTGTTGGATTCATTGCCCGACTCTTCGGTCGCTGGTTTTACTTCGTTCCTGCACTTCTGTTTCCTGAGACAGATGCTTCTCTTTCCACGACAGACAATATCTAATTTTATAATACACTCAAAAAAGTGTTGATACACAAACCCTCTTCTGTGCATCAACACTTTTTCTATTCTGTCGCTTTTGCGTTTGGATAAATCTTCTCCATCTTCACATCATCATAATGTTCATCTGCCCACTTCTGAATACTATTTTCCGCTACAACACCTTTTCCACGTTCGTCATAACGAACGAGTGCAATACATGACACCGCAACATTGCAGATCATGAACACGATCAAAAACCAGGTAAGCAGCTTCCCTGCCAGCATCGGGATTTTCTCGATCCATGCGGAAATGTACGGATAAATCTTCTTAAACCAGACAACTGCCGCAATTCCCCAAAAGAAGCAGTACAACAAGTTGATTCGGCCTCCTAAGTTAAATGGAATCTCGCTATAGTCCCAAAAAACTTTCCCGAATACAATTTCGGTAAACACGCTGCAAAGATATTCGTACGCTCCACCGAGCAACGTACCGATGATAAATAAGAAACTGTCACTCTTATCTTTATATTTGTAAAGCATTGCTGTCACAAGTGCGATCGCCAGTCCCCAAACAATACTGAACGGTCCCCAGACTACACTGGATCGGCTCATCCACACACCTGCCGTGATCCTGCAGAAAATCGTCTCTGTAATATCTCCAAGAAATGCTCCGACAAAAAACAACAGCACGATCTTATAGAACCCACAGCCTGCGGCAAATACTTTTCCCTTCTCCGCTTCCTCTTCCTTGCGGATCAGTTCGACTGCCTTTGGATACGCTTTTTGGATACGTTTTCCAACCCAAGTGGAAATCATACGACCAAGCTTATCACTGACTCTGTCCAGTCCCTCATTCGTAGCTTCCCAACGCGCCAGATTCTTTCCTTTTCCACGCAGAAGTAAATAAGATCCAAGGATATCCACAATAAGTATTCCAAGAAGAATCAACACAAGGATCTTCATCAGGAAGAGCGGCAACATTTTAAATACTACGATTGCAAATCTGTTTCCCCAGCGGATTCCAAGATATCCAAGAGCACCCCAGACAAGAGAAGCCGGGATACAGATATATCCGTCCAGATTCCATCTGATCTTGGAGTAATCCCACCATCTGGCTTTAAATGCCTTCTCGATCAAATGCCCTGCAACCCATTCAATCACTGTCGCATAAATCGCCGCAAATAAAAAAAGCCAGACTCCTCTTAGCTCCTGTAATCCAAATGTCATGAACAGAGCGGCGATACCGTAGATCACACAGAACGGTCCATTCACCAGACCTCTGTTCGCAAACTTCTTCTGTTTTACTGTTGCGGCTGCTGTCTCCAACACCCATCCTAAGAAAGAATAGATGAAAAACAGCCAAAGCAGTTCATACCATGTAAAACGAATCATTGCTCCATCTCCTTTGTACCATGTTTTCATTCACATCTTTCTTAGTATAACGCAAATCAGTGCTTTTTCCTAGGGATAAATCCAAAAATAATCAATACTCCGATCAGACTAACTTACAGAGATTTTTATTTTGATAAAAAAAACAGCGCTTTCGCACTGCTTCTCATTCCTGTCCATATTCCATGTACCTTCAAAACTACATACAGTCAAAACCAACATCATCATCCAAACCTATCACTGCTTTGGTTATGCCCTCGACCTATTAGTAACAGTCA
>ERZ506896.1658-NODE-1658-length-10389-cov-17.659957_pt1 | contig 10389 bp, 8 predicted proteins | sample MGYA00513176_ERZ506896 | MGnify/ENA metagenome assembly ERZ506896
TAATCACCAACAGCAAACCAATCTTTTCTGGAATCGCTGGTGCCATTCTTCAAAACCAAGTGAAGTTCTTTGATGAACTTCTCCGTCAAAGCTGCTTTTGCATCATCAATAATCATGTCTATGCAACGGAAGTGATTTGCTATTTCAGCAACTAAAAGGTATTTCATCTACAATCCTCCATCACAAACCATAACCCAAATTCAAAACATACTAATCTACTAACTAATATATCACATTATCGGCAAAAACATCATCAGTTTTACCCATAGTACCATTTTTTAGCCGATATAACGACTGTTTCCTTATTACTTCTGATAATATCGACAATAATTTATCAACCTGAATTGGCTTTGCTATATGTCCATTCATTCCGGCTGCAATAGCATCTCTCTTATCTTCTTCAAATGCATTTGCTGTCATTGCAATAATCGGTATACTCGCTTTATCCTTATCTGACAATCTTGTCTTATTGCTTTATCCTTCAACTTATCTGCATTTCCTGTAAGAAATGATCCATATGCTCTTCCAGTAGTTTTATCACATGGCTCTTGTCTTCTGCTCCATCATATATGCTGTAAAGCAAAAAAATAGGTCCATAAAAATCAAGTGCTGTCTGGCTTTTCCTGCGTCGCCTAGCATTCCTGAAAACAAAGCTTCCATATATGTTAATGGTCCGCTTGCAAGATAATTCTGATATAGCTGTGCCATCTGTGGTTCCCTGTACTGTTCCAATGTCAACATCTTACGAAAACAGCTTGAAAACTCTTCCTCTGTCCAATGAAGAAACTGCACCTTTGTGAACTGCTTGATCTTGTCAAATGCCATTTCTTTATACTCAGCTGTAACCTTTTCCAGATCACCCTCCGGCATTTCATACTGCTTGCTCTCTCAATATCCAATTCCTTCATTTTTTCAATAATACTGTCTAATATCTCCTGCTTGCTTTTATAATGCTTATACAATGCAACCTTAGTCACTCCAAGTTTTGAAGCAATATCATTCATGGATGTTCCCATATATCCACTCTGTGCAAATAACTTCAGGGCTTCTTCCAATATTTTTTCCTTTGTGTTCTTTTCTTTACTTTCCATATCTATCTCCTAATTTGAATCTGTTACAAAGTTACCGTTTGGTTACTTTTATTATGGTTACCTGTCCTGTGACACTATTTCCATGAATCCACTGTAATGCAACCAAATCGGAGTTCTTATAACAGTTATCGTCCGCCTTCCCCCTTTGACAGCAAGGTAACAATATAATAAATAATTCCAAATACAGCTATACTTCCCATCATAATACCGATCATCTGATTTACACTTACCACATTTCCATGAAATACCGGATTGCAATCAAGAGTTCTTTTTATTACATCAACCATTTCACCAGAATAATGTTTTCTCTCCATCTCTCTGAATACTCCGTGAAGCATATGATTCTTAATCAATGAAGTGGCATATGTACTCGGAAGATAAGACAGTGCCTTCTGAAGACCTGGTCCAAAATTTGAAATCGGCATATAAGCACCACATAGAAAACCATATCCTGCACTGACAATGGTACCCACAGCCGAAAGCTGTCCCTGTGTTGTTAATGGAAAGCTAATGATACTTGAAAGCGTACTTCCAAACAGGACGAGCAATATCATATCAAATAAAACCCATAATATGTCTGCTGTATTCATATACCATCCCATTTTAAGTAAATATCCCAGACATAATACAAATGCAAGTGCATTGACCATCAATGAATTAGCTACTGTTGACAGAAAATATCCCAAATAAATTTTTTCCTTGCTGACCGGTGCAACATTAAAATCCTTCCTTGTTCCATTTGCCTTGTCCTGCACCATAGTCAGATTCACACAAAATGTTACAGTAATACAGCTTACTGCCATAAGTGATGCTGTCAGTTGTGCTGCTACGGTTCCATTAATAAGCTTATCCGAAATCATAATCATATCCGAAATCGCTGCTGTAAAAGAATCTCTGAAAACCTTTGCAAGAAATGTAGCATAAAGAACAATCAGAATAACTGGTGTGATCATTGATGTAAACAACATACCTTTATCTTTAAAAAACAGTTTCCTGTTCCTGTCCATTAATGCCAATACTGTTCTCATCAGCGTTCACCTCCAAGCTTCTTTCCTGTGACTGCAAGAAATACATCATCCATACCGCCTTTTACTACTTCATAATCCGTGAATAGGTCCTGATGCTCTACAATAAGCTTCGTAGCTTCTTTCGTATTTTTTACTTTTATCTGATATCCGTCACGTATTTTTTTATATTCTCTGTTCAATGACTTTATTTCATCTTCGGAAATACCATAAACAGACACTATATCCTGTACATAATCATTTTTAAGTTCAAATGGTGTACCTTCCGCTGCAATACTTCCTTTGTCAAGAATCACAACATACCCGGCATTAGCAGCCTCTTCCATATAGTGTGTAGTCAGAAATACTGTCATATTTTCAGTTTTCTGAAGTTTCTCGATAACATTCCAGATTAACTGCCTTGTCTGCGGATCAAGCCCTGTAGTAGGCTCGTCGATAAAATTGGGCATCCCTCTCCCAGCCCTCTAAAACACTGGCTTTAACGTCAGAGACACGAGTGTATCGTGTTCACTATTATTCTCAAAGCGTTAGCTCTACTCCTTCTTGTTCCAGTGCAGCACTCAACTGTTTTGCATAAGTCACCTGTCCACACTTTTTCATTCCATATAAGATTCTTAAACATATATTTCTTTGTTTTAGTTTTCTTATGAGATATGTTCCGTCAAACGCCTTAGAGACTATGTCATCATGAACCTCTTCCAAATGTTCAACCGCTAAGAAACTATTACTCATCTCACTAAAACATAATAGTGTATTTAATGTATTCATAGAAATGCTGGATAAATATTTTTTCAAAATCTCCCCATTCTTTTGTATTTTGCGTAAATCGAACCCTATCTCTTTACCCTTGTTGTCAGATTTACTTTTCTCAGAATAGTATCTAACCAATGAAGCGTATTCTTTTAATTCATTTTCTGTAATTGACCCGAATACTTTCTCGCATCCAATATTTACCGAAAACTCTCTATTTTCCTTAATTAGATTTACAGCATCTGAAAATTCTTTACTTCCGAGATGATATTCTTGCTTAATCTCATCTTTGACTTCTTTGAATTTCTCTGTTCTCCATTCTTCATATACAGGAAGCCGCTTCGAAATATCCCATATATCTGCTCTCGACAAGCTCTTGGTAAATGTTCCTAGCGAATATTCAAAGATACAATTATCCAGAAAATATATCAAATCATCAAATTTTTTCATTACTTCCTTAAATTCTGTTTCTAACAATTCAATACTTACATGAGAAATTTTGTTTTTTATCATATGTGGTTCATCTTCTTTATTTAGTTCATATTTGAAGGCATCCCCCTCTTCATCGAAATAATAAAAGTAAATCATATCTTCTATATTCTCAAAATATGCAGGAATTCTTCTGTCAATATTCTTCTTATCACATGCTAATTTATATAGGCATTCAATACTATGCGTGTGTAATTCTTTTTTTCTTTCCTTTAAGACTTCCTCAGAATAACATATCCCTTTCTTTTCCTCTATTCGCCATAACATTTTTATGACAATCTTCAAAGATAGCTCAATGCTGTGTCTGGCGTTATAAACGATAGGATATACTAACAGATCTTCAACTTCGGAACCTGTTTTCAATGATTCCGTCAGAAGTTCAACGGTACGCTTGAACCCATTTCTTATATCCTCATCGGTAGTTCCCCCATTGTCACCTACGCATGCAATAATTGTATCTTCTTCATGAAATTCAAACGGATTTTCCATCTTCTATCATCCTCTTTCTTCGAATTTAACTTATCGATAAGTATATCATAAATACAATTTATGCACACCTTTTGTTATCTACACTTTTATATTCCAACCACAACAACCGGGAAATTCTTCCCGGTCGTTGCAGATTATTTTCTAATTCAGATTATAAAGTTTTTAATACGTTCAGGTCTTTCTTGTTTAAGGCTTTTCTCAATCTTACATTTTCTTTTTCCATTTGCTCTTTTTCACGTTTCAGCTCCCGGATCTGTTCTTCTAATACATTGATCCGATTCTTCAGTACAATGTCACCTATGTATCTTTTGGGGTCTATCATTCCTGCCTGCTGCTCCAGAGCACGATCCATTTCTTTTCTGACCGTTTCATTCTTATAAAAGAATCCTCTGGACAATCCTGTCCTCTTTGTCAGTTTTGGGACCGTCACTTTTTCCCGTTCTGTCAGCATCTGCCTGATTTCTGTCACTGCCCTGTTTACTTTTTCTTCACTGGCTTTTTTATTGCAGGCTATCATCGAATCGTATTTGTTCATATTCTTCCTCCCATCCTTCCAGACATTCCAGTACCATCTTAGATAATCGGTTTCTTGTTTTTCGTGTATCATCTGCCAGTATTTTGTTGCTCATCTTTCTGTAATACTTTACATTTCTCAGGCTTCTATGCCCCAGTAGTCTTGCGATTGTCCAGTCATCCACATGCATCTCGGCAAGCTTCATGCCATAAATATGCCGATACATGTGAGAACCGAATCCAAAATATTCTCCCTTATCATCTCGGAGATTTTCCTGATATATTTTATCTGTAATTTTTTGCTGGACTGTAGCATATTTCATTGGTTTTGAAGGATCACTTAAACTTGTAAAAATGTATTTACCTTTTCCGTGCTCCTTTTCTCTGTATCGAATCGCTTCCTTTATTAAGACAGCCAGTTCCTGACTAATCGGTTTTTCATAAAAATGTGTTTTCATTTGGTGAATCTGTATTATGGTTTCACCGTCTTTTTCAATCAGGCAGTCTGTCCTGAGTGTCAGTGTATCTGACATTCTTGTTCCAAGCATTTGATGAATAAGCATAAGTCTCGCCGTCTGCACATCCACTTTCGTAAGGAAAGCATTAAATCGCTTTAATTCCTGATCGGAATAAATTTTGATTTCTCCCCTTATATCTGGTGGAATATCCCGATTCAAAATTAAATCCTTTACCTGCGGATATTGATAGACGTCAGCTACCATATTCAGCAATGCCCGCAGTCTCGTCAGCTCCGCCCGATATCTTTTTGTCCCGGTATCTTCTGTTTTCATGTATATCAAATACTCTTCCATGATTTTCCTGTCCAGCTTTGAGCAGGAATCTACTTCTTTATTGTTTTCCTTCAGATATCTTGAAAACCTTCGAATGGCAGTCATTTCTTTTTTTACAGTACCGATGCTTTCTGTTTTCAGTTGAAAATAAATTGCCTTTTTTACTTCCTCTCTGAGATCCTGCTGGGAGATTTCCTTAAAATTTATAATTCTGGTCGTGCGCGTCAAATCCTGTTTCACTTGTATATCAAGTTTTTCAAGTTGCCAGACATCCTTTGTCATCTCATCTACATCAGCATCTCTTAAATCAAGGAAATAATCTATTAATCGGTCAATATAGTGCAATGTCTTTGCCTGTGATACCGTTTCATTCCCACAATGGGATTTTGCAATTTCTGTCAGGGGCAATCTCTGCTGTAAAAGCCATATTTTCATCTGCTGCTTCCATTTTTCTTTGTCCCAGTCCAAAAAACTTTCCGGTCTGTCTCTTCTGGTTTGCAGCATTTTACATAAATGATGGTAAAATCTTCTCTCAGTATAAAATTTTTCCGCCCCAAGCTGTTGTCCTCTGTATTTCAGGAACTCCCTCATTTCTTTCTGCATCTGTACAGACGGCAGTAAATCAAGGTCATACGAAGGTTCTGTTCCCATTCGTATTTTTGAAATTTCACTTGCTTTCTCATAAGAGTCCAATTTTTTTATGTAAAATTTATTTTCCACGTTTGCACTTCTTGATTCCTGATGCCAGGCTGTTTTCTCCTTTCTTGAAAAACTCCTGATTCGCTGCTGAAATTTTCTTTGGCATAAAATCCACATACTGCTGTGTCATCTCTTCATAATCATGTCCCAGATAGTCCCGGATACTCTGAAGAGGGACTTCGTCATCATATAACAGAGTCGCTATCGTATGGCGGAAATCATGTGATTTAAAATCATACCCTTTGAAAATATCCTGCCTCTTATTAAACAGTTCTTTCATTTGCCACTTAAACGAACCATACTGATATGCCCCTCCCCGTTTGTTTTGAAAAACATAATCCTCACTTCCAATATGATATTTTTCCAAATATCTTTTCATAATCTTATAAAGAACATCTGGAATCGGTACTCTTTTGTATGTTCGCATTTTCATCTGATAAACCTGTATCCACGCATCTCTTCCCTGCCAGGAATAAGCATCCCCTTTCAGGGTGCATACTTCACTGATCCTTAGTCCAATCAGCATAGAATGTAAAAGGATCAATCTTGGAATTTCAGGGAAATTTTTTAATTCTCTCAGAATCCTCTCATATATTTCCATCTCTACGCTTCGGTTATTATGACAATGTATTTCTTTTTTCAAATAATACTCATAACGAAATGGTATCCTGTCTATGATTTCTTTCGTCTGCAGATATTCATATAGCTGATAGATTGCTATAACAATATCATTAAAATAAGAAGCTTCTTTTAACTCAATTGTCTGGAAATATTTTTTTATTTCGGTTTCTGATGCAAGTTTCAGCTCCATCGCGGTTTCTTTTTCCATCCACATGGCAAATGCCAGAATCCTGTAGAATTCGGCTTGTATGCCACTCATTGCCAAATGTGTAACACCCAGACAGTATTTCATGTATTCCTGCAAAATTTCCCGGTTCTCTCTTTTTTCTATGCCCATAAAGGAAAATTTTTTCACAGGATTGGATGGGTTGACTCTATATTGTTCCAGATGCAGTCTTTCCAAATACCAGACTGTTGAATCCCATAAAATATTCTTGGCATGGCAGAAAAGATATTTCTGACATTCTCGGAGTTCTCTTTCTGCAAGCTCTTTTGCATATGCCGTATCTGCATATTTTTCAAGTTTATCGGCCTGTACCTGTGTAATATATCTTAAATCCTCAATATGTTCCTGCATACAAAATTGATATACCACCTTCAAACCGTTTAACCGCATTGTGCATTCTCTCAGCATTATGTCACGCAGTACGACATCTTCGATAATTTCTAAAAGCTGACGCTTGCATAGTTCTGAGCCGTTTACACGAAAATCCCAAACTAATTTATCAATAGCAACTTTGCAGTCATATCTTTCTGCGATTGCCGGATTTGGGTGATATGGTAAAAAGAGCAGTTCTTGGATTAAATCTGTATTCTTTGCTATCTCCTGTTTTCCTTTTAACGTATTGGCATGCTTTCTGATTGCATATAATTTTGCCTTATCCATTCCACGTAAATAGCTGCGTACTACTGAATCAGAATAAGTGCTTTTCAGATATTTCTTATAATCCACTCTAAGCTCATAATCGATGTCTGCTATATGCCACACTTCATTTTTTACCAAGTATGCTTTCAGACAGCCTTTTCCAGAGTTGCTGTCCATGCTTTCATCTAATTCCCGGCTCAGTTCTTCTATCTTCTTTTCCCGTTCTTCACTTGATGTCCATTGTTCTTCCGGCTCCCAAGCAAACACCCTTCTTGCCGGCATCTATCTTCACCTCCTGCTTTCCAAAAACTGTTCTACTCCGTAAAGTTTGGAATATCGGCGGTAAAATTCCTGACTTGCTGTTTTCAGCTTGTCATCTAAAACATTCAGATATCGTATGGTTGTATCGAGATGCTTGTGTCCCAGTGCCTGGCTGATCATTTCCAGCGGCCAGTCTGCTTCCCACCTCGTATTTGCATAATATCTTCGAAGCATGTGCGGTGTGATCTTGATCCCAGTCTTTTTCTCCATGCGTTCAAACATATCGTAGACGCTGTCTACTCTTAACGGCTTCCCTATGGTATCCCCTTTGATGTTAATAAACAGGTATTCCTGTTTTTGCAGGATGTCCCAGTATTCCCCGATATAATAAAGCAGGAATTCAAAGGTATCATCGCTCACCCGTCCTCTTCGCTCTTCGGCATTTTTTGCTCTTGCATCGTTTTCATTATCATCCCGGAAGTCTACCCGGATCTCATGGTTTTCGTAATCGATGTCTTTGGTATAATCAATTCCCAAAATTTCACCGATGCGGAATCCCAGTTCCGATGTCAGTAAGATCAACACCTGATCCCTGCAGTTTGTACAGGCTTCTAAAATCGTTACGATTTCGTTCCGTTCGGCTGCCCGGACGTTTCGTTCCTCTTCTTTTAAGTATCCTTTAAATGACCGGGAGCGGATGGTTCTTCTGACCCCGATGGCATTTGCCTTTGTGATCGGCTGATTATAGGATAATACCGACAGGCAGGAACCGTTATTTCTGACTACTTCTAAAAAAGAATAAAACCTGAACACTTCTTTTAAGTAAGCGTTACAGGTTTTATTCTGCGGTTCTTTATCCAAATTGTCGGTATGTTTCCCGGCTTTCAGCCATTTCAGATATTCTGCGAAAAAATCATATTGCGTTTCGTAATCCATTCCATAGACATCTTCTGCTTCATGTTCTTCTTCCAGCAGATATTCCCAGTAGTAGGCAAGGGCAAATGCATTTCTCCGTATAGTATTCGGGGAACGGTTTGCCCGCACCTGATGCATTAGATACTTGCTTGGCAGCAACACAATTTCCAGTGTTTCCATATCCCGTATAAAGAAATATTTTACGGAACCTTCTCGCTGCATTTCCACTTTATATCGCTTCATGTTGTCTGCCTCCTTTCCTCTAACGCTATACACAGTATACCCAACTCATGCCAATAAAGCTATCACCAATACCACCAATTCGCTCCAAACCGCCCCTGAAATACCACTAAACTTTTTGTCCTGTCTGCTACCCGGATCTGGGCAGAACCAATAACGCCACGGATGTTCTCAGCTATAGTACCGCTCCACTTTCCGGCTTCGGATAAAATTTTCTACTTCTTCGATCCGTTCTGCCATCTGGCACTTTGGCAGTGCTTCCAGAACATCACTCCGATACCTGCCTTTCTTTGCTGTCCGGTGATCCAAAATGGACACAACGCAGGTGTCCTGCTCCGTGCGGATTGCCCGGCCGAATCCCTGCCGCAGCTTCTTCTGCATATCCGGGACTACGATGGTCTGGATATAGGATTCCAGGGATCGGTACTGCTCCTTTTGTGCTTCATGGATGGGGTCCGGAACAGAAAATGGCAGTTTTACGATGATGAGAGACGATACCATGTCCCCCGGAAAGTCCACACCTTCCCAGCAGGAGCCGGCTGCGAACAGCACTGCATTCTCCATCTTCTTAAACCGTGCAATCTCTTCCTGGGAGTTTCTCCATACCTGCACCATCGGGAACGGGATCTGATCCCGCAAAAGCTGATGCACATTTCCCATCAGGGTATAAGATGTGAACAGTACCAGCGTATGCCCGTAAGTGGAACACACCAGATCACGGATCTGCCCGGCAAGCTGCTCGGCCTCTTCCCTGCTTCCCTTTTTCATAGGTCTTAAATGCTCCGGGATGTAAAGCAGACAGTTCTCTTTGTAACAGAATGGGGATTCTGCCACACACTCCCGGACGCCCGTTTCTTTTTCCAGCCCGGTCATCTGTCTGGTTCTTGCAAACCCGTTCCCGGCTTTTAAGGTGCCGCTGGTTAAGATCGCCGGAAATCCCCGGCTCCATAAAGTCGCATCCAGATACTTCGGGATCTCCCGGTTGACTGCCATAAAGGTTAAATGTCCCCGGCTGTCCTGCTGTAAAAACAAAATATATCGCTTGTCGTTCTTTAAAAACCATCCGAACAGCTCTTCCATCTCTTCCATCCGCCGAAAGATCCAGTAAGGAATATTCCCGGCAAGCCTTTTGATCATAAGCTGAAGCCTTTCCTGCATCTGGGCTAAGGCTGTGCCAGCTCCCGGCGGAAAATAAAAACTTTCTTTTCCAGCCATGTCCTCTGTGCCATCTTTCCGATGCTTTCGGATCTCCGCCTGAAGTGCAGAAAACCCTTCCATCAGCCGTTTTCCATCCGTGCCTTTATGCTCTCTGCCTAAAAAGTAAGCAATCTCCTGCACATCTTCCCTTCCAATGCTTCTTCCATACATCTGGCTGGCGGCTTCCGGGAGTTTATGGGCCTCATCCACAACCAGCGCCCTGTAATCTGCCAGAAGCGGCCGGTACCCATTTGCCCGGTGCATGGCATCTGCCAGAAGATAATTGTGATTGCAAATCTGTAAAAAAATGTCCTCTTTCCTGGAACTATCCAGATGCTTCTGATAACGGCATTCTACTTTTCCCGGACACTCCCTAGGGCAGAATTTTGGTACGCACACCAGCCTGCGGTCAAAACCGCTCAGGTTATGTACGGAATCTAAAT
>ERZ506896.1661-NODE-1661-length-10379-cov-3.515885_pt1 | contig 10379 bp, 5 predicted proteins | sample MGYA00513176_ERZ506896 | MGnify/ENA metagenome assembly ERZ506896
TCTACGCTCACTTTGATGGGAACTGCGGTCGAAGAGTCCGGGAGCGTTACAGACACGACAGGCCCGTAGGAAGACGAATCGTATAAAGAATTCTCCGAGGCATACGAGGCGTTCAGCACCTGCTGGCTTCGGGCCGAGGCAGATGCCGACACCGTCACCATCGTGGCGAGCATTGTGGCGCCCAACGCCGCAATGAACACTGCCGCCAGCACCTCCACCATCGTGTCGCCGTGGCAATCTTGCAGTTTCTCACGCAGCACGCGCGTCGTTTTGCCGATCATCACGCCGCCTCCGTCTTCTTCACGACGGTGTTGTCGCCGTACTCGATCACCGTCACGCGGCCTTGGTTATCGAACGTGGGCGTGCATTGGACGGAGATGGTGGTGTTGTAGGGGGAATCCGCCGCGAAAGCGGAATCGAGCGACAACTCCACGGTGATGTTGAGGTCGGGATCCACCGTGATACAGCCGTACACCGGGGCGAGACCCCCCGCTTCGCTTGGAGGGTCGATGAGCAACCGATTGGATGCGGAGCCGCCCAGCACGTAATCCTTCCCCTCCGCGCGGGCGGCGAGGATGTCCTTCGTGCGCTGTTCGGTCCAGAAATTCTGGCCGATCATCGAACGCAAGCTATTCGTATCGACACTCGCCTCACCTGCGGTATCGTAGGCGATTTTAACGACTACCGATTTCTCCTCCCAGACAGCATCCTCGCCGCCCAGCTGCTGGGCCATCAGCTTCGCCGCCGACTGCATCGCGTACTCTTTCTGCTGCAAGTCCACATGCGTCTGCGCTGCCTTGGCCTGCACCGAGGCAGCCGTCATCACCACCGACCCGACGATGCCGCAAATAAGGAAGAACACCAGCGCAATGACAATAGAAGCCCCGGAAGTGTCACGAAGGATCCTCACGCGCTTCATAGGGAACCACCAACTTCCGCCTCGATGGGAACCCATGCGCTGCCACCCAAAGAGTACTGAACAGGCTGCGTGACCGTGTTGTAGTGCGCCGAACACGCACCGCTTTGACCGCCGATCACCGAACCGGCGGAAAGCCGGGTAAGCACCTGCTGGTTCTCCGGAAACGAGAACGACACCGTTTTCACCGTGCAGTAACTCTCGTCGAGAGACCACCCGGCACTACCGACAACGCCGCCCAAGCAAACGACCGAGGAGGGCTTCACTTTGTTTTCAATGTTGAAGACGACGTCGGTCACCGAACATGATGATAGGTTCACCTGGCTTGTTCGAGCAACGATCAAACCCGCCGACAATCCATCGACCGTCCCGGTATCCCTCCAAGAGACTCGGACATCGACATCGAAAACCTTGCACTTTTCGATGTCGCACTCTTCCGCATACCCTATGAGCGGTGACACCGCATGGGTTCCGTAGGAAAGCCTGTCCACGACAGCAGTCGCGTTCTCGCTAGCACCCTCAAGCGTACAGTTCACAATCTTGGACTTCGCAGCATTGCCCACCAGAAAACCGAAGTTCGAGTTCGAGTTCGTACCGACGGCAGCATACGAATTGCCGTCAACGACAAGCCTCACGTTCTTTATAACCGCAGACGAAGTTCCATCACTGAGAACCCAAGGGAAGAGACCCTGCCCCTGCCCAACACCCTCGTACTCTTTCGCTGAGTTCAGCACGGAAAAGCCGCTAGTATCGCCAAGGCTGGCATACGTCGCTCGTCCGAAATTGAAGATACGGTAGCTTCCGCCATCGTAAGCCCCTGTGAATATGTTGTTGAACTTGTACCCGTCAACGATGTTCTTCATATCGAGATCATGTTCTTGAATAAAGGCATCTCCCATGTACGCATACTGTACGCCGTTGACATTGTTAAACCATTTCAATGAACCAGGAAACTGCATAGCATGGCGCACGCTCCAGGGCGAAGCATCTTCTCCCCAGGTTTTCGCAACATCGCCATCAAGCGTCACGGCGCGGGCGAAATTGAAGTTGACCTGGTAGGTTGCGGTCAACTCGTTCGGCTGGGACTTGTTCACGAACACTTCCACCGGTGTAGATTGATTCTTCAGCGCAACATCTCCCGACGCAACGATGCGATATGCAGAATACGTCGTCCCAGACAAAGAAACCGTTATAGCTTCTTCATCCTTGATTTTGTACTGGCTACCTTTGCCTTGTGTGATGGCTGACTTCTCAGTGCCCTCCCCAACGAGGATGAAGTACCCCCAGTCGTCGATGGCGTTGTCTGTGCGAAGCTCATTAACGAACGAGCCTTCGTCGGTTCCGTAATAACCGTACCAGCTGGTCGCAGCACCGTTGGCATCAAGCTCGATATACGCCAAACCGAGGCTCACCTTCGGTTTGCGTATCTCATCGAACTTGGCCACGAACGTCGTTCCCTTGAATGCCAGCTGGCCGTCGTACTTTCCGACCGTATCGCCCGGCACGCAGACGATCGACCCCGATCCGGCATCGCGAACATCAACCGTTTCCCAACCCACGAAACGATAGGTGAACTCGTCTGTCTCGGGTTTCGCAGGAGGGTCGACCTCACCCAGAACAACTTCCGACTCGATCGACGAATACGGAACATGCTGAACCGCATAATCGGGTTTTCCAACACCTTGCTCGGTGTAGTAGAGCAGTGCCCGGTAGAAGCGGTAGTCTTCTTGGGTGGTTATCTTGAAGTCGTACGTACTTCCTTGGCGGCACGAGAACTCCAACCCGTTGTAGTTCTTCAGAAGGGCGGACGGCATAACGGCAAGATCGTTGATAGAGGGACCGCGGTACAGCCAAAGCGAGACGTTGGTCAAGCGCGTGCTGAGCACGCCGCTTAGGTACCCGCTGCCGTTGCCGTTATCGTAAGATCTGATGTTCGCGAAACCAACCCCGGGGGCAATGGAGTAGTACACCCGCACCGGCACGGTGCCGGCGGCGCTCAGGTATTCGTTACCTTGGGAAAACCCGGCGACCGTGGTTTTGGACACCGCCCATGACACGTCGGACGACGAGGCGCCGAACTCGCCTTCGAACGCGGCGCGTGCCGTGATCGACGGGGTATCCGCGGTGCGCGAGCCGGTCTCCTGGGCGCTGCCGCTCAGATAGGCAGCCTTCAACGGATTCTCAACCGAAGCCGGTTCAGGAACCGCCAGCTTGTTGAAGTACGCCTGGACTTCGGATGCCTTCGGAGCCGTGCGCACGTACACCGTTGCATTGCCGTCCTCGTCGGCCAAGCCGTGGTTCTTATGGTTCTCGGCCTCGGCGTAGAACTTCCGCACATCGAGGCGCAGGGATATGACGTTGTTCGCATCGGTATCGGTTCCGGCAAGGGTACCCGAAGCATCGCCCGTTTCATTCGTTCCGTACCAGGTGAAGCAGTCGTTCAGAAAACGGTAGTCGTAGTTGACCCCCTTCTGGTTGAACACGCCCCATTCCCACTTGCCATCGTTCAAGTAGCCCACGCGCATGCATTCACCGGTGTCGGCTCGCTTGATCCACAGCTCCCAAATCTGGTACGCATGATTGTTGTACGCGCCCACAGTTCCCTCGAGCCGGTACGTGGCGTCCTCGCGCACGGACGACGAGGCTATCCAGCCTCCCGCGTACGACTGGTAGCCGGCCTGCGGGTTCTCCTGCTTCAACTGCGCGTTCGCGTTGGAAACGCGGAAGTGATTATCTTTATCTTCATAGAAGGGGTTGACCGTCAGCCCGTCCTTCACCACGCCGTCGCCGTTGCCGAAGCCCGCCCCAATGGAAGGATGCGCGCTGTCCGCGACCGCCGACCGCACCTGCGGCTCGATGTAAGCTTCGTTCTTCTCGCCGGCCACGACGGCGGAGTACGGGTTGGTTATCAGCATCGTCAGCTTGCCCGCAGGGCTCGGCCACTCCACATGGGCGGCAGCCGTGCCCGGCACGCAGCTGCGCGAGGCGTCCTTCGTCTCCACCGACACGGTCAGGGCGTCGCCCGCCACACACGCGTCGAACACCTGCTTGAGCTTCGCTTTCTGCGAGTCATCCGCCGTCGGCTTGCCGTCATTCCCCTTCGCCACCAGCTGCGAAAGTGCGTTGAGGTCGATGGCCCACACATTGCCCTTCACGTTCGCGTTGTCGCGCGTCTGCTGCTTGATGGCTGCGGCGAAGTTGGTGAAGCCAACCGACTCCGAACCGTCATCGGCCGTGTACAACGACACCATGGTTGTTCCGTTGCTCAAGCCGGAGATCGAGAACGCCACGTTCTTGCCGGTGTTCTCGATAGCCACCGTGGAGGTGGTGGAGCCCGCGCTTCCGTCCGCGGCAATGTTGGGGTCCTGCACCATCAGACAGCCCGTTGCTTCGTCCACCCAGATCACCGGATTCGCGAGCGCTTTCTCGGGCGTGGCGCCGGCAGGGGTGCCGCCATAGTAGCCGATCATGGGGTCGTGGCCCATGCGCGCCGCCTGATCGGTGGAGGCGCCCTCGGTTTCGTAATACGTCTTCGCGGCGTTCGTGGAGGCAGGGGTCGATCCGAAGAAGCCGGACCTTCCGTCGGCGTAGAACACGCCGGTCACCTGCGCCGTGTCGGCATCGAACTCGATGATATAGTCGGCGTCGCGCACAGCCTCCTCCACGGCGAGCGCCGGGACGATACCCTGCTCGCGGGCGGTGTCCGCCGTCATGTAACGTTTGGAAGACTCCGCAGCAGAAGCGGAGGGAGGAGCAACCTCGTCGGACCCGAGTGTTTCACGTGAAACATGTTCCGTTTCGCCCTGTGAGCGGGACGAGCCCTCGAATGTTTCACGTGAAACATCCGCCGAGCGCGCGGCGGGGAAGCAGGCGCGATACGAATCGCCGTCCTTCACGGCATCCACCCACGTGCCCGATACTTTCTTGGCCGTCATCTGGGCTTGGGCGGCGTTCGCGATGGATTGGGCGGCGTTGTTCAGCTCCAACATGCGCATGTTGTTCTGCGCCGACACAATGGAAGGGAAGGCGATGGCAGCAAGGATGAGTATGATGGCAACGCTCATCAGAAGTTCGGCGAGCGTAAAGCCCTCCGTATGCCGTCCCCTCTTGGCCATGTCTATGCCGTTTCCTCCTCCTATCAGGCAATAGAACGTCCCTCGTTGTGGTTTTGTATCATAGCACGTACATTGTCGAGGAATGCCGAAACGCGCGCCCGCCAATGAAAACGTCTACGTTGGATACTCCGCAGAACACGGAAACAAGCGCGTTCCACGTGAAACAGTCGGACACCCGAGCCCGCAGTCGAACCGGAACACGTTGCCGGGCGCGGCTCGGCACACACGAAAAACGCCCGCGGCAGATGCGCAGGCGTTTCGGTGTTCGAGCGGATGCGGACAGACGGTTATTTGCCGTCGCCGAAGATAAGCTCGCGTTCCTCACCCACCAGGGCGGCGCGCGCCTGATCGCGCAGGTTGTTCACGCCGATGAAGAACTGGCGCATCATCACCACCATGAGGTAGCGGCCCTTCGGCGTAAGCGTCAGCTCGTCGGCGTTGTCGCGGTCGAACGCGCCCGAGGCCTTCATGAACGCCATCTCCACCGGCAGACCGCGCTCCACAGACACGCCGAAGTCCTTCTTGAACTGGCGCTTGTCCAGGCGCAATCCGAACAGCTGCATCATGAAGCGGTAGCGCATCTGGTCGTGCTTGCTGAACGTGGCCTTGCCCATCAGCGACATGCGGTCGTGCTCGATGGCGTCGTTGTAGTCGTTCACCGAGAACGTGTTCACGTACAGGTTGTTGCCCAAATACGTGATGCCGCCGCTGCCGATGGCGGGGTATTCCTCGTAATCCACCACGTACTCGTCGATCATCGCGCCCTCGCCCGCCGCGCCCGTGCCGCGCTTGTTGAACGTCCAGGCGCTTCCGTGCTCGAACAGCGGGTTCTCGCCGCCGGCCAGCACTTCGGAGATGATCTCGTAGAAGCGCTGCTCGCGCGCGTAATCAACCTTGCCCACGGTGCGCGCCAGCGAGCGCGCCACGCTGGGGCTGGCCATCAGCGGGTAGAACGTGGTCTGGCTCGTGCCGCTTTCCACCACGCGCTCGATGTCGCTGAACAGCACGTCCTCGGTCTGCGCCGGGAAGTTGAAGATCATGTCCACGTTGAGCGACGTGAAGTAGGGGCTGGCCTCGCCGATGCGCTCGAGGATCTCCTCGCCGCTGCCGTACTTGTCGTAGCGATCCATCTGCTTCAGCAGGTCGTTGTCGAAGCTCTGCACGCCAACGCTCAAACGCTGCACGCGACCCTGCAGCTTGTCCAGGTAGCTGGGAATCAGGTGGTTCGGGTTCGTCTCGCTGGACACCTCGCCGATGCTGAACGTGTCGCGCGCCATATCGATGGTTTCGCACAGCTCGTCGATCATGATGGTGGGCGTGCCGCCGCCCACGTACAGGCTTTCGAAGTCGTAGCCGAGGTCCTTCAACATGAGCATTTCCTTGCGCATGTTGGCGAAGTAGGGCCGCGCGCGATCCTCCGCGAACGGGAAGCGGTTGAACGAGCAATAGGGGCACAGCCGCTCGCAGAACGGCACGTGCATGTACAGCATGTACTTCTGGCCGGGCTTCGGCCCGGGCACGCGTCGCTCTTGCGTCGGTTCGAGGCGCAGGTAATTCTTCGTGCATTCGCGAACAACGGACGTGAGCAAGCGTTCTGAAAGCATTTAGTTCTCCCAAGCGGCACGACCGGCCGCAGCGCGTTTGCCGATGTCGCTGCGGTACTGCTTGCCTTCGAAGTTGATAAGATCGCACGCTTCGTACGCCTTCTCGCGCGCGTCGTCGAACGAGTCGCCCAGCGCCACCACGTTCAGCACGCGGCCGCCCGCAGTGACCAGCTCGTCGTCGAAATTCTTGGCGGTGCCGGCATGGAACACCGTGACGCCCTCGATCTGCTCGGCCTCGTCGATTCCGAGGATGACCTTGCCCTTCTCGTACGATCCGGGATAGCCTTCGCTGGCCAGCACCACGCACACGGCCCACTGCTCGGACCAGCGCAGGTCGATGTCGTCGGGGCGTCCTTCGGCCACGGCCAGCATGATATCCGCCAGGTCGGACTCGAGACGCGGCAGTACCACCTGCGTCTCAGGGTCGCCGAAGCGAGCGTTGAACTCGATGATCTTCGGACCTTCGGGCGTCAGCATGAAGCCGCCGTACAGCACGCCGCGGTAATCGTTGTCGAACTCGCGCGCGGTGGCAACCGCTGCGCGCTCCATGATGTCGTGCATGGCCGCCAGCTCGTCCGGCGTCACGATGGGCACCGGCGAGTACGCGCCCATGCCGCCCGTGTTCGGACCGCGATCGCCGTCGAACGCGCGCTTGTGGTCCTGGGCGGTGGCCATACAGTGCGCCTTGCCGTCGCTGACGAACGCCAGCATCGAGCACTCGGGGCCGGTCAGGCACTCCTCGATGAGCACGGTTTTGCCCGAGTCGCCGAATGCGCCGTCGAAGCAGGAGCGCACGGCGTCTTCCGCGTCCTCAAGTTCGTCGGCTACCACGACGCCCTTGCCAGCGGCCAGGCCGTCGGCCTTCACCACGATGGGCGCGCCCAGCTCGCGCACGTAGGCAAGCGCAGGCTCGAGGTCGGTGAAGCTGGCGTAGCGAGCGGTGGGGATGTCGTTGGCGTCCATGAATTTCTTGCTGAACGTCTTGCTGCCTTCCAGCTGGGCACCCTGGGCGTCCGGCCCGAACGTGGGAACCCCCGCGGCGCGCAGCACGTCGGCAACACCCGCAACCAACGGAGCCTCGGGTCCGATGACCACGAAGTCGATGGCGTTCTCGCGAACGAACGCCAGCACGGCCTGGCCGTCCTCGGGGTTCAGGTCGGGTACGTTTTGGGCGATGCCGTCCGTGCCGCCGTTGCCCGGCGCCACGTACAGGCTGTCGGTACGCGGGGATTTCGCCAGCGCCCACGCGATGGCATGTTCGCGACCGCCGCCACCCAATACCAAGATGTTCATGTCAGGTCCTTTCAAACCCTCAAACTACTTACGTCGTGCAAAAGCGCTTCAGTGCTGCTGGTGTTGCCACTGTTTCACGTGAAACATTTGTTCCCATGTCGCACGTCATTGCGACGAAGTGTTTCACGTGAAACGTTTCGTCGCTTTGCAGGTCGAACCCATACGTCAGCGAGAAGCGCCGAGGTGCCCGAGATCGCGGGGATGGCGAGGGCGAAGCGCGCCCCGAAGGAAGTCCCCGTAGGGGATACTTCGGTACGCGAGCCGTCGGCATCGCCGCGAGATCGGGGGCATCGGCGCTTCGCAGCGTCGAGTCGTTCCGCCGTTCGACAGAACGGCGGAACATTACCGATCCCAGCCTCGCATGATGGTCTGGTCGCGGTCGGGGCCGACAGCGATGATGCTGACCGGCACGCCGGTGATCTTCTCCAGGTACTCCACGTAACGCTGGGCGTTCTCGGGAAGCTCCTCGAACGTGCGGCACTCGGTGATGTCGACGCCCTTCCAACCGGGAAGCTCCTCGTACACGGGCTTCGCGTGGAACAGCACGCTCTGCTGCATGGGGAAGTAATCGTACACCTTGCCCTCGCACTCGTAGGCCGTGCACACCTTGATGGTGTCGAAGGCCGACAGCACGTCGAGCTTCGTCAGCGCCACGTCGGTGAGGCCGTTGACCTCGGCCGCGTAGCGCGCGATGACCGCGTCGAACCAGCCGCAGCGGCGCTTGCGCCCCGTGGTCACGCCGAACTCGTGGCCCACCTTGCACAGCAGCTCGCCGACCTCGGCCTCCTCGCCTTCGCCGCCGTCCTCGGGGAAGCGCTGCTCCGTGGGGAAGGGGCCTTCGCCCACGCGCGTGACGTAGGCCTTCTGGATGCCCAGTACGCGATCGATGACCGTGGGGCCCACGCCCGTGCCCGTGGCGGCGCCGCCGGCGCAGCACGACGAGGACGTGACGTAGGGGTACGTGCCGTGGTCGATGTCGAGCAGCGTGCCCTGCGCGCCCTCGAACAGGATGGACTTGCCGGCGCGCACGGCCTCGTTCAGCAGCTGGGCCGTCTCGGCCATGTACGGCTTGAGGATGCGCGCATAGGGCAGGTACTCCTCGCAGATCTCCTCCACCGTGTAGGTGTGCAGGCCGTAGATCTTCTCGAGGATGGGGTTCTTCTGCGAAAGCACCGCTTCCAACTTAAGGCGGAAGATCTTCTCGTCCAGCAGGTCCTGGATGCGAATGCCCTTGCGGGCCACTTTGTCCTGGTAGCAGGGGCCGATGCCGCGCTTCGTGGTGCCGATCTTGTTCTCGCCCAGGCGCTTCTCGTCGGCGCCGTCGAAATCCTTGTGGTACGGCATGATCACATGCGCGTCGCACGAGATCTTGAGGTTCTTGCAGGAGATGCCTTCGGCTTCCAGCATGGCCATCTCCTTGATGAGCACGCCGGGATCAACGACCACGCCGTTGCCGATGACCGGAACCGCATGCTCGTACATGACGCCGGAGGGCATGAGGTGCAGCGCGAGCTTCTTGTCGCCGTGGATGACCGTGTGACCCGCGTTGTTGCCGCCCTGGTAGCGAACCACGTAATCGTATTCGCGCGCGATCAGGTCGGTGACTTTGCCCTTGCCTTCGTCGCCCCACTGGGCGCCAATCAGAACCGTGCTCGGCATGTCTGTTTTTCCTTTCGGTGTTCGAACCACAGAATTACAGTATATCAATCTGGAAGGCAAATGGAGTTTGCACATGTTCTTTTCGAGGTCTCCACATGAGTTCCGGAGGGTTCGATCGCCGGACGGCGGGGAGGGTGCCGACGCCAAAGGCGCACAACGGCAACGGGTGAGGCGTTCACGCAGAGGGCCCACCGATCGCGGCAGGCAGAGGAAGGGATCGGGCAACGCGGTCGCAAGCGGTCGGAAAACCGGTATCGGCACGGCTCGCCCAGGGCATCGCATGCTGCGCCCATCGCAGAAAGAGCCTGCGCGGCATCCGGGATTTTTCACATGAAACATCCCACATCGCAACCTCGAATGTCCCACGAAGAGCATCTCGTGTCGCGCCCGGATTGTGTCACGGGAAACAATCCGCGTCGGGCCTCAAATGCTTCACGTGAAACAATTCGAGCCGAGAGAAGGCTCGGCGCGCGGGAAGAGCCGCCCCATCAGTCAGAACAGCACCTTCACCAGGATCAGGATAAGCGGCACGGTGAGCAGGAACAGGAACATGCTTTGCGTCGTGGCTCGAGCGGCGAACTTCGGGTTCGCGCCGTATTGCTGGGACAGAATGACGTTGAGCGTGCCGCACGGCATAGCAAGCAGGAAGACGCTGACCGAAGCCACCAGCGGGTCGATCCCGGGCACGAACGAGAGGACGACCGCAGCCAGAGCGGGCAAGGCCAGGAGGCGCATAAAGGAAACGATGTAAGCCCATTTGTCTCTCACCACATCCGACAGCTTCATGCGCGA
>ERZ506896.1668-NODE-1668-length-10336-cov-2.893007_pt1 | contig 10336 bp, 8 predicted proteins | sample MGYA00513176_ERZ506896 | MGnify/ENA metagenome assembly ERZ506896
GTGCAGCTGCCGATCGAGGAGGTGACCGAAGCGTTCATCCACGACCTGACGGAGAGGGTCCGCGAGTCGAAGGGCGACACGCTGCTGCGCCTGAACGTCTACGACCGCGGAGCGCAGGTCTCGCTGCGCCTCTTCTCGAAAAGCCACAAGGTGAGCCTCTCGCAATCTCTGGTCGGATATTTGGACGACAACAGCATCCACTACTCAATCGCATAAGCATACTTTAATTGATAATCAACAAAAAATTCAAAGCTATGGCATTGGCAATCAACAAAGACAATTTCGAAGCGCTGGTCGCAGGCGATCAGCCGGTGGTCATCGACTTCTGGGCCGAATGGTGCGGTCCCTGCCGCATGGTAGCCCCCATCGTGGACGAGCTCGCCACCGAGTATGAGGGCCGCGTTCTGATCGCCAAGTGCGACGTGGAGGAGAACGATGAGATCACGGCGAAATACGGCGTGCGCAACATCCCCACCATTATCTTCCTCAAGGGCGGGGAACTGGTGGACAAGCAGGTCGGCGCCGCATCGAAGGATGCGCTGGTCGCCAAGATCGAAAAGCTGCTCTAAGATGCTGTGCAGCATAGCGTGGCATGGAATGCGGGCCGTGGAGTTTTCGAAAGGGGACTACGCGGCCCTGCTGGTTCCGGACATGGGCGCCAACCTCGTGCGGCTGGCCGACACGCGGCGCGGCATCGAAATCCTGCGTGCACCCGCCGGGGATGAGGTCGAAGAGTTCCGGCGGCGCCCGCATGTGTTCGGACTGCCGATCCTCTTCCCGCCCAACCGCATTGCAGACGGGCAATACACGTTCGACGGGCGCACCTACCGCTTCCCGATCACCGACGCGAAAGGAGGCCACTATCACCACGGCATTCTCAAGAGCCAGCCTTTCGCCGTGTCGAAGGCGTGGGAAACCGCGGACGAGGTGCTGGTCGAATGCCGTTACTATTCGAATGCGGGGAACGATGCGATATTCCGCGATTTCCCGCACGAGTTCAAGTGCAAGATCGTATACCGCCTCACGGCCGGCGGGCTGGAACAGGAGGTGATGTTCGCCAACCGCAGCAAGGAGACGATGCCCGTCGGCGTGGGGTTCCATACGCCGATGCGGATTCCCTTCGCCGGAGGTGTGGCAGGCGATTACGTGATGCGTGCGGCGATTGGAGAACAAGTTGAGCTGAGCGGACGTAACATCCCGACCGGCCGCAAGTTGCCGTTGTCGGAGAAATTTGCCCGGCTGCGCGGCGCAGGGTTACAGGTAACGGACTGCGACCCGATCGAGGCGGCTTTCACGGTGCGCGAGATCGAGGTGGACGGCAAGCCGTTCCGCGGCGCATTGGTCGAGAACCTGCGCACGGGCGTCCGTACCTGCTACGAGGTGGACGGGCAGACGACCTGCTGGACGATCTGGAACAACGGCGGCAAGGTTCCCTACTGCTGCCCCGAGCCGCAGTCGTGGACGACGAACGCCCCGAACATGCCCGACCCCGAAGCCGAAGGTTTCCGGTCGATCGCCCCGGGCGGGACGTGGAGCATGAAATTCCGGTTGTACGCCAAATAGTTGTTGTTCCGGAATCCGGAACCGTGTCCGATGAAAACGGGCGCCGCAGGTCGGTATGAACCTTGCGGCGCCCGTTTTTCGGGGATTATCGGGGTGTCGGATGCTGGCATGGATGAATTCGGAGCCGATCCGGTTCATGGGGGCGGGACGCGGGCAGCCTCCGGCTCGACGGACGAGCGGACGGCCGCCGGGCATTGCCGCAGCACCCCGGCTGCGTTCTCCCGGATTGTTTTTAGCGGGGCGGGGGCTCAGAATAGTTCTTCTACGACCGTCTCCGACAGCGGTTTGCGCAGCAGCTCATGGCGGCCGGGGTCGGCCGGGATGCCGGCGCCGTAGCCCACGAGCAGGATATTCACCGGTTCGACATGCTCCGGCAGGTTGAATTCCGCGCGTACGGCTTCAGGTTTGAACATGCAGATCCACAGCGTGTCGAGTCCCAGCGACGCGGCGCAAAGCATCATGTGGTCGGTGACGATCGAAGCGTCGATGTCGCCGATCACCTTGCCGTCGTATTTCCGCTCCCAGGCTTGGCCGGTATCGGCGCATACGATGATGGCGCAGGGCGCCCCGAAATCGCGCGTGCAGCGTGCCAGGCGTGCCATGCCTTCTTCGGAACGCACGACGATGAGCCGCTGGGGCTGGCGGTTGGCGCCCGTGGGAGCCACGCGGCCGGCTTCGAGGATCGTGTCGAGTTTTGCCTGTTCGACCTTTTGGGCCGTATATTTACGGCAGGCATACCGTTTCTTGGCTAACGAGAGGAAATCCATAGTTGGTCGTGTGTTTGAATCCGTCGTACAAATATAAGGCAAAACTCTCGCTGCGGCAACTTTTTTTCGGCATATGCTGTCATGCGCGACTGACAGTTTGGCAGGAATCGGGGGCTGGCACACGGTTTGTTGACACTGGGGCAGAGATGAATCAAATTATAATACAACGATAAAACTATGAAAAACGGAAAAATCGGAGTGACGACGGAGAACATATTCCCCGTGATCAAAAAATTCCTTTATTCAGACCATGAGATTTTCCTGCGCGAGCTGATCTCCAATGCAGTCGACGCAACCCAGAAACTGAAGACCCTCTCGTCGATCGGCGAAATGAAGGGCGACCTGGGCGACCTGACGATCCGCGTTTCGGCGGACAAGGATGCCAAAACGCTGACCGTGACCGACCGCGGCGTGGGCATGACGGCCGAAGAGGTCGACAAATACATCAACCAGATCGCTTTCTCGGGCGCCGAGGAGTTCATGGAGAAGTACAAGAACCAGGCGATCATCGGGCATTTCGGACTGGGTTTCTACTCGTCGTTCATGGTGGCGGACAAGGTCGAGATCATTACGAAGTCCTGGAAGGTGGGTGCCAAGACCGTGCGCTGGAGCTGTACGGGCACGCCCGAATTCGAAATGGAGGAGACTGGCGAGGCGCATGACCGCGGTACGACCATCGTCCTGCACCTGTCGGAGGATGCGCTCGAATATGCCGAGGATTCGAAGGTCGAGGGGCTGCTGCGCAAGTACTGCCGTTTCCTGCCGATCCCGATTGCCTTCGGCAAGGTCAAGGAGTGGAAGGACGGCAAGTACGTCGACACGGACAAGGACAACGTCATCAACGACGTCGACCCGCTGTGGACGCGCAAGCCTGCCGACATTACCGAGGAGCAGTACAAGGAGTTCTACCACGAGCTCTATCCCATGAGCGACGAGCCGCTGTTCTCGATCCACCTGAACATCGACTATCCGTTCCACCTGACGGGTATCCTCTATTTCCCGAAGATACACAACAACTTCGAGATCCAGAAGAACAAAATACAGCTCTACTCGAACCAGGTCTACGTGACCGACCAGGTCGAAGGCATCGTGCCCGAATACCTGACGCTGCTGCACGGCGTGATCGACTCGCCGGACATTCCGCTGAACGTGTCGCGGAGCTACCTGCAGAGCGATGCCAACGTGAAGAAGATCTCGAATTACATCACCCGCAAGGTCGCAGACCGGCTGCAGGAGCTGTTCAACACGATGCGCCCGGATTACGAGTCGAAATGGGACGACCTGAAAATCTTTATCCAGTACGGCATCCTCACCGACGAGAAGTTCGCCGAGAAGGCGCAGGATTTCATGCTCTGGAAGAACGTCGAGGGCAAGTATTTCACGTCCAAGGAGTATCTCGAGAAGGTGAAGGAGAACCAGACCGACAAGAACAAGACCGTCGTGCTGCTCTATGTGGACGACCCCGTGGAAAAACACACGTTCCTCGAAGCCGCCAGGGGCAAGGGCTACGACGTGCTGCTGATGGACGGCCAGCTTGACAACCACTACGTCAACTGGTACGAGTCGAAAAACAAGGAGACGCGTTTCGTGCGCGTGGACAGCGATGTGATCGACAAGCTCATCCAGAAGGAGGACAACATCAAGATGTCGCTCACCGAAGCGCAGCAGGAGTTGTTGCGCCCGGTATTCGAAAGCCAGATGCCCAAGGACGAAAAGATACACTACAACATTTCGTTCGAGGCGATGTCGCCCGACGAGGCGCCCGTGGTGATTACGCAGAACGAATTCATGCGCCGTATGAAGGAGATGGCCGCAGCGGGCGGCGGGGGTATGAGCCAGTTCTACGGGCAGATGCCCGACAACTTCACCATCGCGGTGAACGGCAACCACCCCATCGTCGCGGACATCCTCTCCGATGCCGAGAAGGCTTACGGCGACAAGCTGAAGTCCATCACCAAGAAGATCGACGCGGCCGTGGCCGAGGAGAACCGCTTCGAGGAGGTTACCAAGGACAAGAAGGAGGAAGAGCTTACCGCAGAGGAAAAGGCCATGCGCGAGGAGTTGTCGAAGAAGGTCGTCACGCTGCGCGATGAGCGCAACGAGCGGCTGCGCGAGATCGGCGGTGAAAACAAGCTCGTGAAGCAGATCATCGACCTGGCGTTGCTGACCAACGGGATGCTCAAGGGCAAGAGCCTGACGGATTTCATCCAGCGCTCGATTTCGCTGATCGAAAAGTAACGGGCAGGGGTTAATGAGGAGGGGGCTGCGCCGCAGGGTGCAGCCCCCTTTTATTTGCCGGCGGGCCGTAAAATACTTGTGCGGAAATAGTTGCGCAAAGGAATAAAAGGTTATATTTGTCATAACCTAAAACCCTGAGTTATGAGAAAACTGCTAACCTCCGGTGCGGTGGCGGTCGGGATGCTCCTTGCGTCATGCACCCCGGCGAACCGTGTCGTCGAGAACCCCCTGATCGGGGTTGCCAACACCATGACGCTCGACTTTCCGAAAATAGAACTGAGCGACACAGCGACCGTGTTGCATGTCGATGCCTATTTCCGGCCGCACAACTGGATCCGCATCGACGCGGGTAGCTACCTGCTGGCCGACGGGCAGAAATACATGTTGCAGGGCAGCGAGGGTATCCTCCCCGATTCGCTCTTCTGGATGCCCGACTCGGGCGAAGCGTCGTTCGTGCTGAAATTCGGGCCGCTGCCGCGGGGAACGAAGTCGTTCGATTTCATCGAATCGGACTGCGACGACTGCTTCAAACTCTACGGGGTCGACCTGACGGGTAAGAAGGAGTATCCGCGTTATCCCGAGGGGTTACCCCGCGAACTGCGGAAGGCCCCCGAAGACGGCCCCGTTCCCGAACCGATACTCGCGGTGGGGACAACCACCGTGAACGTCCGCCTGCTGGGGTACCGCAGGGGAATGGCGAAGGAGGTCGCCATGTATGTCAATTCGCTGCTGAACGGGCAGGAAGAGCATACGGCGGCCATCGACCCCGAAAGCGGCATGGCAACCCTGCAATTCGAACAGTACGGCACGGCCATGGCCTATGTTTCGTGCGGCCCGGTATTCGGGATGTGCTGGATTGCCCCCGGTGAAACGCTGGACATGTATGTCGATATGGGGGCAGGCGGCCGGGCCGTCGTGCAGCGCCGCGACAAGGAGCGCGAGCCTGCGCCCGGGCGCAGGCTCTATACGACCGGGACGTATGCGGATCTCAATGCGCAGGTGGATGCGAGCGGCGGCAGCAGTATCCGCATGAACCTCTATTCGGGCGATTTCGCGGATTACCGCATGAGTGCCGACGAGTATACGCAGATGGTCGTGTCGAAATACGAAAGCCTGGCGGACAGCATCGCGCGCAGCCCGGTGTCCGGGATGATGAAGGAATTGTCCCTGCTCACGTTGCAGCAGGAGGCGCTGACTGCGATCTCGATGGGCGGATTCTTTTTGGCGCATAATTACCGCAGTGTAAACAATGAGTGGGACTACCGCGTCGAACCCGATTATGAGTTCGCCTCGCTGAAGCCCGAACACTATACGGCCGTCGCCGGGCTTTTCGACATCAATAACCTGAAATTGCTGATGGGAATAGACCTCTCCGATTATGTAAATGCGGTATCCCGCAGCTATACGGATGTCGAGTGGGCAGACCTTGTCCATGCGACGGACGGCATCGTCTACGACCTGCCCAAAGTCGTGGGGCTGCCGTCCAAGGCCGAGAACAACGCCCTTACGCAGGAAGACCTTGACCTGTTGCATTCGCTCAGGGAGCCGTTCTACGCCGAGGCCTGCGAGGCGATGCAGGCGCGTGTGCGCAAGGAGCTGGAGTCGGTGAAGGACGTCCGTATCGAAACGACGCCCGAGGTTGCCGTCGACAAGCTGTTCGATGCGATTGTTGCGCCCTACAAGGGCAAGGTGGTGTTCGTCGATTTCTGGAACACGTGGTGCGGCCCCTGCCGGGCTTCGATCAAAGCGAACGAGCCGCTCAAGAGCGGGGAACTGAAGAGCGACGACCTGGTGTGGATATACATCGCCAACGAGACCTCGCCGCTGGTAGCCTACAAGACCGGCATCGCCAAAATCGCGGGCAAGCATTACCGGCTCAACGACACACAGTGGAAATACCTTTGCGAGAAATTCCGGATCGACGGCATTCCGTCCTACGTGCTGGTCGACCGCGACGGCAGCTATAAGCTGCGTAACGACTTCCGCGACCACGACCTGATGAAAAAGACGCTCAAGGGGATGCTCGAATGACTTTGCGGGAGCCTGCCGGCCGTCGGGAACAGTTTTTCCCGCCACGAGTCGGCCCCGCTCCCCGGAAAGCCGGAATTTCGGATCCACGATTCCGGATCGACTAAAATATAAAAGGCCGTTCCTGCGAACGGCCTTTTATATTTCCCGGGTGGCAGACAGCCCGGTTTCACAGGCTCCGCCATCGGGTTGCGTCCGCTTCGGCGGGATGGAACCCGGCCCTTTGCAGAACGCGCTGCGAGGCGCGGTTATCCGGGTCGGTCTCGGCGGTGAGTTGCCGGACTCCGGGCTGCTGCTTCGCCCATGCGCACAATGCCCGGACGGCTTCCGTCATGTAACCCTGTTTTTCAAAGGCCTTTTCCAGCCCATAGCCGATCTCTACCCTTCCGTCGGCATCCGCCGCCCCTTTGAAGCAGGCCGATCCGGCAACGGCACCGCCATCCCGTAAGATCAGGAACCAGAAGGTGTGGAAGAGGTGATTGACGGGATCGGCGGCGGCGAGTGCGTACTGCCCCTCGACGATCCGGCGGAAGTCTCCGCGCGGGCTTCCGGCTGTGCAGCGGCAATCCAGTTCCTTTCCCAGTGCCGGAATGTCATGCAGCCAAAGCCCCAGCTGCCGGGGTGTCAGCGGAACGATCCGGAGCCTTTCCGTCGTGAGAAGCATCGAAGTGTCACGGCGGCCTCTACTCCTCCGTCCATTTGTCGGCGACGAGCGCCATGAACCACTCCGGACAGCGGCACGGGCGGCGCGTATCGCTGTGGATGAAGCCCAGTTGCGTCATGCCCGTATTGAGCAGCTCGCCTTTGCCGTTGTAGATTTCGTAAAAGAAATTGATGCGTGCCGTGGGCAGCTCGCGGAGCATGATGCGCACGGTGAGCAGCTCGTCATAGTAGGCCGGGCGGTGGTATTTGGACTGCACCTCGAGGATGGGCATCATGATGCCCCGCTTCTCGACTTCGGCGAAGGACATGCCCAGATAGCGGAGCAGTTCGCTGCGTGCGGCTTCATAGTAACAGATGTAGTTCGAATGGTGGCAGATGCCCATCTGGTCGGTGTGCTTGTACCACACGCGGATTTGGCAATCGTAACTCAGCATGGTGCTTAAAAGGTTAGGACGGCACGCCCGTCGGGGCAGCCGTCGCGGATTATCAGATTTTGTGATGTGTCGACAGTCAGCCTTGCAGGCCGGCCGCCGATGCGGACTTGGTACGACCCTGCGGGCGGCAGGAGCTTGAGGGGGTCGTCGGTGCGGATGCGGCCGGCCGCCGCCGTCCCGATGACGAGGGAGGGAGGCGACAACAGGCGGGCTGCACGGGCCATGTCGCCCTGCGCCACCAGGCGGCGGATGACGGTGGAGCTGACCTTTTCGGCGTCCACGTCGCATTCGCCGACTTCCACGACCTCCAGTCCGAAGCCGTGGCTGCCCAGATAGTCGTAACTGCCCTGCTTGTCGCGCCCGAAGCGGTGGTTGAAGCCCACGACCAGCGTTTCGGCGCCGATGCGCCCCACGAGGTAGTCGCGGATGAACGTGTCGGGCGCAAGGGCGCTGAATGCCTTGTCGAACGGGATGACGATCAGGTTGTCGATGCCCTGCTGTCCGAGCAGGTAAATTTTCTCTTCGAGCGAGGTCAGCAGCCGCAGGCCGTCGGCCCGGCCGAGCGTCACGCGGGGATGGGGTTCGAACGTGAGTACGACGCTCTCGCCGCCTTGTGCGCGGGCCCTCCCGGTAACGGTACGCAGCAGGGCCAGGTGCCCGCTGTGCACGCCGTCGTACGATCCGACGGTCACCGTCGGACGGACGAAATGCGGAAGTGCATCGAACCCGTAAAAAACCCGCATGTCCGGCCGCCCGGCAACCGGACGGTGTTCCGCAAGGTCGCCGTGTATGTCGTGGCTGCCTGTTTTTCCGCCCTCCGCTGCGTTTTTTGCTTCGCGTTGCATCATGCGTTGCTGCTGTTGCTTTCTTCGTTTTCCTTGACGAAATAGGCCACCTTTTCGAGCAGCGTGGTGATGTCGTAGTTCTCGACGACGATGCCCTGCGGGAAATTCAGCGGCGTGGAGGTGAAATTGAGCACGCCCTTGATGCCGGCGTTGATGATCGGCACCACGAGCCCCGGGGCGACCTTCGTCGGCGAAGAGACGATGACGATGCTGATGTCCTGGTTTTCGACCATGTCTTCGAAGGTGTCCATGTGGTAGCACGGGATGCCGTCGATGGTCTTGCCGACCTTCTCGGGATCGACGTCGAAGGCGGCCGTGATCTTCAGCTTGAGCCCCTTGCCGTTGAAATATTTGGTGATGGCCTGTCCCAGGTGTCCCATGCCCAGCACGGCGATGTTCATGGGCGAGGGGCTGTCGAGGATGCGGCTGATGTACTCGATCAGCACCTGTACGTCATAGCCCTTCTTCGTGTCGCTCGAGAAACCGATCAGCATCAGGTCGCGGCGCACCTGCACGGCCGTGATGCCATGGATGCCCGCCAATACGTGCGAGAAAATATGCGTAATGCCCTGCTTGTGGCTGGCCAGGAGCGTACGGCGGTATTCGCTCAGCCGCTCGATGGTTTTTTCGGGGATCGTATTGGTCAATGCTGCCATAGGGGTCGCTTTATTCGATGGTGATCGTAAAGTCGCTGTTGTAGTTCACCCGCGTCCAGTTGCGGTTGACGTGGTTCTCGCGGCCTTCGTTCTGCCCGAACCGATAGGTCGTCTGCAACGGCGTGTAGCGGCGGTCTTCGAGGTCGTACTCGATGTCGCCGTACATGGCCGGGGCGAAGATCATCGCCGTGTCGTAGCCCCGGTAGGAAAAGAGGGTCGGCAGCGCGCCGAACGAACGGATGTAGGCGTCGTCGAACGCCCGCACGGTCTCCGAGTCGCGTTTGGCGTGGTAGGTCGAGAAGAAGATCACGCGGTTCTTGAAGAACATCGCGCGGTCGACGGTGTTGTAGCGGTTCCAGCGGGTGTTGCCCAGCACCACGAAGCGGGGCGCCGTGCGGCCGCGGCTCGTAAGGCTCGTATCGGCCGAGGCCAGAGCCGCGAGAATGCGGTCGATGTCCACCTCGTTGTCGGAGAGGATGATGAAAACGTTGTCGTCCGTATTCTCCAGCAGCGGCGTGAGGTCGCTCGGGCTGTCGGCCGAGCGGGCCGTGGGATGCTCGTATTTATAGGTATAGCGGCGATACTCCGAATCGCCCAGCAGCGCGAGCATCTCGCGCTCGAACTCCTTGTCGGCAGACTCGGTGCAGATCAGCGTCACGCGCTTGTCGCCGTTCACCAGATCGCCCGCCTTCTCGTACTTGCGCGAAGGGTCGGGCGCGAGCTGGAACAGCACGTCGCTGTTCATCCCCTCGATATTGGCCAGCGGCGACACCACGGGAATCTTTTTCTCCTCGGCGAAGCGAATCACCGGATACAGCCCCTCCTCGTAGACGGGACCGACGATCAGGTCGGCTTTCCGGAAGGCGTCGCTTTCGACGATTTCGCGGATGCGCGCCGTGTCGCGGGCCGTGTTGTAGAGGTCCACGTTCACCGAACGTCCGTATTTGAGCTTCACGCTGTCCAGCCCCAGCAGAAAACCCTGATAGAACTCCAGGTAGTTGCCGTTAGGCTCGCCGCCCGTGGCGAGGGGCAGCAGCAGCGCCACGTCGAGCGGGTCGCCGGCCCGGAGCGCCCGGAAGTCGATCTGCACGACCTGCTGCCCGGTCTCCGGCACGCTGTCCTGCCGTTGGAGGCTGTCAGAT
>ERZ506896.1674-NODE-1674-length-10307-cov-14.629341_pt1 | contig 10307 bp, 10 predicted proteins | sample MGYA00513176_ERZ506896 | MGnify/ENA metagenome assembly ERZ506896
GCCAAGGGCCCCACTATTAGGGGGGCTGTCGAGCGTATGCGAGACTGAGGGGTTTAATACACGAGGAAATCTCGAGGAAAACTATGGAAAACGTATCACCCATTATCACAGCCAAAAACCTGAACCTCTGGTACGGGGATTTCAAGGCGCTGAAAGATATTTCGCTGGACATGGGCGAGCGGGAGATCACGGCCCTTATCGGCCCCTCCGGCTGCGGCAAGTCCACCTTCCTGAAGACCCTGAACCGGATGAACGACCTTGTGCCCGGGATCCGCATCGAGGGGGATGTCCGCCTGAAAGGACAGGATATCTTTGCCCGCGAGATGCAGCCCACCGAGCTGCGCCGCCGGGTGGGCATGGTGTTCCAGAAGGCCAACCCCTTCCCCATGAGCATCTACGATAACATCACCTACGGCCCCAGGCTGCACGGTGTGCACAACAAGGCAGAGCTGGACGAGCTGGTGGAAAGCTCCCTGAAGGGTGCCGCCCTCTGGAACGAGGTCAAGGACCGCCTGAAAAAGAGTGCTCTGGGCCTTTCCGGCGGCCAGCAGCAGCGCCTGTGCATTGCCCGCGCCCTGGCTGTCAAGCCCGAAGTCCTGCTGATGGATGAACCCACCAGCGCCCTGGACCCCGGCTCCACCATGAAGGTGGAGGAGCTGATGAGCGAGCTGAAAAAGAACTACACTGTGGTTATCGTGACCCATAACATGCAGCAGGCAGCCCGCATCAGCGACCGCACCGCCTTCTTCCTGCTGGGCGAGCTGGTGGAAGCCGGCCCCACGGCGCAGATCTTCAGCACCCCGCAGGATAAGCGCACCGAGGATTACATTTCGGGCCGGTTCGGCTAAGGAGAAAAACGCAATGAGCAACCGCACACAATACGAAAACGACCTTGCCGCCCTGAAAACGGCCCTGACCGAGATGGGTCAGAGCGCTGCCGATGCCGTGGAAGCTGCAATGGAAGCCCTCTGCACCGCCGATGCCGAGTCTGCCGCCGCCGTGGCGCAGGGCGATGGCCGCATCAACAACATGGAGCGGGACATTGAGCACCGCTGCATGACCCTGCTGCTCCGCCAACAGCCGGTGGCAGGCGACCTGCGCCGCATCTCCACCACCATGAAGGTGGTCACGGATGTGGAGCGCATCGGCGACCATGCCTCCGATATCGCGGAGATCATCCCCCACCTGGTCACTGTCCGCAAGGAGGGCGACCCTGCTGTGAGCCAGGCCATCAAGATGGGCCAGAAGGCGCACAAGATGATCCTGGATGCCCTGAATGCCCTGACCTCTGAGGACGAGCAGGCCGCCCTCAGGGTCATTGCCGCCGACGATGAGGTGGACTACGATTTCAACGCCATCAAGCATACGCTGGCGCAGGAGATCGCCGCCGACCCCGGCAAGGTGGATGCCGCACTGGATCTGCTCATGGTCATCAAATATCTGGAGCGCATCGGCGACCACGCCGTGAACCTGGCCGAGTGGGTGGAGTTTGTCCGCAGCGGGCGTTATCATAACGAAAATATGTTCTGATCTTTTGTTTCTGTAAAAATTTGAGCTCTCTGCAATTATTTCTGTGCCCCGCCCGTATTATAGGCAGAAAGGCTTCCCCAGAAAGCCTGATGAACTGGCTGCGGCGGGTGTCCGGCATCCCCCTGTCCCCGCCCGCCGCTGCCGCAACGGAGGGTTTTACGCTATGGTACAGACCAAGAATTTCCCGCTGGAAACGCGCGGCGAGGCGGTCAGCCGCGAAGCGCTGGTCCAGGCGGCATTACAGGAGATCACCCAGAATTACCGCGAAGCAAGCCTTTCCAATGTGGCCCGCAGCTACGGCGTTTCGCTGGCGTATGTCAGCGAGTGCGTCCGGGCCCAGACCGGAAAGACCTATAAGGAGCTGCTGCAGAAGCACCGGATGGAGACCGCCGCCCGCCTGCTGCGCCGCAGCGACCTGAACATCCAGCAGATCATCACCCAGGTGGGCTACGAGAACACCAGCTACTTCTACCGCCTGTTCCATGAGCGGTATGGCCAGAGCCCCCGGGAGTACCGCCGGGCACGCAGCCAGCGCACATAAGTGCATCAGTGAACGACCCTCTCCGCCTTTGCAGCAGGCTTTGACGGAGAGGGCCGTTTTGTGTTATATTAAGGCAGAACGATCAGGGCGGGCAGCGGCCCGCCGGAAGAGAGGTTGGATGAAGATGTTTCGTGGAGCAAGACGTGCAGATCTGGATGCGATCCTGAAAATTTATGCCCGCGCCCGGCAGGCGATGGCGGATTCCGGCAACCCCACCCAGTGGGGAGATCATTTCCCGCCGCAGGAGCTGCTGGAAGAGGACATTGATTCCAACCGGCTGTTCCTCTACCTTGTCAATGGCGAGCTGGAGGGCGTGTTTGCCTTTATCCTTGGCCCGGACCCCACCTATGCCCGGATCGAGGATGGCAAGTGGCTGAACGATACCCTGCCCTACGGCACCATCCACCGGCTGGCTTCGGCGGGCAGGCACCCCGGCGTTGCCGCCGCTGTGATCACCTGGTGTCTGGAGCACTGCGAGAGCCTGCGGGCCGACACCCACGCCGACAACAAGATCATGCAGCACCTGCTGGAAGAAAACGGCTTTACCAAGTGCGGCATCATCCATGTGGAGGATGGCACGCCCCGCATTGCCTACCAGAAAATGTCCCTTACCCTGCCTTTGCGCCGGGATTGAACCGCAAAAATGCGCCGCCCCACAAACGATGGAGCGGCGCTGTTTTTATATCGGTTTGTCAAGAGCTCTCCCTTTGGGAGAGCTGTCGAGCAAAGCGAGACTGAGAGGGTGAGCCCGCTTTCAGGAAATCGGATCTGTCATCTGACCTTCAAGCGTGGGTTCGACCACCACGGTCTCTTCCGGCGTGGGCTGGAAATACTTCTCGTACAGCTCCATGCCGATGCGGTAGCCCTGCCACACGATGACTGCCGTGCCTGCACCGGCCACGCCGATGATGGCGGCAGTGCCCAGAATGCTGGGCTCGCTTTCGATGGTGGCATCCCGGTACTGGGCTTCCACGGTCACGGTGCTGCCCTTGGCCACGCTGCCCGCCGGGATGGTAAAGCTCTCCTCGTTGTAGGCGACCGCCGGGTTGCCCAGCAGGCTGGCTTCATCCATGGCCCACAGGTCGAACACCATGCCCTCGGGCACGGCGCTCTGGTTCAGCGTCACCTTGACCTCGGCATCCACCGGCACGCTGGCGCTGGTCATGGCTTCGCCGCCGTTGTAGGTGAACGTGCCGCCCTTCACCGTCAGGGTGTAGGTGGGGGCTTCGGGTTCGGGCTTCGGTTCGGGTTCGGGCTTCGGGTCGGGAACAACGATTTTGGTCGAGTTCAACTCCACATCGCTGTCGGGCATCTCAAAGCATACCACTTTTTTGTTGGTTTCACCGTTCAGGTAGTAGCTGCCGAATGCCTCGCCGATTTTTTGACCGTTGATATTCGTAATATCTACATTGGATTCTACGGTGAGGACGGTGCCTGCGTAGGAATACAGATCCCATGCGGTGCCCTGAACCAAATCATAGGCGGTCTTATCGTAAACAAGAGGAAACGTATCGTTTACCTTCACGATGGCTCCACCATTCACGGTAACAGAGCGATAATCGCCACTGAGCGCAGTATCGCTTACTACGGTGCTCCCTAAGAGTTTGTTGAGCACACTATCCTTTCCGTTGAATGCACCGCCGGTTATCACGCCGTCGTTGTAAAGCAGACCAGCCGCAAATGTGCCGCCCTCGATTTCATGGGGTTTGCTTGAAGTGCTGCCAGGTTGACCATTGGCTACCAGAGTATTGAAAATGCCATCTTCGATGATGCTGCCTTCGTTAACAATGCCGCAATTTACGGAACGCAAATTTTCGCCCTTCTTGTTAACAGGGTCAGTGTAGAGGAAATTATAGTTGCCGCTTTCCAGATATACGGTGCCGGGGTCGCCGCTTAACGCCTGGTAATGCCAACCGTTGCCACAATAATTATAAAGATTGCCATCGGGCTTAAAAGGAGCATTGCCTATAACCGGTGTGCCATCACTGTCCATGATAAGAGACAAACCATGGGAAGCCTGGTTCAGTATGATATCCGCTTCCGGATTAAAAGCACTCACAGAATTAAGAGATTTTATATTGATGCACACGGTGTTTTTGTTGGAAGAATCCGGATATACGTTTTCCAATAAAATGCGGTTGATATCAAGGATGGGTTTACTGGCGGTAATGGTATTATACCCGGTCTTGACTGCATAAAGTGTGTTGCCCCAGTCGCCGGACGCAAGGCCGTTGACCGCTGTGATAGAACCGGTTCCGTTCAGGGTGACTGTTTTGAATGTGCCTGCACCTTTGGGCTCTTTCGCAAATGCGCCGCCGGTCAGCTTGGCACCGGATTCAACCACCAACTGGACATCCGGGTTCAGGGGGCGCAGTGCGTTTTCCTCACCGGAAAAATCATAATCTCCGCTTTCCAGCGTCAGCGTGTTATTGCTCGCATCAAACTTCCAGCCGTTGCCGGTATAATTCGCCCGGTTGCCGTTCAAATCCTGTGCAGTGGCCGGGTAACCGTCCTTGTCAATCACCAGCCAGGTCAGTGGGCTGATGGTTACGGTTGAGCCTTTTGCAGGCGGTGCGGTAAAGGTAACGTTATAAGCGTAATGACCATCGAACTCAATCTTGGGATTGCTCTCACACCAGTCGGAAAGAAGCGTAGGCTGTGCATTATCAATGGTTACATCAAGGGGTGGAAGATTTTGGAAATTGATCGCAGGCTCAAAATGATAGCTTATATCAACAGAAACGGATGCCTGATTCGGGATGATATAACATGAATCACGATACTCATTGACCAAAACCCCTTCATAACCGGTGGGTGTTTTTGCTTTGAGGGTATAACCCGGTTCTATGCCACTTCCGGTTAGCTCATCTTTGAAGGTGCCGCCGTTGATCGTGCCGCCATTGTTTGTAACGGTGCACGAAGAAGCCCGATCACCAAACTGACCATTTTCAATCTTGCCGTTAGATTCATTGGAAACGGAAGAAGAAAAAAAGCCGCCGGTAATAGTACCATGATTTGTAACAGCACCCCAAAAAAAACCATCGGTTACGGTTGCATGTTGACCGATTATGAGGTTGCAGTCTGTGTTATTACCCGGTCCGGTGTGAATGCCATTATTGGAAAAATCATAGTTTGTTGGGGTGCTGGGGCTTAATGTCAAAGTTCGGGTGTCCTTATCATAGCTCCAGTCTGTTCCGGAGCAGGACTGACTACCGCTATTAGAGCCTTCTGGGTAGCCGCCCTTTACAATTTTTAATTGGCCGCCTCCCTCCGCCCACGCTGTGATTGCCGACACAGGCAGGAGCGTTACCGCCATGCACAGCGCCACCAGAAGGCTGATAAGTCGTTTCTTCATAGGGGGTCCCTCACTTTCTTTGGGCCGGAAGTGGAGCTCCGGCAAAAATGGATGCTCTTACTTCCTTAAATACACGCCGCGCGAAATCCTTTCACCCTTTTTCAAAAAAATTTGAAAAAAAAAAAACGAACTGCAAAACAGTCCGTTTTCGGGTCATCTTTCGTAATGTGTCCAAAGGCTTAAAATCTTGATGGTTTGCTCTTCTTCAAAAACATCATACACAAGGCGGTGCTGTACGTTGATGCGCCTGCTGTACGAGCCGTTCAAATCGCCCACCAGCTTTTCATAGGGCGGTGGGTTCTGGAACGGATTTTCTTTTATAACGGAGATCAGCGCCTTCGCTTTTTCGTCAAGATGGGCAGATTTCAGCTTTGGAATGTCCTTGAGCGCGGTTTTCGCATAAACAATTTTGTACATTTACCACTCCACAGCCGATTCGTCAACACAATCTTCCAGCGGTTCGGCCTTGGCCGCCATGAGCTTTTCCCGCATTCCCGGCATGGAGACGAGATAAAGCGTTTCCATAATGCCGCTGTAATCTTCTTCCGAAAGCAAAACAGCGTTGCCGTCTTTGGTGCAGATGTTCAGCGGTTCATTGTACTTTACGGTCTGCTCTACATACTGGAAAGCATTCTTGCGAAAGTTCGTGATATTAGTGGTCGTCATCGTGCATCACCTCTTATGTACATAATAGCGTACACACTGCGCGGTGTCAAGACCTTTTTTGCCGAACTTGGGGCTTGTGGAGCGGGGGCAATCGTTCTATAATACAAGCTGTGAAATGAATCACAAAAGGGGTGGAACGTATGGACAAAAAACTGAACGAGGCCGTGGCGGCGCTGCGGCCCCAGATGGTGGCGGCGCTCCAGCGGCTGGTGCGCAGGCGCAGTGTGGAGGCTGACCCGCTGCCGGGCAAGCCCTTTGGCGAGGAGGTGGATGCCTGCTTTGCCGAGGCGCTGGCCCTCTGCCATGAGCTGGGCTTTGAGACCACCGACATGGATCGGTACATCGGCTGGTGCGAGATCGGCACCGGGGACGAGATGGTGGCGGTGCTGGGGCATCTGGACGTGGTGCCCGAGGGCGAGGGCTGGCATCACCCGCCCTACGCCGCCGAGATCGAGGGCGGCAGGCTGTATGGCCGGGGTTCCATTGACGACAAAGGCCCGGTGGTGGCCAGCCTGTTCGCGCTGAAAGCCATCCGGGATCTGGGCATTCCGCTCAACCGCCGTGTCCGGTTGCTGTTCGGCCTGAACGAGGAGACCAACGACCGGGATGTGCTGTACTACAAGGCCCACGGTGGGGAGATCCCGGTGCTGGGCTTCACCCCGGACGGCGAGTATCCGCTCATCAACGGCGAAAAGGGCATCCTGAACGAGAGCTATGCTGTGCAGCTGCACCAGACCGGGGCCTGGCAGCTGAGCAGGGTGCAGGGCGGCGTGGCCGGCAATGTGGTGCCGGACTACGCCTGCGCTGTGCTGACCGCCCCGGCGGGGGCCGCCCTGCCGGATGCGGAGCACATCACCGTGACAGCCATCCCCGGCGGCTATCAGGTGGAAGCGGTGGGCGTTTCGGCCCACGGCAGCCACCCGGAGCAGGGCGAAAACGCCATCGGGCGGCTGGTGTGCTACCTTGACCGGCTGCCGCTGGAGGGGGATGCCAAACAGGCCGTGCACTTTCTGGCCGAGAAGCTGGGCACCGACCCCTACGGCGAGCGCCTGCTGGGCCACCGGCTGGAGGATGCGCTCTCCGGCCCCATGAGCTGCAACTGGGGGCTGATCGAGGGCGACGCGCAGCATTTGTGGGTCAAGCTGAACTACCGCTATCCTGTGACCATGGAACGGGCAGACTGCCAGCCCGCTGTGCAGGCTGCCTTTGAGGCCGCAGGCTGGGCACTGGATGGGCAGGTGCACAAGGAAAAGCTCTACTACCCTGCCGAGACCCCGCTGGTCAGCGCCCTGCTGGAGGTTTACCGGGATGCCACCGGCGACAATGCCCCGCCCAAGTGCATCGGCGGCGGCACCTACGCCAAGATGCTGCCCAATGTAGTGGCCTTTGGCCCCCTGTTCGCGGGTGACCCGGTCACAGAGCATCAGCCCGATGAATGCATCGATCTGGAACGTCTGGTGCAGAACGCCCAGATCATTGCAAACGCCATTGTCAAGCTGGCAAACCTGCCGCTGGAATAAGAAGGAGGACGGGACTATGAAGATCACACAGGTGCGGCTGGGCCGCATTTCCACCCCGCTGCGGGTGCCGTTCAAAACGGCACTGCGCACTGTGAACAGCGTTGAGGATGTTATCGTGGAGCTCCACACCGATACCGGTGCGGTGGGCTACGGCGAAGCGCCCCCGACCGGTGTTATCACCGGCGATACCACCGGGGCCATCCTCGGTGCCATTCGGGATCATATCGCCCCTGCCCTGCTGGGCCGCGACCTCGATGAATTTGAGGATCTGACCGCCGCCGTGCAGAAGGCGCTTGTCCACAATACCAGCGCCAAGGCCGCTGTGGATATGGCCCTGTGGGATCTGCTGGGCCAGAAGTACAGCGCCCCTGTCTACCGGATGCTGGGCGGTGCCCGCAGGAACATCGTGACCGATATCACCATCAGTGTCAACCCGCCGGAGGAGATGGCCCGGGATGCCCGCACCGCCGTCCAGCGCGGCTACGACTGCCTGAAGGTCAAGGTTGGCATCGACCCTGAGCTGGATGTGGCCCGCCTTGCCGCGGTGCGGCAGGCCGTGGGCCGGGACATCAAGCTCCGCATCGATGCCAATCAGGCCTGGAACGCCAAGCAGGCGGTCCGCATCCTGAACCAGATGCAGGAGAAGGGGCTGGACATTGAGTTCGTGGAGCAGCCCGTGCCCGCCGCAGACCTTGAGGGAATGCAGTATGTCACCCGCCATGCCGATGTGCCCGTGCTGGCCGACGAGAGCGTGTTCAGCCCGGCAGATGCCCTGCGGATCATGCAGACCGGCGCGGCCGACCTGGTGAACATCAAGCTGATGAAGTGCGGCGGCATCACCAATGCCCTGCGCATTGCCGCCGCCGCTGAGGTGTACGGCGTGGAGTGCATGATCGGCTGTATGCTGGAAGCGAAGATCTCGGTCAACGCCGCTGTGGAGCTGGCCTGCGCCAAGAAGATCATCACCAAGATCGACCTCGACGGCCCGGTGCTCTGCAGCGAGGATCACATCCTCGGCGGTGCCGTGTTCAACGAAAAGAACATCACCGTCTCCGACGCGTCCGGCATGGGCATTCAGGGCTTTGTGCCCGGCAAGGTGTCCTATCTCGACTAAAACAGGAACAGACCGCATCCCGAAACACACGGGGTGCGGTCTCTTTTTGTGAATCTGTATTTCATATACGGACAGTGAAAAAAGCTCGTGTCTGTATATGTTGAAATGAAAAACAAAAAAAGCGGGCAAAATCTTTGACTTTTCGGCCTACAGGGCGTATAATCATATTTGTTCCGTGTAGAGGAATGGGAAAACTGTGCGCAATGGGCGTACAATTTGGATAGGGGAGTAGAAAAGTTATGAAAACATTGAAAGCGGCTGCGGCAAGGTACAACGCCACCAGCCTGATCCTGCGCATCGTCATCGGCCTTGCGGTCGGTGCGGTGCTGGCACTGGCGGTGCCCGGTGCGGGCTGGGTGGAAGAGTTCGGCAGCCTGTTCGTGGGTGCCCTGAAGGGCATTGCCCCGGTGCTGGTGTTCGTTATCGTGGCCAGTGCGCTGGCGCAGGGCACGTCCAGGCTGGACCGGCGCTTTGGCACGGTCATCTGGCTGTACATGCTCACCACCTTTCTGGCCGCCGCCATTGCGGTGGTGACCAGCTTCCTGTTCCCTCAGACCGTCGTTCTGGCTGAGGCGGCAGAATCCGAGGTGGTGCCCCAGGGTCTGGGCGAGGTGATGAACACCCTGCTCACCAACTTTGTGGCAAACCCAGTCAGTGCCCTGCTGAACGGCAATTACATCGGCATCCTGTTCTGGGCCTGCCTGTTCGGTCTGGCCATGAAGAAGTACGGCGCAGACAGCACCAAGCTGTTCCTGGCAAACACCGCGGATGCAGTCTCCCAGATCGTCCGCTGGATCATCAATCTGGCACCCTTCGGCATCATGGGCCTTGTGTACACCAACGTGTCCAGCAATGGTCTGTCCATCTTTACCCAGTACGGCAGGCTGCTGCTCCTGCTGGTGGGCACCATGCTCTTTATGGCACTGGTCGTCTCGCCCTTTATCATCTTTGTGTATCTGCACTGCAACCCGTATCCGCTGGTGTTCCGCTGCCTGCGTGAATCCGGCCTGACCGCCTTCTTCACCCGCAGCTCTGCCGCCAACATCCCGGTCAATATGGATCTGTGCGAAAAGCTGGGGCTGGATAAGGATATGTATTCCGTCTCCATCCCCCTGGGCGCTACCATCAATATGGATGGTGCCGCCATCACCATTACCATTATGACGCTGGCTGCGGCCAATACGCTGGGCATTCAGGTGTCCCTGCCCGCCGCCATCCTTCTTTCCGTGATGAGCGCTCTGGGTGCCTGCGGCGCTTCCGGCGTGGCTGGCGGCTCCCTGCTGCTGATCCCCATGGCCTGCTCCCTGTTTGGCATCTCCAATGATATCGCCATGCAGATGGTCGGTGTCGGCTTTATCATTGGCGTGGTGCAGGATTCCGTGGAAACTGCCCTGAACTCCGCCGGTGACGTGGAATTTGCCGCCACTGCGGAATATCACCAGTGGCGCAAGGAGGGCAAGCCCCTGCCGGCGTTCCTGTGCAAGTGATGCGAAACTGAAACGGCTTTTCAAAGGCTGCTGTGCTGCTGAACTGCACCCCATTTGTTAGACAGTATGGTATACTGTTTAGGAAATGGGGTGT
>ERZ506896.1685-NODE-1685-length-10234-cov-3.309755_pt1 | contig 10234 bp, 6 predicted proteins | sample MGYA00513176_ERZ506896 | MGnify/ENA metagenome assembly ERZ506896
CGAAGGAACCTTCGCCCATGTGGATGTTGTAGCCGTAGTCGCAGTGGAAAGGTTCGCGGATGAACCCCCGCACGTTGGGGCATAATTCCCCGAGCGTGGCGCGGTAGTTGTCGTCATGGCCGCAGCATTCGACGTTGAGGCGATGCATCAGGCGTGTGGCACGGTCGCGGTCGGCCGTCAGCTCCGCATCATGCGGGTCGAACCATTCGCCCGCCAGCATTTTTTCCTTTTCGCCTCTCATCGGTACATGCCGGCATTTTTAGTCGAACGACTGCAATTCGATCAGTTTGGCATAGATGCCGCCCTTTGCGAGCAGTTCGGTGTGGGTGCCCTGCTCGGCCACGCGGCCGTGGTCGACGACGATGATCTTGTCGGCGTTGTGGATCGTCGACAGGCGGTGGGCGATAACCACCGACGTGCGGCCGACGAGCAGCTTGTTGAGGGCATCCTGCACGAGTTTTTCGCTCTCCGTATCGAGTGCCGAGGTGGCCTCGTCGAGGATCAGTATCTCGGGGTTCTTCAGTACGGCGCGTGCGATCGAAAGCCGCTGGCGCTGGCCTCCCGAGAGTTTGACGCCCCGGTCGCCGATGTTGGTCTGGTAGCCTTCGGGGGCTTCCTGTATGAAGCAGTCGGCATTGGCGATCCGGGCAGCCTCGACGATCTCTTCGTGCGTGGCCCCGGCCTTGCCCATGGCGATGTTGCCTTCGATGGTGTCGTTGAAAAGCACGGTGTCCTGCGCCACGACGCTCATGTGGGCGCGCAGGCTGTCCTGCGTGTAGTCGCGCACCGAAACCCCGTCGATCAGGATGTCTCCCGCCTTCACGTCGTAGAAACGCGGTATGAGTTCGCTGAGGGTCGACTTGCCGCCGCCCGAAGGGCCTACCAGGGCCACGGTTTCGCCGCGCTTGATCTCGAACGAGATGCCTTCGATCACCTCGCGGCTGCCGTCGTACGAGAAGTGGATGTCGCGGAATTCGATCTTGTCTTTCAGCCCGTCGAGTTCGATCGCCCCGGGTTTGTCCTGTATCTCGCTTTGGGCGTCTATGATCGAGAAGATGCGTTCGCCGGCGGCGATACCCTGGTTGATGTTGGAGAACTGGTCGATGAACGTGCGTACCGGACGCGTTATCTGCGAGAACATGGCGATGAAGGCGATGAAGCCTTCGGGGCTGAGCGCGTCCTTGAATACGAGCGAACCGCCGAATACCAGGATGACGCCTACGGCCGAGATGCCCAGGAATTCGCTCATCGGCGAAGCCAGCTGCTGGCGGCGGGCCATCGAAAGGGTCAGCCGCGCCAGGTCTTCGCTCAGGTCGTAGAATTTCTGCTTGACGTATCCCGTGGCATTGTAGCTCTTGATGACCTTGATGCCCGACAGCGATTCGTCGAGCGTCGAGACCAGTTCGCCCATGCGCTGCTGGCTTGTCCGCGCGGGATGGCGCAGGCGCTTGACGATGCTGCCGATGATCAGTGCCACGACGGGCAGGAAAAGCACCGAGAAGAGCGCCAGCTCCCACGAGATGGCGACCATCATGACCGTATAGCCGATGATGAGGAACGGCTCGCGGAAAGCTACCTGCAATGTGTTGGTGATGCAGAACTGCACCACGCCGACGTCCGAAGTGATCTTCGAGATGATGTCGCCCTTGCGCTGGTCGCTGAAATAGCCCACGTTCATGTCCACGACTTTGGAGAACATCTCGTTGCGCATGCGCTGCAGGGTGCGTGTGCGCATGTTCTCGACCGTCCAGGCCCCCATGTAGCGGAACAGGTTGCTCAGCAGGCTCACGAAAATGGTGACGATGGCCAGCAGCAGCAGGACGTTTTCGGGGTTGTATTCGGTGAACAGGTGCGAATAGGTGAAGTTGAACAGTGCCGTTAGGTATTCCTGGTTGAACGCCAGCGGGGGGAGCTTCTCCACGTATACGAACGTGTAATCCGCATCGAACATCGTCTTGAGGATCGGCATGATCAGCAGGAACGTGAGCGAATTGAACAGCGCGTAGAAAAGTGAGTAGAAGAAATAGGGGATGGCGTATTTGCGGATGGGTCGGGCGAAACCCAGGAGCCTCATGTATATTTTAAACATTACGGGCGGATTATTTGCAGGTTATGTGATAATCGGGACAAAGATAGAAATAATAATGTGAAATTCTGAACCCCCGGCTTAAAAGTGCGAAGTTCCGGGGAATTTAGAACCTAAAAAAACGAAGGGGCGGACATGCCGTCCGCCCCTTTTCAGGGTTCGTAACCCGTATCTTCCAGTAAATGCGCCTTGTCGTTGGCGGCAGCGACCGCCAGTTGGTCGCAGCGGTTGTTCTCCACCGTGTCGGCGTGCCCCTTGACCCAAACGAAGCGGACGTTGTGATGCCGGTACACGCGCAGGAAGCGCATCCACAGGTCGGGGTTTTTCTTGCCGGCGAACTGTTTTTTCACCCAGCCGAAGACCCAGCCTTTCGTCACGGCATCCACGACGTATTTCGAATCGGAATACACGGTGACGTCCGACCCGTCGAACTTGAGCGCCTCGAGCGCCACGCAGACGGCCATGAGCTCCATGCGGTTGTTGGTCGTCAGGCGGAATCCCTGCGACAGCTCCTTGCGGTGCCGCCCCGAAAGGAGTACCGCGCCGTAGCCTCCCGGCCCGGGGTTCCCGAGCGCTGAACCGTCCGTGTATATGGTGATTGTCGGCAAATCGTGTCGTCGTTAAACCCGGCCCTGCGGCGCGGGTGTGGTTCGTCTGCGGCGTGGCCGCTGAGGGGAATGCCTGTCCCGAATCCCCGAGGGGTTGGGACAGGGCATGTCCGTCCTTGTTTACGAGAGGGCTTCCAGTTGCGCCTTGATGGCCGCGATCTTGGCCTCGGCGTCGGCCTGCTTGGCCCGTTCGTTGGCCACCACCTTCCCGGGGGCCGACTGCACGAAACGCTCGTTCGAGAGCTTCTTCATCACGCTCACGAGGAACCCTTCCTGGTAGGCCAGTTCGTCCGTCAGTTTGCGTCGTTCCGCTTCGGCGTCGATCTTGCCCGCCATCGGCACGAAGTATTGCGTCGTCTTGACAATGAACGCTGCGGCCGCCGGGTCTTTCTCCGTCACCGTCTCGATGGCCGTCAGGTTGGCCATTTTCCGCATCACGGGGGCGTACTCGGCCGGGTAGTTCTCGTCGGCGATTACCTTGAGCGTCAGCGCCTCCTTCTGCGGCAGGTTCTTCTGGTTGCGGACGTTGCGCACCGAGGAGATCACCTCCCGGGCCAGTTCGAACCGCGCCAGCAATTGCCCGTCGGCTTCGGCCGGCTGGGGCATCGGGGCGACGGTGATCGACTCGCCTTCTTTGCGCGGGGCGAGGTCTTGCCAGATCTCTTCCGTCACGAAGGGCATGAAGGGGTGCAGCACGCGCATCAGGGAGTCGAAGAACGTGCGTGTGGCTTCGAACGTCGGCGCGTCGATCGGCTGCCCGTAGGCGGGTTTCACCATCTCGAGGTACAGGCCGCTGAAATCGTCCCAGAAGAGCTTGTAGGCCGTCTTGAACGCCTCCGAAATGCGGTAGCAACCGAAATCGTCGGCGATCTGGCGCAAAGCGACGCCGAGCGTCTGGCGGAACCATTCGACAGCCAGGCGGTTGTTCTCGTCCTGTGCGGCATTGCCGTCCGCCGACCAGCCGTTCACCAGGCGGTAGGCGTTCCATATCTTGTTGCCGAAGTTGCGTCCCTGTTCGCAGAGCGCCTCGTCGAACATCACGTCGTTGCCTGCCGACGAGGAGATGAGCATCGCCATGCGCATACCGTCGGCGCCGTATTTGGCGATCAGGTCGAGCGGGTCGGGCGAGTTGCCCAGCTGCTTGGACATCTTGCGGCCGATCTTGTCGCGGACGATGCCCGTGAAATAGACGTTGCCGAAGGGTTTTTCGCCGCGGTATTCGTAACCCGCCATGATCATGCGCGCCACCCAGAAGAAGATGATGTCGGGGCCCGTCACCAGGTCGTTGGTGGGGTAGTAGTAGCTGATCTCCCTGTTGCCGGGGTTGCGGATGCCGTCGAAGACCGAAATGGGCCACAGCCACGACGAGAACCACGTGTCCAGCACGTCGTCGTCCTGTCTGAGGTCGGATGGCTGCAATGAGGCATCGCCGGTTTTCGCGCGCGCCTTTTCGAGTGCCTCCCCAGCCGTCGGGGCCACTACGAAGCCGCCTTGGGGCAGGTACCAGGCCGGGATGCGCTGACCCCACCATAACTGGCGCGAGATGCACCAGTCCTTGATGTTCTCCATCCAGTGGCGGTAGGTGTTCTTGTATTTCTCGGGCACGAAGCGGATCGCGTCTTCCATGACGGCCTTCGTCGCCGGTTCGGCCAGCTGTCCCATCGAGAGGAACCACTGCATCGAGAGTTTCGGCTCGATGGCCACGCCCGTGCGCTCCGAATAGCCCACGTTGTTGGTATAATCCTCGGTTTTCTCCAGCAGGCCGGCTGCCGCCAAGTCGCCTTCGATCTTCCTGCGGACGTCGAAACGATCCATGCCGACGTACAGCCCCACTTTGTCGTTGATCGTGCCGTCGTCGTTGAAGATGTCGATGGTCTCCAGCCCGTATTTCTCGCCCAGCATGTAGTCGTTCACGTCGTGCGCCGGGGTCACTTTCAGCGCGCCCGTACCGAACTCGATGTCGACGTATTCGTCGCGGATTACGGGGATTGCGCGGTTCACCAGCGGTACGATGACGCGCGCCCCGGCCGGCAGCCAGCCGTAGCGCGGGTCGTTGGGGTTGACGCACAGCGCCGTGTCGCCCAGGATCGTTTCGGGGCGCGTCGTGGCGACGATGACCGCCTTGTCCGAGCCTTCGACCAGGTAGCGCAGGTAGTAGAGCTTGCCGTGCGACTCCTTGAATACCACCTCTTCGTCCGACAGCGCCGTCTGCGCCGCGGGATCCCAGTTGACCATGCGTACGCCGCGGTAGATCTTGCCTTTCTCGTAAAGGTCGCAGAATACCTTGATGACGCTCTCGGTGCGGGGTTCGTCCATCGTGAAGCAGGTGCGCTCCCAGTCGCACGAGGCGCCCAGCTTGCGCAGCTGTTTGAGAATCACGCCGCCGTATTTCTCCTTCCATTCCCAGGCGTGGCGGAGGAACTCCTCGCGCGTGAGCGACGACTTTTCGATGCCCTTTTCGCGCAGCATCGCCACCACCTTGGCTTCGGTGGCGATCGACGCGTGGTCCATGCCCGGCACCCAGCAGGCGTTTTTGCCCGACATGCGGGCACGGCGGATCAGCACGTCCTGCAACGTGTTGTTGAGCATGTGCCCCATGTGGAGCATGCCGGTCACGTTGGGCGGCGGGATGACGATCGTGTAGGGTTCGCGTCCGTCGGGTTCCGAATGGAACAGCCGGTTGTCGATCCAGTAGTCGTACCATTTCTGTTCGATCTCCTGCGGCGAATATTTATCAGCGATTTGCATAAAGGTGTGAATGTTTTGCTTCGTTATTTGGCCTGCAAAGTTATTAACATTCTGTCAAAGATAAAATAAATATCTATAAAAAATCGTTACCTTTGCACCATTATATATTTGTATCTGTAAACTATGAGTAAAAAAGATAAGATAATCGAAACCATCGAAGTCGAAGATGCGAGCCTGCTTCCCGAGCTGCTCGACGGCAAACACCACGTGATTCCGATCGTGACCGGCGGCGACGAGGTCGCCGAGGAGGTCGAAGTGCCGGAAATCATCCCGATCCTTACGCTGCGCAGTTCGGTGCTCTTCCCCGGTGCGATCACCCCGATCACCGTGGGACGCGACAAGAGCATCAGCCTCGTACGTGCCGTGAATGCCGAAGGCGGCATCCTGGGCGCCGTGTTGCAGCGCGAGAGCGACGTCGAAGACCCCGCGCCGGACGACATGTACAAGGTCGGCACCGCGGCGCGCATCATCAAAATCCTCGAAATGCCCAACGGGAACCTCACGGTGATCCTGAACGGCCTGGAGAAGATCGAAATACGCGAATACATTACGACCGAGCCCTATTTCCGGGCCCGGGTGACCGCCCTGCGCGATACGACGCCCGATCTGAAGAGCATCGAGTTCGAGGCCCTCGTGGATTCGATCCGCGACGTGGCGCTCAACATCATCAACGTTTCGCCGTCGATGCCCAAGGAGGCGGCCTTCGCCATCAAGAACATCGACTCCAAGCGCGGCATCATCAATTTCATCTGCTCGAACATGGAGCTTACGGACGAAGACCGCCAGTCGCTGCTGGAGGCCCCCGGCCTGCTGGCCCGCGCCCGCAAGCTGCTCGAAATCCTGATCCGCGAGCAGCAGCTGGCCGAGCTGAAGAACCAGATTCAGGAGCGTGTCAAGCAGGAGATCGACAAGCAGCAGCGCGACTACTACCTCCAGCAGCAGATGCGTACGATTCAGGACGAACTGGGCGACGGCGCCGATGCCGACATCGAGAAGATGCGCGAGGAGGCCAAGAAGAAGAACTGGCCCAAGGAGGTCGGCGAAACCTTCGAGAAAGAGTTGCAGAAGGTCGAGCGGCTGAATCCCGCCGTGGCCGAATATTCGGTGCAGATGACCTACCTGCAACTGCTGCTGGAACTCCCGTGGAACGAGGTGACCAAGGACAATCTCGATCTGAATTGCGCGCGCGAGCAGCTCGACCGCGACCATTTCGGGCTGGAGGAGGTCAAGGAGCGTATCCTCGAACACCTGGCCGTCATCAAGCTCAAGGGCGACCTCAAATCCCCGATACTCTGCCTCTACGGCCCTCCGGGTGTGGGTAAGACCTCGCTGGGCAAGTCGGTGGCAGCGGCGCTGGGCCGCAAGTTCGGGCGTATCTCGCTCGGCGGCCTGCACGACGAGTCGGAAATCCGCGGGCATCGCCGCACCTACATCGGCGCCATGCCGGGACGGATCATCCAGACTATCAAGCGGTGCGGTTCGTCGAACCCGGTCATCATCCTCGACGAGGTGGACAAGGTGACCGTTTCGAACCACGGCGACCCGTCGAGCGCGCTGCTCGAGGTGCTCGACCCGGAGCAGAACACCACCTTCCACGATAACTACATCGACATGGAGTACGACCTGTCGAAAGTGCTGTTCATAGCCACGGCCAACAATATCGCCAACATCGCACCGGCGCTGCGCGACCGCATGGAGATGATCAACATCGCCGGTTACCTCCTGGAGGAGAAGGTGCGCATCGCGCTGGACCACCTGCTGCCCAAGCAGCGCGAGGCCCACGGCATCAAGGAGCAGGAGATGACAATGACCCCGGAGGTCGTCGAGAACGTCATCGCCTGTTATACGCGCGAAGCCGGCGTGCGTTCGTTGGACAAGAATCTGGCGAAGATCGCCCGCGCCCGCGCCAAACAGATCGCTTTCGACGAGGCTTTCGCGCCCGAGATTTCGATGAAGGACGTCGAGAAAATCCTCGGCATGCCCAAGTTCCTCAAGGAGGAGTACGAAGTGGGCGGCATGACGGGCGTCGTGACGGGCCTTGCGTGGACCGAGGTCGGCGGCGACATCCTCTACATCGAGTCGGTGCTGACGCCCGGCAAGGGCAAGGTCAGCCTGACGGGTAACCTGGGCGATGTGATGAAGGAGTCTGCTACGATCGCCCACGAGTGGGTGATGGCACACAGCAAGGAGCTGGGCATCGACCCCGCGCTGTTCGAGAAGAACGACATCAACATCCATGTCCCCGAGGGTGCGATCCCGAAGGACGGCCCTTCGGCCGGCATTACGATGGTGACCTCGATCGTTTCGACCTACACGGGGCGGAAAGTCCGGGATCGTATCGCCATGACGGGCGAGACGACGCTCCGCGGCCGTGTGATGCCGGTGGGCGGCGTCAAGGAGAAGATTCTGGCGGCCAAACGCGCCGGGATCAACGAGCTGATCCTCTCGGAGGAGAACCGCAAGGACATCGCCGAGATCAAGCCCGAATACATCGACGGACTGACCTTCCATTACGTGAAGACCAACGACGAAGTGCTGAAACAGGCGCTCATATAGCGACCCGAAAGAAGTAAAAGGTGGAAAGTTTTGTTTTTCACCTTTTACTTTTTTAATTTTATGGATCAATTCCTCTGCCGATGAAATTTATCGCAATCATACCGGCGCGTTATGCGTCGACCCGCTTCCCTGCCAAACCGTTGGCCGTGCTGGGCGGGAAATCCGTTATCCGGCGGGTCTACGAGCAGGTGGCGGGCGTACTGGACGATGCCGTGGTCGCCACGGACGACGAGCGGATTTACGATGCCGTGGTGGCGTTCGGCGGCAAGGCCGAGATGACCTCGGCAGACCATAAGAGCGGCACGGATCGCTGCTGGGAAGCCTACCTCAGGCAGGGAAAGCCCTACGACGTGGTCGTCAACGTGCAGGGCGACGAGCCTTTCATCCGGGCGTCGCAGCTCGAAGCCGTGAAGCGCTGCTTCGACGATCCCGCGACGGACATCGCCACGCTCGTGAAACCTTTTGCCGAAGCGGACGGCCTGGCCGCGCTGGAAAACCCCAATTCGCCGAAGGTGGTGCTCGATGCGCAGTCGCGGGCCATCTATTTTTCGCGTTCGGTCATCCCTTACTTGCGCGGCGTCGAACGCTCGCAGTGGCTTGCGCACCATACGTTCTACAAGCACATCGGCCTCTATGCCTTCCGCACGGAGGTGCTGCGTGCTGTCACGGCGTTGCCGCAGTCCACGCTCGAAAAGGCCGAGTCGCTCGAGCAGCTCCGCTGGCTCGAAAACGGCTACAGGATCGGCGTGGGCATCACCGACGTCGAGACCATCGGCATCGACACGCCCCAAGACCTCGCACGTGCCGAGGAGTTTTTGTCACACCATCCGGAATTTATAAAATGACAGCTATGAAATTCATCGCCGGCCCATGCGTCATCGAATCCGCCGAGTTGCTCGACACCGTGGCCGAACGCCTCGTGGCGATCAACAAGGCCCTCGGGACGGATATTATCTTCAAGGCCTCGTTCGACAAGGCCAACCGCACCTCGATCTCCTCGTTCCGCGGCCCCGGACTCGAAAAGGGGTTGCGTATGCTCGCCGACGTGCGGGCGAAATGGGGGCTGCGCCTGCTGACCGACATCCACGAGGCGTGGCAGGCCGCGCCTGTGGGCGAGGTTGTCGACGTGATCCAGATCCCGGCCTTCCTCTGCCGGCAGACCGACCTGCTCACCGCCGCGGCCAGAACGGGCAAGACCGTGAATATCAAAAAGGCGCAGTTCCTTTCGGGGTTGGACATGCAGTACCCCTATGAGAAGGCGCGCGATGCGGGGGCTTCGGAAATATGGCTCACCGAACGCGGCAATATCTACGGTTACAACAATCTGGTGGTCGATTTCCGCAATATCCCCGACATGCTGCGCATCGCGCAGACCGTGGTGATGGATTGTACCCATTCGGTGCAGCGTCCCGGCGGTGCGGGCGGTACGACGGGAGGCAACCGCGAGTTCGTGCCGGCCATGGCCCGGGCGGCACGGGAGTTCGGAGCCAACGGCTTCTTCTTCGAAGTGCACCCCTGCCCCGACTGCGCCAGGAGCGACGGCCCCAACATGTTGCAACTCGACGATCTGGAGAATCTCATTAAAACCTTGCTATAATGACCGATACCACCAAAGCGCAGATCCTCGACCTGGCCCGCAAGGCCATCAATACCGAGATGCTGGCGCTCAAGCACATGAAGGAGACTTTGGGTGACAATTTCGCCGATGCCGTGGAACTGATCCTCGCATGCAGCGGCAAATGCATCGTCACCGGCATGGGCAAGTCGGGGCTCGTAGGGCGCAAGATCGCCGCGACGCTGGCCTCGACCGGCACCCCGAGTTTCTTCCTGCATCCCGGCGAGGCCTTCCACGGCGACCTGGGGATGATCTCGAAGGACGACGTCGTGCTGGCGCTCTCCTATTCGGGCGAGACCGACGAAATCCTGAAGATCGTGCCTTTCATCCACTCCAACGGCAACAAGCTGGTGTCGATGACGGGCAATCCCGAATCGGCGCTGGCGAAGAATTCCGATATCCATCTCGACGTGAGCGTCGAAGAGGAAGCCTGCATCCTGCACCTCGCGCCGACGACCTCGACCACGGCGCAGATCGCCATGGGCGATGCGCTGGCCGTGTCGCTCATGCAGATGCGGGGCTTCACGAGCGTCGATTTCGCACGCCTGCATCCGGGCGGCAGCCTCGGGCGTCGCCTGCTGATGACCGTGGGCAACGTGATGCGTTCGCACGACCTTCCGG
>ERZ506896.1732-NODE-1732-length-9972-cov-4.616013_pt1 | contig 9972 bp, 5 predicted proteins | sample MGYA00513176_ERZ506896 | MGnify/ENA metagenome assembly ERZ506896
ATGTTTATGCTGTCTGGGCCGCCGACCGCAACGGGAATAAAACGGCGGACTATCTAGAAGAGTATACGCTGAGCTACGATGGCAATGCCCAGCAGGGCGGCACTGTCGGCACTGTACCTACGGATAGCAACATTTATATCCCTGGAGACAAGGTTACCTTGAGCACAGCAGCGCCTACCCACGACGATGTGGACGGCAAGAAGGTTGTCTTTATCGGTTGGACTGAAGCGCAGACGAATTCAATTTTCAGCCGTGCGGACACAGCGCCTACTACCACCACAAAGGTTACCTTTGGATCGGCAAATAAGAAAGTTTACGCCGCATGGGGCTATGATGAGAATAACAACGGAACAGCGGATGTGCTGGAGACCTACACTCTCACATATGACCTCAACGGCGGCAACGGAGCTGCACCGGCAAAGGTATCAGGTATAGAAAAGAACACCGAGGTCGAATTGACAGAGGAGAAGGGATTTACAAGAAAGCCTAAAGAAATCTTTGTGGGCTGGAGTGCGACAAAGCATGATGCCGCACTCACGGCTCAGGATAAACAGGAGGATGTGGAAAAGTTCCTGATTACCGGAGAAAAGTATCGGATCACAACGGCGGATGTGACCCTCTATGCCGTGTGGGCGATTGACAGCAATGGCGACGGAACGCCGGACTATCAGACCACCTATACTGTGACCTATGATCTGGATGGAGGCATAGCTGTCGACGGCGAGACCTACGATGAGGAGAATGTGAAGCCAGGTGAGACGATTACTATCAAGGCGGCGCCTATCCGAAAAGGTTATGCCTTTGCCGGCTGGCACGACGGGACAAAAACCTATAAGCCGGGAGATAATGTGACCATTCTGGATGCGGATCTGAAGCTGACGGCTCAGTGGAAGAAAGATTCTGGCACTACCGGGCCAACCGATCCGGATGAGCCGAACGACCCGAGTAAGCCGAACGGGTCAAGTGATCCGACTGATCCAGACAAGCCAACAGATCCCGCAACCACAGGCAAACCGGATAAGACGAACGATAACCCCCTTCAAACAGGGGATGAGACAAATCTGGCATTGTGGCTGGCACTTTTTGGAATCTCATTAACGGGCATAATTGCTGGATTGCTGGGCAGTAAACGTAAACATAGCGAAAAACACAATAACAAATAATGAGACTGGCGGCGAGGCGGGTGTATGAATGACACCTGTTTCGTCGCTTTTCGTTGCCCAGCATACGATAAAACAATCCGGTGGACTGTTTTGAGTACAAAAGAAAATTGCCATGAAAATAGCGTCTTTTATTCAGAGGTCTATTTACAGGATGCCAGAGGTGTTTTTTACTTCTATCAATATACAGATTTAAACAACCCAGATATTGTGCAGTAGTTGCACGAAAGGTACAACTGACGTAGTTTGGGTGAAAATGTCCTTGACAAATTCAATCTCACTTGACAAAAGCTGAAAAATTTACCACTTCAAATGCAAATGCTTTTTCACGCAAAAGTAAATGGAATCTGCCAGTTCTTATGAAGTTTATTCTGTCTTTTGACAATAACAGTCTGGGATTTGAAATAGGAAAGTTTTTCTCTTATAAAGAATTCCTAACTACTTCATTCTTCGTTCAACAACGGCAAAAACTAAGTTGCGAAGCATTTGAGCAGCTATTTCATTACTTTACTCAGCAAACAGATGTAGCACCACAATTCAAAGAATACAAATATCTATCCCGGAAAAAAGATTTGAAAGAAATCTACAGGCTTCGTTGGGGGATCGAAACGGGCTTCCGTTTCTTAAAATATGTCATTGGTCTGATTGCATTTCACTCAAAACAGGAAAACTCCATTCTACAGGAGGTTTTGGCAAAACTGATTCTGCATAACTTCAGTATGCTGATTGCAGGTAAAGCTAAAATATCCCAAAAGAAAAACCCGAGCATATCTGTCGATATGTTCGGGTTGAATCCACGCGCACAATAATCGTGATGGACTTAACTTAATGACATTGTTTTTTCAAAAAACTCCGTCCCAAATTAAGTTTTACCTCGTCCCCAATTTTAAATTTGTTTACTGTATTCTTCGATTTTATCCAATACCCTTTGTTTTTCCTCTCCGTTAAGGGGCGTTGGGCAGTAATCGTTGCTATTGGTTTTCGATGAAATAGAGCATGGAATAATATTGATCTTGTCATCGTCTTTTACTTTGCCGTTCTTAATGGTGAAAGTCTGCTGAAAGATCATGGTATCTTTATCCTGCGGATTACTGTTGCCGCCAAAACAAAAGTTTCCAAGGCTGTAGGCAATATACTTGCCTTTATATTTTTCAATGCCCTGAAGAACGTGAGGGTGATGGCCGATCACAAGATCCGCTCCTTCGTCTACGGCCAGATGAGCCAGTGTTTTCTGAGTATCGTTGGGAACATATTCCCTTTCAATGCCCCAGTGGAAATTGACAATGATAAGCTCAGCTCCGGCTTCTTTGAGCGCCGCAATATTTTCTTTTACCTGCTGTTTCTTCTCCAGGTGCTCAGCCAGTTCATAAATGCCGGTAAGCCCGACTTTAACCCCGTCAACATCAAGAAGCGCCACATGTTCAAAACCAAAGGTGGCAATACCGGCGTCTTTCAATACTTTGAGCGTATCGGTACGGCTGCTTTCACCATAGTCGGAACTGTGATTATTTGCTATATTAGCAGCTTCTACAGAGCTTCCCGTCAGGATATCTACATATTTCGGCTCAGCTTTAAAGGCAAATTTTTTATCGGCTCTTGTGTCAGATGTAGTAAGCGTGCCTTCAAAATTTACAATGGACAGATTATCCTTTTCCAGAATAGACCGTACATTTTTAAAGAAATAGTCTGCACCCTGTGAATTATAAAAGGCATTCAGGCTCCGTGACTGGTCAAAATTTTCATCTGTTCCAAGAGTACAGTCTCCCATAGAACTGATGGTGATCGTACGGGTTTTATTTTTGTCTTTTTTGCTGTCTTTTGTATTGATTACGAGATTTTTCACTTTTACATGAGAAGTGTCAATCTTCTCTTTTTTAACAGTAGTTTTCTTCTCTGCTTTTTTCTCTTTCTCATTAATCTTATGTGAGATACCGCGTACGGCAAAAACAAGAAGGAGAATGAGAAAAAGAGAACCAAATATAACTGTCAGACGTTGTATTTTTTTCTTTCGGCGTCTTCGTCGCTGCCGTCGCTTTGCATCTTTGATTCCGCTCATATTCTCTTACCGTAAAACAGGCAGCCAAAATAAGGCTGCCCGTGATTTCCCCTTATATATGTGTTAGTTTAAAAACGCACAACCTTCAAGGTTGACTGCGGATAATTCTTCTCTCTTAGCACTGATGCTTACATAGAAGTCCATATCACATTCTTTGGACATCTGTTTCAGTCTTTCAATAAATTCAGGCATATTTTCGATTGAAATATCAGCGTGTTTTAAAATGCCGTCAATAAATACACATTGAATATCATTGTTGGAACTGTGCATACCGTATAAAAATCCGATATATGCGTCTGTTGTTGTGATTACTGCAAAATCATCCATACAAATAGTACGAATATCAAAGGAAACACTAGCAGTGTCGCGATGTGTTTTCTTAATAAACACTACGTTTCCGTCGCATTTTTTTGCCTGCTCGTTAGCCAGCTCAATCATTTTTTGTGTCTTTCCGCTTCCCTTAGGTCCTGTTAATAAATTTACCATGGCAAACATCTCCTTTATGTATCATATTATACTGAACACCTTCAGTACGATTAACTTATATCTATTATACATGAAAAAATGTATTCGAACAACCAGAAATATGACTTTTTATACAAAAATTAGAACAAATGTTGAATTATTTTAAAAATGTCAGAAATAAAAAATACTGTCATTTACCCTCTTGACTTATTTTAAGATTCTTCCTATAATATTTAACATATATGGCAAAAACAGTGAAGAGGATCAGTAGGAGTGTAAACCGTTCAGAGAACTGCCGGTAGGTGCAAGGCAGGAGGTAGAAGCTTTGAACTCGCCTCGGAGTTCCGGTGTTGAAAGAAGAAGTAGATGCCGGCGGGAATTCCCGTTACAGAAAGAATGAGTGCATTTGCAGATGCAAATGAAGAAGAGTGGTACCACGGAAAATAAGCCTTTTCGTCTCTTAAGAGATGGAAAGGCTTTCTTTTTTTAGATTCAAAGAACCACATAAAAACCAGAAAGTGAGGAAGTTATTATGTCAAAGATCCCTTATAATCATAAGGCAATCGAAAAGAAATGGCGTGAGAACTGGGAGAAGAACCCAGTCAACGTAAAAGAAAATGCAGATGGCAGTAAGAGAGAAAAGTATTACTGTCTGGATATGTTCCCATACCCGTCAGGAAATGGTCTGCATGTAGGACACTGGAGAGGTTATGTAATCTCTGATGTGTGGAGCAGATACAAATTGCAGCAGGGCTATTACATCATTCATCCAATGGGATGGGATGCATTTGGTCTTCCGGCAGAAAACTACGCAATCAAGATGGGAGTTCATCCTTCTATTTCTACAGCGGAAAATATTAAGAACATTAAGCGTCAGATCAATGAGATTGCAGCTCTCTACGATTGGGATCTCGAAGTGAACACTACAGATCCGAATTATTACAAGTGGACACAGTGGATCTTCGTGAAGATGTTTAAAGAAGGTCTTGCGTATGAGAAGGAATTCCCGATCAACTGGTGTCCATCCTGTAAGACAGGTCTTGCAAATGAAGAAGTTGTAAATGGCAAATGCGAGCGCTGCGGAGCGGAAGTCACGAAGAAAAATCTTCGTCAGTGGATGTTGAAGATCACAGCATATGCAGATCGGCTGTTAAATGATCTCGATAAGCTGGACTGGCCGGAAAAAGTAAAGAAGATGCAGGCTGACTGGATCGGAAAATCCTACGGAGCAGAAGTGGAGTTCCCTGTTGACGGAAGAGATGAGAAGATCACTGTTTATACGACAAGACCTGATACGCTTTACGGCGCGACATTTATGGTGCTTGCTCCTGAACATGAGATGGCGGCATCTCTTGCGACAGATGAGACAAGAGAAGCAGTGGAAAAATATATTTACGATGCGTCAATGAAATCAAACGTAGATCGTCTTCAGGACAAAGAGAAGACAGGCGTATTTACGGGAAGCTATGCAATCAATCCGCTTAGCGGAGCGAAGACACCGATCTGGCTGTCTGATTATGTATTGGCTGATTACGGTACAGGAGCGATTATGTGTGTTCCTGCTCATGATGATCGTGACTTTGAGTTTGCAAAAAAATTCAATATTCCTATTATTCAGGTAATTGCAAAAGACGGAAAAGAAATCGAAAATATGACAGAAGCTTATACAGAAGCTTCGGGAACAATGATCAACTCGGGCGAGTGGAATGGAATGGAATCGTCAGTGCTTAAAAAAGAAGCTCCGCACATTATAGAAGAGCGCGGATTCGGAAAAGCAACAGTCAACTTTAAACTGCGTGACTGGGTATTTTCACGTCAGCGTTACTGGGGAGAACCGATTCCGATCATTCACTGTCCTGACTGCGGTAATGTTCCGGTACCGGAAGAGGAACTTCCGCTTACGCTTCCGGACGTAGATTCCTATGAGCCGACAGGAACAGGAGAATCACCGCTTGCAGGAATTGAAGAATGGGTAAATTGTACATGTCCGGTATGTGGAAAACCTGCAAAGCGTGAGACAAATACGATGCCTCAATGGGCAGGATCTTCATGGTATTTCTTGCGTTATGTAGACAGTAAAAACGATAAAGAATTAGTGTCCAGAGAAAAAGCAGACGAGATGCTGCCGGTAGATATGTATATCGGAGGCGTAGAACATGCCGTGCTTCACCTTCTGTATTCTCGGTTTTATACAAAATTTTTGTATGATATCGGAGTAGTAGATTTTGACGAACCGTTCCACAAATTGTTCAATCAGGGAATGATCACCGGAAAGAACGGAATTAAGATGAGTAAATCAAAAGGAAATGTCGTTTCGCCGGATGCTCTTGTGAATGATTATGGATGCGACTCGTTAAGAATGTACGAGCTTTTTGTAGGACCGCCGGAGTTGGATGCGGAATGGGACGACAGAGGAATCGACGGAGTAAACCGTTTCCTGAAACGTCTTTGGAATCTGCTTATGGACAGTAAAGAAGCAGACGTTCAGCCGACAAAAGAGATGATAAAACTTCGCCATAAAATGGTTTATGATATTACAAATCGTCTGGAAAGTTTCAGTTTGAATACTGTAATTTCGGGATTTATGGAGTATAACAACAAGTTTATTGAAATGGCGAAAAAGGAAGGCGGAATTGATAAAGAAACATTAGAAACAATCGCGGTTCTTCTTTCTCCGTTTGCACCGCATTTTGCCGAAGAAATGTGGGAGCAGCTTGGCCATGGAGAAACAATTTTTAAAGCAGGATGGCCGTCATATGACGAAAGTGCAATGAAAGATGACGAGATTGAAGTGCCGGTACAGATTAACGGAAAGACAAGAGCTGTTATCAGTATTTCTGCCGATGCATCAAAAGATGAGGCAATCGCCGCCGGAAAAGAAGCGGTAGCCGATAAACTGACAGGTACGATCGTCAAAGAAATTTATGTACCGAAAAAAATAATCAATATCGTTCAGAAGTAGGTCATGTGAATAGAATCACCGGAAGATGCTTTTTGGCACTTCCGGTGATTTTTGATATTGGGAGTTATGTCTTTTGAAGTGATATATATATCAACTTGATTATGCAAAATAACATCAAATATTCCGTATTATACAAAAAGTAAAAATAAAAGCAACATTTTTGCACAAAAAAGAAAACGAAAACATGCTATAATTTGTAATATATTTCATTGAAAGAAGGAGAGATGAGCATGAAGAAAAAAATAATGGCGGTCCTTTTGGCACTCGCTATGGTGACCCAAGGCGCCATGCCTGTTTTTGCTCAAAATGAAGGTGCGGAAGGAATTGAGACAGCGGCAGATGCAGAAACGGCAAAAATTTTGTGCAAGGAGTATTTGAGTGAAGAACAGCAGATTCAAGGCATTGATCAACGTTTTGAAATACCACAAGAAGACGTGTCTTTTGTAAACGATTTGGGAAGTGGTACGATCACGCTGAGTTTTAAGACAGGCAGTACTAATTTGCAGGCGCTGGCCGCGATCAACGGAGACAAGCATGCGAATCATTACATGTCTTTGTATATCAGCGGCGGAAATAAAATCGGCTTTGAATTCCGTAAAAACGCAACTGTAAATGATCACAGAAATTTTACGGTAGATAATGTGAATCTTGCGGATAATCAGTGGCATACGATCACGCTTGCGGTAGAAAAGGACAGTTATTATAAAGTATATCTGGATCAAAAACTTGTACAGAAGTGGGAAGTTGACGAGACTAATTTTGTTGATAAAATGGAGTGGGAACCGACTTCAGTGACATTTGGAGGCGCAAAACGGATTTCGGGAAACAGTTATCCTTTTACCGGAAGTATCAAGCAGGTAAAACTGTATAATGAAGCGGCTTCCGAAGATCAGATCCTGGCAGATCACGGTGCAGTTTCTGTAGGAACACCGATTTTTACTTATCAGAGAAAAACTTTTGACGGAACAGAAGGAAAGATGGTTCAGCTTCCGGAGCAAAAAGAGACAATTTCCGGATTGAAAAAAGGAACGTTTTCTTTTGCATATCGCTTGAACGAGGCGGCTGTAGGCAAAACGATTTACGGATTATTATCGCTGTCGAACAGCAATGCGGATAAAGAGTACGGAGCGCTTTATATTAAGCCGAAGGACAATCGGATCGGATATGAAGTGCAGGGAAAAGGGGATAAATATATTACGCTCAAAGACGGAAAATCTGTCAATAATGTCCAGTGGCATACGGTGACATATGCCTTTGACGGCACACATGCAGAGTTTTACTTAGACGGAGCATCCATCGGAAAATTCGAGACAACGCATTTGCTGAAGGGAGATTGGACTCCGGATATGGTTACGCTTGGCGGAATCAGCAGAACGAATAAGACGCCGGGCGCGAAATGGCCGTTCTACGGAACGATCGACAGCGTCAATGTGTTTGATGAAACGTTAAATGCGGAACAGGTTATGGAGCTTCATAGACGTACTTTGCCGCAGGATGAACCGGAATACGGAGAGAACGTCTATAAGACAGGCGAGTACGGTATTTATGATATGGGCGATTATGATTCTTATAATTACCGTATTCCCGCAATGGTTACAACGAGCAAAGGAACTCTGATCGCAGCAGCCGATCAAAGAAATACACATTGGTCCGACTGGGGAAATATTGATACAGTTGTCAGAAGAAGTACAGATAACGGACTGACATGGGAAGAGCCGATCGATGTAATCGATCTGAAATCACAATCCTATTTTAACGGCACACAATCTGCGTATACGATTGACCCGGCATTGATCGCAGAGGGCGAAAACGGAAAGAATCCGGGGCGTGTCTGGATGCTTGTAGATATGATGCCGGAATCGACGAATGGAAGCCAGGGTACATATTCGATCAAAGAAACGGGAACAGGCTATGTGAAAGTAGATGGAAAAGATTATCTGGCGCTTTATGATAAAGACAATAATCAATATACGCTTCGAGAGAACGGAGAAGTATTTGATAAGGAGAATCGCAAAACCGATTATGTGGTAAAACAGTTTGAAGGAAATGATAAACAAGGATACCACGAAAAAGGCGATCTGTATCAATCCGGTAAATATGTGGGAAATATTTATCTGAGAAGCGCTTCTAAGAACAACGATTCCGCTCCGCTTCATCCTAAGCAGACATGCTATTTGTGGCTAAGTTATAGCGATGACGACGGTATGACGTGGAGCGAACCGGTAGACATTACGCCGCAGGTAAAAGAAGACTGGATGAGATTTTGCGGTGTCGGTCCTGGATTCGGAGTTCAGCTTCGGTATGATGAAAAGCATCCGGGAAGACTTATATTCCCGATTTATTATACGATTGCCGGAAGCGGTATAGGATTCCAGTCTTCGGCTTGTGTTTACAGTGATGACGGCGGAAAAACATGGCATAGAGGAGAATCTCCGAATGACGGAAGAATCAACAAAGACGGACAGGAGACTTCTTCGCAAAATCCGGTCGGCATCAGTGAACTGACAGAAAGTCAGATCATTGAACTAAGCAGCGGAAATTTGCTTCAGTTTATGAGAAATACACGCGGAAACGGAAAAGTTGTTGTTTCAAGAAGTACAGACGGAGGAGCGACATGGAGTGATCCGATCGATACAACGGCGCCGGAAGTATACTGTCAGTTATCTGTTTTATATTATGATAAAAACGGAACAGGCGGCAAAGACAGAGTGATCATGTCGAATCCGGGAGGGACAGGAAGAAATAACGGAACATTGCGAATCGGAGAAGTGACAGAAACAAAGGATAGTTTTTCTGTAGACTGGGTAGAAGAAAAAATGTTCTGTCCTAATAATTACGCATATTCTTGTCTGACAAAAATGAAAGACGGAAATATGGGACTTCTCTATGAACATCAGAATACGATCAAATTTACTGCGTTTAATTTAGAGTATATTAAAGATGAAGTGAATTTATTGAGTCCGACGATTACAGCTGTTACATACAAAGTGGAAAAAACAGACGATCACGCTTATACGCTCCCGGGAGATAAATATGTGATCACAGTGAAAACAGATCAGAATGTCACTGTGCAAGGAACACCGAAATTCAGATTTATGTTAAATGGTAAAGGCCGTTATGCAAACTATGTATCCGGTGGGAATGACGACAAGGAGTTAGTATTTGAATACACTGTACAAAAAGGCGATGAAGGAACTATTCAGTTTAAAGGACCAAAAATTATCTGCGATGAAACAGGCACAGTAAAAAATGCAAATGATTTGTGCGTAAGTTCGGGAGATATGGATGTTAAAATGGGATACATCGGAGTAGATCCTTCGGATGCGGCA
>ERZ506896.1733-NODE-1733-length-9971-cov-3.250504_pt1 | contig 9971 bp, 9 predicted proteins | sample MGYA00513176_ERZ506896 | MGnify/ENA metagenome assembly ERZ506896
CTTTCCCTACACGACGCTCTTCCGATCTTATAGAATAATTCCCTTAAGGAGGTTTGCAAGAAATGATTTATTTCAGAAGCGATTACAGTTTAGGCGCGCACCCGAAAGTTATGCAGGCGCTTATCGACACCAATATGGAGCATACTGACGGCTACGCGGAGGATAAATATTCCTTTGAAACTGCCGATATGATAAGAGAAATGATAGGTAAGCCCGACGCTCATGTCCACTTTATGGTCGGCGGTACGCCTACCAACACCGTCACAATCGCCGCCGCGCTGAGACCTTTCGAGGGAGTTATTTCAGCAGACTCCGGACATATATACGTCCATGAGACAGGTTCTGTAGAAGCCACAGGACACAGAGTCTTCGCAGCTCCTACAGAAGACGGCAAGCTTCGCCCTGCTGACATTGAAAAAGTCCTTCTTCATCATGAAGACGAACACACCGTTATCCCTAAGATGGTATACATAACTCATCCGACGGAAAACGGCGGGGTATATACGAAGGCCGAACTCAAGGCGCTTCACGACTGCTGCAGAGAGCACGATCTCTACCTGTACGCAGACGGCGCGCGCCTCGGTACAGCTCTTACCTGGCCTGGAAACGACGTCACCCTCAAGGACATGGCCGACCTAACCGACGCTTTCTACATCGGAGGAACAAAGCTCGGCGCCCTCTTCGGAGAAGCGCTCATAATTATGGATGATAAAATCAACGATCATTTCCGCTACATGGTCAAGAGAGCCTGCGCTCTGCTGGCCAAAGGCAGACTCATCGCCGTTCAGCTCAAGGCTCTGCTTGAGGGCGGAGAAGATTCCCTATATTATCAGCTGGCCCGCCATGAAAATCAGCTGGCCATCAAGCTGGCCAAGGGAGTTGAGGAAAAGGGATACAAGCTTTGGCTGCCGCATCAGACAAACCAAGTATTCGTCATAGTTCCCAACGATAAGATCGCTGAACTTGAAAAAGACTTCTTCTTCTACACATGGGCGCCTTACGATGAAAGCAGCTCGGTAATAAGGCTGATAATCAACTGGGGCAGCAAAGAAGAAGAAATCGACGCTATCCTGAACGCCCTTTAGACCATACTGAGCGCACTCCAGACCATACCGGACGCGCCTGTACCTGTAAATAAAGAGGCCGCCGCAAAGCAGATCGACGTTCATCCCGTGTCTATCTTGAACGATCATTCGCAGAGCGGCGGTTTGTTTTCTGCAAGATAAGAGTGGAGATACATCTTCTCCCCCTCACTGTGGAAGCTGAAGCCTATGTTGGCTCCCGAACTGGTGGTGAAGCCGCAGTCCTCCTGGTCGACAATCTTATCCTTCATGTGGGAAAGGAAATACGGCAGGCTGAAATTGTGCGCCGAGCAAGTAGGGTACTCGCTGAGCAGATTCTTCATGGATTTCTTTCCGCCGGTGAAGTAAAAATACGTTCCCAGCATTTTGGCGTCGTCTTTCATATACGGCTCCAATTCGTCGAACAGGAATGTCTCGTGATAAAAATTATGTTCGTTGACTGCGAAATAGTCTATATTCACATCTACGCTCCCCGGCTTCAGCGGCAGCCTTGTGCTGCTGTCGGCTATAAACAGTATATCGAGGCCGAAGCCCTGCTGCTCCATCAGCTTTTTGTACATCGACAGCATTTCCGGGTATTTGTCCACTATTATGTATTTCCCTATGGGATCCAGATACTGCTGGTGATTGTGTATGAAAAACCAGGCATTGATGTATGTCTCCATCACCACTTTCCCTGCCAGATCCATCTGGCTCAGCTTGTCTATCATCCAGTTGTATGAATGTTGGAAAAGACTGATAAGGGACGGCGGCAGGTCTTTATACATTTTCCTTTCCAAATCGGGCGTATCGTATACGTCTGTATTTTTGTTGGGAGTAAGGAGTATTCCATTTTCCACTGAAGCCGTATATCCACAGTCGCATGACAGGCGGCCCTCAAATATATATCTCGAATTCATACTCACATTTTCCAGCGAAAAGGACTTGCCGCATACAGGACAGCACAAAATGTCCAGCATGCTGAGGGGAAGTCCGGAATTGGCTTTTTCTTTGGGCAGCATGTCGTCCAGCTGAATTATCTTGGTCTGTATCTTTTCTATGTTCTTTTCAATCCCCCTCATTTCTTCTTCCATCTGGTTCATTTTTTTACTGTAGAGCGTCTTCAGATCTTCCACGTCTTTCACTGCTGCCAGCGAAGAAATTCTATACAGAGAAAGAACTTCATGTATTTCCTTGAGGGAAAATTTCATATCTTTGAGTTCAAGTATAAGTTCCAGATCCTCGAGGGTCTGACGGTCGAAGTTGTATTGGCCTTTAGGCTTTTTTGGCACAAGCAGGCCATAATTGATGTAGTAATAAAGATTATCTACAGAAATATCATATAATTTTGAAACTTCTCCTATTCTCACGTCAAGTATACCTCCTGTCCCGGCGACACCATGACGGCGCCCGGCGCTATCCTATGCCTGGCAACGCTGTCCAGCACTATCCGACGGCCTCTTCAAAGGTTCGCACCGCACTCATGCAGACCTCTTCATACATATTCATACATATATTATCACAAATCTGGAGTTAACTCAAGACTTTATCGCAATAAAGTTAAAAAGCGGTGTTGACATCGAGTATACTGGAGAATTTAGAATGTAAAACATGATAAAAAAGACAGGAGGCAATTCTGTGTCAGGAATAATAAAAACAATCAAAGAAGCAAAGCAGCGTACAGAAGCCGATAAAAACCATCTGCGGCTTTCAGTATCTGAAATCATTTCAAATGTAATAGAGCGCGGGGACGAGGCTCTGTTGGAATACAACAAGAATTTTGACTTATGCCAAAGGCAGCAGCTGAGGGTTTCACGCGATGAAATAGAATCGGCATACAAGGATGTGACTGAGCAGGAAATAGACGACATCAGGCGTGCGGCAAAAAACATCGAAGTTTTTGCCCGGGCGCAGAAACAGACAATGAGTCCTCTGCGAGATTTCTCACCTATACCCGGTCTTAAACTGGGTCACAGGGTGATTCCCGTCGACTCCTGCTGCTGTTACGTTCCCGGCGGAGGTTATCCTCTCTATTCCACAGCTCTGATGCTGGGAATTCCAGCCAAAACAGCCGGAGTCAAGCGTGTAGCAGCCTGCTCGCCGGTAATGAAAGGCACGGACAGAATACATCCTAAAACTTTAGTCGCCATGGATATCGCCGGCGTAGATGAAATATATGCTTTGGGCGGAGCGCAGGCCGTAGCCGCTTTCTCATACGGCACAGAGCAGATCGCTCCCGTAAGTATGATCGTAGGACCGGGAAACAGTTTTGTCACAGAGGCCAAACGCCAATGCTACGGAAAAGTAGGCATAGATTTTCTTGCCGGCCCCAGCGAAGTTCTCATAATCTCTGACGGCTCAGGCGACGCGGAAATCGTGGCAGCAGATCTGCTGGCTCAGTCGGAGCATGACAGAGAGGCAAAAGGTCTGCTGGTTACCACCGATGAAGAGTTCGGAAACGCCGTACTAAAAGCGGTGACCAGACAGCTGGAGTTTCTTCCTACATAGGAAATAGCTTCCCGCTCATGGCAGGATTTCGGAGAAATACTTCTGGCCGGCAGCCTGGAGGACGCCGTAGCTTACGCCAACCAATACGCTCCTGAGCACCTGGAAGTAAATGTTTCAAAGGACAAGGAAACGGCTGTCGCAGAGAGTCTCGGAAACTACGGTTCTCTGTTCATCGGAGGAAACACCGCGGAAGTGTTCGGAGACTACGCCTCCGGTACGAACCATACGCTGCCTACTCTGGGCGCGGCCAAGTATACCGGCGGAGTCTGGGTAGGCACTTTCCTCAAAGTCTGCACATACCAGCAGATGGACAAAGCGGCCATGTCGAATATAGCTCCTCTCGTCTCAAATCTGGCGAGGGGCGAAGGCCTTGTCGGGCATGCCAGAGCCGCTGAAATACGCATTGAAAAGATGCAGGATCGATAATACATATAAAATAAAAAAGCCGGGGAGTTTGAACAATCCCGGTCTGCCATACAAACACTATATAGGAGAGACATCATGGAAAATCAAACTAATATGGAAAAACTCAAAAACGGCACCGCCATAGGATATGGAATCGGCGCCATAGGCGAGGGAATAGGATACAACGTATTCTTCTCTTTCTTCAGCTTCTTTCTTACTACCATAGCAGGCATACAGCCGGCGATAGCCGGAGTCATCTCAATGGTGGCCGTATTGTGGGACGCCGTTACTGACCCTATGATAGGTCTCTGGTCCGACAGAACGAAGAATCCTAAGGGAAGAAGACGCCCTTTCATAAGGACAGGTTCCGTGTTGATGTGTGCCTCTGTAACCTTGCTGTTCACCAACATTGAAATGTCCCAGACATTCAAAGTGATATACTTCATTTTGATGAACGCTTTCTACTGGGTAAGCCTGACTTCATGCGTAATTCCGCACATCTCCCTGGGCTCCGAGCTCACCGAGGACTTTGACGAAAGGACAAAGCTGAGGACTTATGCCGCTTCTCTTATGGGCGTGGGAACTCTGATAGCTACCAGCGGCACTCTGGTCATCGTGGATTTTTACACAAATCTTTTCGGCAGTACCAACGCCGGCTGGATTGGAATGGGACTGACTTACGGTCTGCTCATAATACTGGCCTATAACACGTGCTGTTACGTTATCAAGGACAGGGAGCCGGCCAACCCGAATCTCAGCGCGGAAACCGTGCAGGAGAAAAAGGGCAGCGGCCAGCTTCTCAGGGAATTCTGGGGCAATGCCAAGCACGCTTTCCAGAACCGTCCTCTGCGTCAGCTTCTCATCATAACTTTCGCGGTCAACGTAGTCGTCACTTTAGGTTCCGGCCTTTTGATATATGTGTTTACATACGTCTATGAATACAGCGACGCCAAAACGTCGGGAATATATTTTGTTCAGGGAATACTGGTCATTCTGGCTGTGCTGGTTGCCGGCTTCGTTTCCCAGAAAACCGAGAAGAAAACAGTAATGGCAGGCGGCATAATTCTGTACATGCTGGCTTATCTGGTAGTCATGATATTCCCTATCAGCGATGTAACCATGTACGTAAGCATTCTGCTCTATGCTCTTGGCAATTCCTCATACTGGACCATGATCTATGCCATGTCTTACGATACGGCCATAATAGAGCAGATCAAGACCGGCGACAAGCCTGACGGCCTGTACACTTCACTCATAGGACTTTTCATGAAGGTGGGAAATTCTCTCGGTTCTCTCATAGTCGGAGTGGGTCTTCAGATTATCGGCTTCTCATCTGAAGTGACAACCCAGAGCGCTTCTACCATTGATTCTATCAGAGTTCTTTACGGAATTGCTCCGTCGCTGGTGCTTCTCATCGGATTCTTCGTCGCCATGAGATATCCTCTGACCAAGAAAACCTACAACAAGCTTGTGGATCTATATCACGCGAAAAAAGGCGGCGGTGATTACGACGAGGAAATACTTAATAAGGTCATGTAAATTGAGCATAGCTTGCGGTCTGACTTGCAGACTGTTTTATGGTCTGACCTGCTGGTCTGCGGCTTGACCTGAAACCGGATCTTCAGACCGAGCCCGCAGACCGAGCCCGCAGACCGAGCCCGCAGACCGAGCCCGCAGACCGGGCTCGCAGGCAAATCTATGCTGAAATTCAGAAAGGATATATCAAATGGATACTGTTATATACGGAAAAATATATACTATGGACAGGGAAAAGCCTTACGCGGAAGCCTTGGGTATAGAAGACGGCAAGATCGTCTATGTGGGCAGCCGCAAAGGCCTTGACTCTAATACTGTAAAAGCAGCCGACCGCGTCGTTGAGTGTGGTGATAAGGCCGTGTTTCCCGGATTCATAGACACCCATGTTCACGCTGTTCCCTCCGGCCCGTTCATGAAAGGTGTGGACGTTTCAGACGTGAAAGACATCGAAGACCTCTTAGCCCGCATGAGAGAATACGCCAGCAGCGTCGAAAAGGGTAAATGGGTCTTCGCCACAAAGTTTCAAGATAAGAATATCGCGGAAAAAAGATTTCCTACGAGAGAAGAGCTGGACAGCGTCTCCACCGAGCACCCTGTCATGCTTTACCACAACGATACTCACCCGTTCGCTTTCAACCGCATGGGAATCGAAATCATGAACCTTGACCCTGCCATAGACGGCATCGAAACTGACGCTGACGGCAAGCCGACAGGATTTGTGACCGACCCGGCTTTCATGGAAGTCGCGGACAACCTGATAGACCTCTTTTCCGACGAGGAACTGCTTGAGGGATACCACAGCATAGACGACTACGCCGTTTCCAACGGTATAACGACTGTTTACACAAAAGACTACTATAAAACGCTGAGGCTTTTCAGAGATCACAGCGATGAATTCAAAACCGAGACAAAGCCTATGCTCAGAACCAAAAGCTGTGATGACGCGGAAAACGTCACGCGCCTCATGGAAGACAAAGAACTGCGGGACATCACCTGCGTCTGTGCTTTTGCCGACGGCGCCTTCGACGGATACACAGGCTCTGTGGTCGAGCCTTACGAGGGTTATCCCGACAGGTTCGGCATGCTCTTTCAGTCTGCCGACGAGCTTTACAGGTTTTTCGAGGGGCCTCACAGAGCAGGAATGCAGCTTTCTTGTCACGCCATCGGCGATAACGGCATAATTATAGCTCTCGAAGTCTATGAAAGGCTGCTTTCCGCATATCCGAGAAAAGACCACAGGCATAGGATAGAGCACTTTGAAATGCCTAAAAAAGCTTCCATAGCCAAGGCGGCCAGCCTCGGCGTAGCGCTCGGTATGCAGCCTCTGTTGATAGAGGTCTGCGAGGGCATGGACATGGAGGGCTACCGCTGTTTTATCGGAGACAGAGTTGAAAGGTGCAGTCCTTACCGCTCCATTCTGGACGCAGGCATATTGGTCGGCGGCGGTTCGGATTACAGCGTCACCGCCATGGATCCGCTCCGTTCAGCGATGATATGTCTCCAGCACCCTGTTGAATCTGAAAGGATAAGCCTCTATGAAGCCTTGGAAATGTTCACTGTCAACGCGGCCAAGCTCGGCTTTATGGAGAACCGCAAAGGCATGCTCAAGCCGGGAATGGACGCCGACATAGTCATTCTGGAGACAAATCCTTTTGAAGTGCCTGTGCCAGAACTGTGCGACATAAAAGTTGCTGAAACTATAGCCAAAGGAAAAACAGTACACCTAAAATAGATGGGTAATCTAATCCTTACATGTCAGAAGGCATCTCAAAAACCATGAAAATGGCCCGCGAGATGCCTTCTGATTTTTTGACTGCCCGGACTCTGATTTTTTGACTACCCGTGATCTCTTATTTTTGCCTGCTCGGAAACTTTTATTTTTTGGCTACCCGGAAGCGGGGCTGCAGCATAGCTTTTTAGAGACTGGCAGTTGCCGCAGCGCTTATCTCTGCTTACTCGGCGGCTGACCGCGAGCACAGCTTTTCTATCTGCATGCTCGGCGGCTGACCACGCTCACAGCTTTTCTATCTATCGGTTCAGGCGATCATTTCCATCGTCATTCCTGCTCATCCAGCTGCGCTCAATTCCTCCGTACCGTTTGAGTATCCTATCAGTCCTGGAATCGGACGACGCCTCCTGCTCTCTCAGCTTTTGCTCATAAGGCGTAAGCTGATCTATCTTCTTCATATGCTTTCTTACGGGTTTTGGCACAAACAGCATATATATTGCCGGCGATACCAGAAGACAATCTGCAAGTATCCAAGCGACGGCGATAGCGACGCAAGCCATGTTATGAAGAGCGCCGCTTGCGGCTAGAACTGTCACGGCCGCCAACCCTGCGAAAAATATTATGGTCGTGATATAAAAGCTCTCAACTTTGCGGATAGCCGCGCTCAGCTGCTGGTCAAACCATAGGTTTCTCAGGCTCTTTACAATGTGCTTGGCCCATCTGAACTGTACGTTGGCCAGGTAAATGCAGAGTTTGAAGTCATCCAGCGTGGCTTTTTCCCGCGAATTCTTCCGCTCAGCCTGCATCCCGGACTCCTGCTTATAGGGCTTATGTTCATCAGACTCATCATTTCTGCCTGGCGTGTCGGCGTAAAATATCTGTCCTCTTATCAAAGTCCCTTCGCCCATTATTCCATATTGTATCTCTTCGCCCTCTTCACTTTCTATCACAAGCTGCTCCCCGGCCTTCAGCAAACTGCTCTCATCTCCAATACAGACTACCGCATATCCGTCGAGGCAGTACAGTGTGTGCACCGAGTGAGTCTTCGTGCTTTCTTCCGTCGACCTATAAAGCTGCTTTTCCTTTTCGGGAAAAATCAAGTCCAGGTATCCTTCACTGCCTTTTCTCACCATGAGATTATAATCGGTTATCTTGCCGAAACTGGTCGTATTCCAGCCTCCGTCAAATCTGTCCTGCTCCAATGGCGCAAGCCTCGCAACTCTCTGACCTTCGTAGCTCAGTTTATATGCATATTCTAATATATTTAGATTGAGAATACAAGTCTTTATTTACAAACAATTTGTGAAAAAAATTATCATCTTATAAATTCAGATAAAAATAGTTGAATATCGGGGGAAAAACGTTTATAATAGGGACGTACGAAAATTAAGGAGGAAATGAAGAATGACAATTTCTAAAGATATGACAATTGGCGAATTAATCCGCACAGATGAAAATATTGTTCCGATTCTTATGAGAGCAGGTATGCACTGCATCGGATGCCCATCCGCTCAGGGTGAAAGCTTAGAAGAAGCTGCTATGGTTCATGGAATCGACGCAGATGTTTTAACTGCGCAGATTAATGATTTTTTGGCAAACAAATAAGAATTAAGCCGAATAATTGTGAGATTTGGTAAATAAAATGCCATCGGGAAAATTATCCTGATGGCATTTTTAAGTCTGTTTTATAAATCAGCAAGTTGTTCTAATGCATGACCGGAAAGAATACAGTCAGCATGTTCAATCAGATGTGCTTCTCCGGCTAAAGAGAATGGTTTTCCACTTCCATATTCGGAGAGCATGTTGCAGACTTTATTAAAATCAGATGGAGAACTTCCGGACTGATGGAGTACTAAACTGTATTCTTCTGCAAAGTCATCTTTATATAAAGAATTTTTTCCGGTAAAGAAATGATTCAATGCTTTGGAAGCCAGAATTACATCATCAAGTGTATGGAACGTAAAGTTGCGGATTAAATCAAGCTTGATTTCTGTATCCTCTTCGGAAGTTTCTGATTTAGCAGAGGATGCAGATGCTGTATTGGTTTCAGAAGAAGCAGGCTGTGGTTTGGAAGATTTCTTTTTTGCGGCAGCTTTGCTTCTTGCATCATAAACTTTTTGGAAGAGGTCTAAAATATCATCTGCTCCTTCAATAGCTGGAGGGGCGGAAAGCGTATCATTTCCGGAAGAAGAAAACGGTGTAAATTTTGAAAAACGGGTATCTAACTCGTCAGGGTCTTCTACTTTTGTAATGATTAAGACGATACTGTCCATTGAAATTGGAATTGCCTCAATCATAAGAGGAATATTGTCCGCTTCAAATCCAAATTCAATGTTTGCCTGCTGCATCATATCACGAAACAGACTTTTGGCTTTCTCTGTGCCATAAGCAAGCTCACTTAAACGAATCTGGCGGTCTTCTAAATCCGCTTTTGTTAAAGTGCATCGAATCTGATTTTCATTAATTTTTTCTATTTTCATAAATATCACATCCTGTCTCAAACTATTCTACAATCAAAAGAATATACTTTTTCATTTATATTATATACTATCAAAACGAAGAATGTAAAGCAGTTCCTTGTTTTTTCATAAATCTTCCGAATTTTAAGTAAAAATGCTTGTGGGAAAGCAGGGAGCATGGTATAGTAATACTACAGATAAAAAGGCTGGGCAGGTTTTATGGAAAGGAGGATAAAAAAACTTCAAATCCTTTATTTAGTCGAAAGCCAAATA
>ERZ506896.1741-NODE-1741-length-9901-cov-3.076884_pt1 | contig 9901 bp, 10 predicted proteins | sample MGYA00513176_ERZ506896 | MGnify/ENA metagenome assembly ERZ506896
ACTAAGTGAGACAGCGGCATTTATATATGAACATCTGGAGGAGGCTATAAAGGTGAGAGATAAAAAGGCAAATACAGTGAATGAACAGGACAATCCGCTTGGGTATGAAAAGGAATCAAAACTACTGGTTGGATTTGCGATTCCATGCATTATTTCCATGCTGGTAACAGCTCTTTACAATATTGTAGATCAGATTTTCATTGGTCAGGGTGTGGGAATGCTGGGAAATGCAGCAACGAATATTGCGTTTCCGCTTTCTACTTCCTGTACGGCAATCTCACTGCTGCTTGGAATCGGCAGTGCGACCAATTTTTCATTGAAGCTTGGTGCAGGAGAAGAAAAAGAATCTGCAGAGTATGCGGGAAATGGAATTTGCCTGATGGCAATTTTCGGGATTGCACTTTTTGCAGTAACGACGATTTTTCTGACTCCGATGCTGAAATTCTTCGGTGCCACATCGGAGGTACTTCCGTATGCACAGGAATATACACGGATCACGGCAATTGGCTTTCCATTTCTGATCGCAAATACGGGGATGAGTAAGCTGATCCTTGCGGATGGAAGTCCGCGGTATTCGATGACATCTATGCTGGTGGGTGCTATTGTAAATACAATTCTGGATCCGATTTTTATTTTTGGGCTGCATATGGGAATGAGGGGCGCAGCACTTGCTACGATCATAGGACAGATCGTTTCGTTCTGCATCAGTCTGCGGTATATGTTCCATTTTAAAACGATCCGGCTTACAAAGGAAAGTTTCCATATGACGGGAAGACATATCGAGAATATTTTCAAATTCGGTGCCAGTGCCTGCTTTAACCAGATTGCAATGACGATCGTACAGATCGTACTGAATAATACATTGTCGCATTATGGAGCACAGTCTGTATATGGCGGTGACATTCCGCTTGCCTGTGCCGGGATCATTACAAAAGTAAATATGATCTTTATGTCATTTGTTATCGGAATTTCCCAGGGAATCCAGCCGATTATCGGCTTCAACTATGGCGCAGAGAAGTATGAACGGGTACGGAAAAGCTACCTGCTCGCACTTGGAACTGCAACCGTTCTTTCCGGAATTGCATTTTTCTGTTTCCAGGTATTCCCGAGACAGATCATCAGCGTATTTGGTTCGGGAAGTGAGCTGTATTTTCAGTTTTCAGAGCGGTATTTCCGGATCTATATGTTCCTTACGCTTATCAATGGAATCCAGCCGGTTACATCGAACTTTTTCAACTCCATCGGAAAATCGCAGCTGGGTGTATTTATGTCCCTGACAAGACAGATTCTCTTTTTATTACCGCTGATCATGATCTTTCCATTGTTTATGGGAATTGACGGTGTTATGTATGCCGGACCAATTGCAGATGCGGCAGCAGCAATCGTCTGCGGATATTTCATGGTGAGGGAGCTTAAGGAACTTTCCGCGATGGACAGGAAGAAAAAAGAAGAATATGCAGCATAATGGTTGTAAGTAAATTAGGATATAAGCTGGAAAAAATTTGTATATACTGATTAGTAAGAAAAACGAAATGAGATGATGACTTGAATATTGAGATTGTTATTCCAGTCTTCCGACCAGATGGACGACTGAAAATGAGTATAGAGAGATTATTGAGACAGAGTGTAATGCCGGACAGAATTTTGCTTGAAGTTCTTTATGAGAATCCGATTGATAGGGAAATCCCGGAAATCTATATGGATAAAAGAATTGAAGCCCGATATACTCCAAAGGAGGAATATGACCGGGCAGGAAGCAGAGATGCGATCTTACGGGAACTGGATTCGGATATTGTGATTTTTATGGTACAGACGGCGATACCACAGAACCGATATCTGGTAGAGAAGCTGACAGAACCGTTTAAAGAGGAGCGGACGGCGGTCGTGTATGGAAGGCATATGACAGATGATGAATGCAGTCCGATCGAGTGTTGTGTGAGACAGTTTAACTATCCGCCGAAAGGTATGACAAAGTCTTTGGAAGATACCGGAAAGCTTGGGATCCGGACATTTTTTAATTCTAATGTATGCGCAGCGTACAGAAGAAGTGCGTATTTGGAGACAGAAGGCTTTGGAAAGAGGATGATCGCCGGAGAGGACATGCTTGCGGCGAGAAGACTTCTGGAAAAGGGCTGGCAGACGGTTTATGCGCCGGAGGCTGAGATCCTGTATTATCGCAATGACAATCTGCGCGAACTCTGGAAGCGTAACTTTGATATCGGGGTTGCGCATGCGGAGCATCCGGAGATGATTGAAAATACAAAACCTGGAAAAGAAGGAATGCGGCTGGTCCGTGTGACTTCAGCGCTTCTGAAGCAGAATCATATGGAGGAATATTTAGGTGAAGTGGCGGCGCGAAGTGCGGTTCGGTATCTTGCCTATCATTTTGGAAAACATTATGCGCATTTACCGGAACATTTTGTCCGGAAATGCTCGGCAAATAAAGCGTACTGGGAGAAAGAATAATGGGACATTTTTATTTTACAAGACATGGACAGACTGTATGGAATGTGGAAAATAAAATCTGTGGTGCGACAGATATCGAGCTGACAGAGCTTGGACATGAGCAGGCAATGGAGCTTGGAAGAAAGATTAAGGAAGAGGGCGTAAAGATTGACGAGATCCTGTATTCGCCACTTGTCCGGGCGAAGGAGACCGCGCGCCATATTTCGGAGGTGACAGGGATTCCGATGCGTGAGGAGATGCGCCTGAAGGAGCAGAATTTTGGAAAATATGAGTCCACTCCGAGAAATGGGGAGGAGTTCAAAAAGGCAAAACAGAACTTTATCAATCATTTTGAAGGCGGGGAGACAATGCTTCATCTGTGCCAGAGGATTTACAATCTTCTGGATGATATTCGGAAAGAAGCGGATGATAAGGTTTATCTACTGGTTGCACATAATGGAATTTCCAGAGTAATCCAGTCTTATTTTTATGATATGACGAATGAAGAGTTTGCGGCATTTCGAATTAAGAACTGCGAATTGAGGAAGTATGAATTTCCGGAGTAGGAGTAGCGTATGAAATTACTTGTTAAGCAGAGAGTTTTTTCATGGACAGATTCATATGATGTTTATGATGAGAATGAAAATGCGAAGTATTTTGTAAAAGCAGAGTTTTTATCGCTTGGACACCGGCTGCATGTATATGATATGGCAGGGAACGAACTCGGGTTGATTAAAGAAAAAGTGATGTCATTACTTCCAGTGTTTGAAATTGAAGTGAATGGGCAGACACTTGGACGGATTGAAAAGCGTTTTACATTGTTTCGACCGAAGTATGATGTTGAGTTTAATGGATGGCATGTAGAAGGAGATTTCATAGGATGGAATTATGATATCTATGAAGCATGCAGTCCTGTGGTACATATTACAAAAGAATTACTCCACTGGGGAGATACTTATGTACTGGATTTTGCAAATCCGGCAGATGAATTGATGGGACTTCTTCTGGTAATTACAATTGATGCGGCAAACTGCATTCAAAATAATTGATGTAATTTAATGAAATGTAAAAAAAGTCAAAAAAAATATAAAAAACACTTGCCAAACCGGTTGGTATGTGATAAGATTTTTTTGTTGACGCGGAAGTGTCGGAATGGCAGACGAGCTAGATTCAGGTTCTAGTGCTCGCAAGGGCGTGTGGGTTCAAGTCCCATCTTCCGCATAATAAAAGAAACCTCAGGTGATTCACCTGAGGTTTTCTTTTATTGTACCGAAGCGATCCCTGAACCCAGAGTTCAGGTCTTCGCTCCGCTACGGTCGGCGCAAAGCACTCGTCCACCGGACGAGCTGCGCCCCATCTTCCGCACAGATGTCTTGAATTAAATACATGAGAACATTGGATTGACAATCTCTTGTCAAGGTGCAATAATATCCGCGGAGGTAGTATTTGAAAACTACAAAACTATACTCTGACTGAATCACAACAATTTCATATCGAAATCGTTTCCGTCAACAGGTGACGGAGAAGGAGCTTATATTTATTAATAAGAGGTAAAATAAGACTCAGGGAATACGAAGAATAGCAGAAGCATTTGCAGGGAGAAGTATACCTTGATGATGCTTTTTTCATATAATAATTTGGAATTATGGAAAAAAGCATGGTTACACTCTATGTTTATGCTTATTTTTGTGTTTCCGGACAGAAAAGGAGTAAGACATGACAGTTGAGATGCTAAAAGGAAAGATTCATCGTGCTACGGTAGTACAGGCAGAATTAGATTACGTGGGAAGTATTACCGTTGATGAGGAACTGCTGGAGGCAGCAGGAATTATGGAATATGAGAAGGTTCAGATCGTGGACGTGAATAACGGAAGCCGATTTGAAACTTATACGATCTGTGGTAAGCGTGGAAGCGGAATGATCTGCTTAAATGGCGCTGCGGCAAGATGTGTAAGTACAGGTGATAAGGTTATTATCATGTGTTATGCAAATTATGAGGCAGAAGAAGCCAAAGAACATAAACCAAAAGTTGTTTTCGTGGATGATGAAAATAAGATCAGCCGTGTGACAAATTATGAAAAACATGGGTTGTTGAAAGACCAGGAAAAATAAGGAATCTAAAAACAAAATGAAATTTGTTGAATTCAGAACAAGAGGCTATCTCCGAATTTATTATAAAGAGGAGAATTATCATGCAGGTAACAACAACAGTCGAAGAGACAAGAAAATTAGTTAAGAACTGGAAAAAAGAAGGAAAAACCATAGGTCTTGTACCGACCATGGGATTCTTACATGAAGGGCATGCAAGCCTGATAAGGAGATGCCGTGAGGAAAACGATATCGTTGTGGTATCCGATTTTGTCAATCCGACACAGTTCGGACCGACAGAAGACCTGGAAGCATACCCGAGAGATTTTGAACGTGACAGTGAGCTTTGTGAGAGCCTTGGAGCAGATCTGATCTTCCATCCGGAACCGAAGGATATGTATCATGATCCACATGCTTACGTAAGTATTGATATGTTATCTGATACCCTTTGCGGAAAGACAAGACCGATCCATTTTAAAGGGGTATGTACGGTTGTTTCCAAATTATTCAATATTGTAGCACCGGACAGAGCTTATTTTGGACAGAAGGATGCACAGCAGCTTGCAATCATCCGCAAGATGGTGCAGGATTTGAATTTTGATATCCAGATCGTAGGCTGCCCAATCATCCGTGAGGAAGACGGACTTGCCAAATCATCCAGAAATACCTATTTAAGCGCAGAAGAGAGAAAGGCTGCACTGTGCCTTTCAAGAGCCGTTAAAACCGGTCAGGAGGCGATCTGCAAGGGAATTAAGGCAGAAGAAATTCTGTCAAAGATGCGCGCAGTGATCGAAGCAGAGCCGCTTGCAAAGATCGACTATGTATCCATGGTAGATGCACTGGATATGCAGCCGGTCGAGAGTGTGGAAAAAGATGTTCTGGTTGCCATGGCAGTTTATATTGGAAAAACAAGGCTAATCGACAATTTCAGCTATGAGGTATAGCCTATGGAAAACAGAATGAAAAAAGTGGGAAAGGTCAGCTCTTTTCTTACAAAATATATCGGGGTCATCATTATCTGTTTTTCCGTCATTGCATTCTTCTGGCGTGACGGCTTTGCGTGGACAACGAGCTACACTTCTGTATTTCTCGGAGTTGCCATGTTCGGCATGGGGCTTACGATCAAGATGGACGATTTCAAAAGAGTCTTTTCCAGACCAAAAGAAATCCTGATCGGATTCGTCGCACAGTACACGATCATGCCGGTGATCGCGTGGATCCTGTGTCAGGTTATGCAGCTGCCGACAGATCTGGCACTTGGCGTGATCCTGGTTGGTTGCTGCCCGGGTGGAACGGCAAGCAATGTGATCACCTATATTGCCGGAGGTGATGTGGCGCTTTCTGTCGGAATGACGATCACATCAACTCTTGCGGCACCGATTGTAACACCACTTCTGGTGTATGTACTCGCCGGAGCCTGGGTAGAGGTATCCTTCTGGGCAATGGTAATTTCTGTAGTAAAGGTTGTTCTGGTTCCGGTACTTCTGGGAATTCTGATCAACTGGGTCTGGGGGAAGCAGATCCAGAAAATATCAGAGATTCTGCCACTGATCTCAGTTGTATCGATCGTAATGATCATCAGCGGAATTGTAGCCGTCAATGCAGAAAAAATCTTAAGCTGCGGACTTCTGGTTCTCGGAGTTGTGATGCTTCACAATCTCTGCGGAATGGGAATCGGACTTGGCGCAGCGAAAATTTTACATATTGAGTACGATAAGGCAACTGCCATTGCCATCGAAGTCGGAATGCAGAACAGTGGACTTGCAATCTCCCTTGCAACTGCCAATTTCGTGGCAAATCCACTGGCAACGCTTCCGGGGGCGATCTTCAGTGTATGGCATAATATATCCGGATCTTTGTTTGCTGGGATCCGCCGGAGCGGAGAACAGACGAAAGAGGCATATCAGGAAGTTACAGAATAAGAAAAATCCTGCGATTTTGAATTGGCAAAACCGCAGGATTTTTTGTACTCAGAACAGAAAATACAGAGACTAAAGCGCGTCATTTTTGTACCGATTTGAATGGCAGATGAATGGAAAAGAAGAGAACAGGAACTCTTCTTTTCCATTCATTTGCCCCTCGCGTCAAACAAAAAAATTTCCCTCTTGTCAAATCATTCCGATTATGTTATATTATCAAATAGTTTGAATATAAAAATATTTTAAACGAAAAAGATTTTAAAACAAAAATAAATGGAGAGAACAACCATGAGAGGAAGGATATGCGGTACCGGTTCTTATATACCGGAGCATTATTACGACAACAATGATCTCGCGAAGTTTGTGGAGACGAATGATGAATGGATCCGTGAACGGACCGGAATTGTGCGCAGACATATTGCAGAAGAAGATACAACAGTCAGCATGGCGATAAAAGCGGCAAAAAATGCACTTACAGATGCAAAATTAAATGCAGACGATCTGGATCTGATCCTGGTATCTACAATCACGCCAAACACCGTGATCCCAAGCACTGCCTGCGAAGTCCAGAAAGAGCTGGGAGCAGTAAATGCAACCTGTTTCGACATCAGTGCCGCATGCAGCGGTTTTGTGTATGCCTACAATACTGCGCAGGCTTACATAGCAGCCGGAATGTATCAGAACATTCTGGTGATCGGAAGTGAAACCCTATCCGGAATTGTCAACTGGAAAGACAGAGGAAGCTGCATTCTTTTTGGTGACGGGGCAGGAGCAGCCGTGATCTGTGCAGAAGAAGGTGAAATCTTTCCGGCAGTTACCCATTCTGACGGAGCAAAAGGACAGGTACTTGCCTGCGAAAGCCGTCAGCAGAAAAACTGGCAGGACAAAGAAAATGAAAAACAGACTTATGTATCCATGGATGGACAGGCAGTTTTCAAATTTGCCGTAAAAAAAGTGCCGGAAGTCATCGGAGAACTTCTGCAAAAAGCAGATCTGACCGAGAAAGATATTGATCTTTTCGTTCTGCATCAGGCAAACTTACGGATCATCGAATCTGTGGCAAAACGGATGAAAACAGACCTTGCAAAATTCCCGGTCAACATTGAAGAATACGGTAATACATCATCCGCCAGCATCCCAATCCTCCTGGATGAACTGAACAAAACCGGTCGCTTCCACAAAGGACAGAAGATTGTTCTCTGCGGCTTCGGTGCCGGACTCACCTGGGGAGCCACACTCATAGAGTGGTAAATATAAAAATAATCAAACAATAAGGAGACTAAGAACATGTTAGAAAAAGTAAAAGAAATCGTAGCAGAAGGACTTGACGTAAACGCAGCAGACCTCACAGAGGAGACAACTTTTGAATCTCTTGGAGCAGATTCCCTTGATCTGATGGATATGGTTATGACATTTGAAGATGAATTTGGTGTGGAAATCGATACGGAAGCAATCGGTGATCTCAAGACAATCGGAAGTGTTGTAACATACATCGAAGGACTGAAAAAATAAGAATCGCAAAAACACAGACAGAAAGAGGTTGTAATATGAAAACAGAAGTAACCGAATTACTTGGAATCGAGTATCCGATCATCCAGGGCGGAATGGCCTGGGTTGCTGAGTATCATCTTGCGGCCGGCGTATCAAATGCCGGCGGGCTTGGGCTCATCGGGGCTGCAAGCGCCCCGGCTGAGTGGGTACGTGAACAGATCAGAGAAGCAAAAAAGCTGACTGATAAACCATTTGGAGTAAATATCATGCTGATAAGTCCTTATGCAGAGGACGTGGCAAAAGTAGTAGCGGAAGAAGGCGTAAAGGTTGTAACGACAGGCGCCGGAAGCCCGGAAAAATATATGAAAATGTGGAAAGAAGCAGGAATTAAAGTCATTCCGGTGGTTGCATCCGTTGCACTTGCAAGAAGAATGGAACGGTGCGGGGCAGATGCAGTTGTTGCGGAAGGATGTGAATCCGGAGGACACATCGGAGAAAATACGACTATGGTACTGGTTCCACAGATTGTAGACGCAGTGAAGATTCCGGTAATCGCAGCCGGAGGAATCGCAGATGGAAGAGGAATTGCGGCAGCATTTATGCTGGGAGCAAAAGCCGTACAGATGGGAACCCATTTTGTTGCGACCGAAGAATCTATCGTACATGAAAATTATAAAAATGCGATCATCAAAGCGAAGGACATTGATTCCAGAGTAACCGGAAGAAGCACAGGACATCCGGTAAGAGCACTTCGCAACCAAATGACGAAAAAATATCTGGACCTTGAGAAAAACGGTGCATCCTTTGAAGAACTTGAGCACCTTACACTTGGAGGCTTAAGAAAGGCCGTTGTAGACGGAGATGTGACAAACGGAAGCGTAATGGCGGGACAGAGTGCAGCCATGGTAAAAGAGATCATGAGCTGTAAAGACCTGATCCAAAAGCTGGTAAGTGAGACGGATGCACTGATCGGAGGCAAAGGATTTTATGAATAAAACAGCATTCATTTTCCCGGGACAGGGCGCGCAGAAGTGCGGTATGGGAAAAGATTTTTATGAAAACAGTGAACTTGCAAAAGAGATTTTCGATACAGCAACAGCAGAGCTGGGACTTGATATGACAAAGCTTTGCTTTGAAGAAAATGAGCAGCTGGATCAGACAGAATACACTCAGGCAGCCATGGTAACAGCCTGTCTTGCAATGACAGCCGAGATTGAAAAGAGAGGTCTTACACCGGATGTGACAGCCGGGCTCAGCCTTGGAGAGTACTGTGCGATCAGTGCAGCGGGAGGCATGCAGCCGAAAGACGCCATTTCTCTTGTGAGAAAAAGAGGGATTCTGATGCAGAATACCGTTCCGGCAGGTGAAGGAGCCATGGCGGCAATCCTGGGACTGGATGGAGAAACGGTTGAAAAAGTGACGGAAGAAATTCCGGGTGCGTCTGTGGCAAATTATAACTGTCCGGGACAGATTGTAATTACAGGAAAGACCGCAGCGGTAGAAAAGGCAGCAGAGTCTTTAAAAGCAGCCGGAGCAAAAAGGGCGGTTCTGTTAAATGTAAGTGGTCCGTTCCACTCAAAGATGCTGGAAAGTGCAGGCGAAGAGCTTGCGAAGGAAATGGAGAAGAGAAATTTTGAACCACTTGCCATTCCTTATGTGACGAATGTTACGGCAAAATATGTGACGGATATCAAAGAGACAAAGGCACTTCTTGCAAAACAGATTTCTTCACCGGTACGATGGGAAGAAAGTGTGAGAACTATGATTGAAGATGGTGTAGACACTTTTGTGGAAATCGGACCGGGAAAAACACTCGCCGGATTTATGCGGCGTATCGACAAAGGTGTCAAAGTATATAATATCGAAACCTGGGAAGATATGGAAAAAGTAATTGCTGAACTGGTGTAAAAAACAGGCAATGGAAAGGAAAAGCATACGACAGACAGAGCAAATTTGGA
>ERZ506896.1754-NODE-1754-length-9822-cov-9.464421_pt1 | contig 9822 bp, 8 predicted proteins | sample MGYA00513176_ERZ506896 | MGnify/ENA metagenome assembly ERZ506896
GCGTGCTGTACCGCGCCATCCTGTGGGCTGCCCACGATGAAGCCGACCTGCACAAATGGTTCAGCACGAACTACAATGTGGAAGTCCATGCCTACGTTAAGAACGGCAAGTACTGCGTGGTCAACAACACCTACGAACCGCAGGACACGACCGTTTACACCGGCGACGGCAGCTGCTTCGATCTGCATCTGGATACCAATGAGATCAAGTGGTACAGCATTGAGGGGTAATAGAATGAGAACACCCGAAGAACAGATCCGCTATGCGGCCTCTATCACGCCCAGCCCGCGCCAGCTGGCATGGCAGCAGCTTGAATTTTACGCCTTTACCCATTTCGGCATGAATACCTTCACGAACCGCGAGTGGGGCGACGGCACCGAAGACCCGGCGCTGTTCAACCCCGATGCGCTGGATGCCGACCAATGGGTCGCCGCAGTCAAAAGTGCCGGTATGAAGGCGCTGATTCTGACCTGTAAGCACCATGACGGCTTCTGCCTGTGGCCGAGCGCCTACACCGAGCACAGCGTCAAGAACAGCCCATGGAAGAACGGACAGGGCGATGTTGTGCGCGAGGTATCGGATGCCTGCCGGCGCGGCGGTATCAAGTTTGGTGTCTATCTCTCCCCGTGGGATCGTCACGATGCACGCTATGGGCAGGGAAAACCGTATGATGATTATTTCGTTTCCCAGCTGACTGAGCTTGCAACAAACTACGGAGATATTTTCTGCTTCTGGTTTGACGGTGCCTGTGGTGAGGGCAAAAACGGCAAAAAGCAAATTTACGATTGGGAACGCTACTATGCGGTGCTGCGTAAATTGCAGCCGAATGCGGTTTTGAATGTCTGCGGCCCCGATGTGCGCTGGTGCGGCAACGAGGCCGGGCATTGCCGGAAAGCTGAGTGGAGCGTGGTTCCCGCTGAGCTGCGGGATGCCGAGCGCACGGCATCGAAATCGCAGCAGGCGGATGACGGAGAATTCTCCCGTAAAATCGACTCTCAAGACGAGGACATCGGCAGCAGAGAGGTCATCCGCAATGCAAGAGAACTTGTCTGGTATCCGTCCGAGGTGGATACCTCCATCCGAACGGGTTGGTTTTACCATCCGGAGGAGGACACTGACGTGCGCACGGCAGACGAATTGCTGGACATCTATCTGGATGCCGTCGGTGCGAATGCAAGTCTGCTGCTGAACATTCCACCCGATACGCATGGCCATATTGCCGCACCGGACTGCGCCAGCCTTGCGGAGCTGGGTGCTAAAATCCGCCAGATTTTTGCCAGCAACGTAACAGAAAAGGCGGCAATCATAGCTGATTCTGCGATTGCGCAGCACCCCATCACACAGGCTGTAGACGGTATGGCAGATACCTATTGGCAGGCTGCCTACGGACAAGAATCCGATACGATTACTTTGAAATTCCCGAAGCCGCAGAAGGTTTCCTGTGTTGTTCTGGGAGAGCATCTGCCGACAGGGCAGCGCATCGAAAGCGGCGAGATTTGGGCAGACGGAAGCAAGGCTTCCGAATTTACGGTAGTTGGACATAAGCGTATCTGCCGTTTTACCCCCGTGGATGTGCTGACGCTAACCATAAAGATTACAGCTTCTCGCACAGAACCAACTCTACGGCTGCTGGCAGTCTATCAGTGAGGATGTATGTGATGAAAGAAATTTTGACCGCGTGGCAATGGGATGGCCCAGTGTCAGAACCGATTCCCTACGGAGAGGGTCATATTAACCAGACGTATGCCATCACGGTAACGTCAGAGCAGGGGGCAAAACGCTACATCCTGCAAAAAATCAATACCAATACATTCAAAGACCCGGCCGGTTTGATGGAAAACGTCTGCGGTATTACAGATTTTTTGCGCGAAAAAGCCAAGCAGCGCGGGGCTGACCCGGCGCGTGCCACGCTCCATGTGGTGCCTACCAAAGAGGGAAGGCCTTATTACCAAGCTGCCGATGGCGGCTGCTGGCGTGTCTATGACTTTGTGGAGGATACTGTCTGCTTGCAGCAGGTGCAGTCCGCCGAGGATTTTTACCAGAGCGCCGTTGCATTTGGCAATTTCCAGCATCAGCTTGCCGACTACCCGGCCCATACTCTGCACGAGACAATCCCGCACTTCCACGACACACCCAAGCGCTTCGTTGACTTCCAGCGCGCCGTGGTTGAGGACCGCATGGGCCGCGTAGCCCAGGTGCAGCGCGAGATCGAGTTTGTCCGCGCCCGCGAAGCAGATTATCATGTGATGGTGGATCTGTTGGCGGCAGGCAAGCTGCCGTTGCGAGTTACTCACAACGATACCAAGCTGAACAACATCCTGTTCGATAAAACAACCGGCGAGGGGCTTTGCGTCATCGACCTTGACACGGTCATGCCGGGTCTTGCTGCCAATGATTTTGGCGATTCCATCCGCTTTGGTGCTAACCACTGCGCCGAGGACGAAGCTGACCTCACGAAAGTGAATTTCAGCATGGAACTGTTCGAAATTTACACAAAGGGCTTCTTGCAGGCAGCAGGGAAATCGTTCACCCCGCTGGAAAAGCAGACCCTGCCGTGGGGTGCTAAGTTGATGACGATGGAGTGCGGAATGCGTTTCCTTGCCGACTATCTGGAGGGAGACCACTACTTCCACATCAACTACGAACAGCAGAATCTCAATCGCGCCCGTACCCAGTTTAAGCTGACTTCCGGCATGGAAGAAAACTGGGATGCCATGCAGAAAGTAATTGAAAAATATTGCTGATGCCACTAATCTGCTTTTTCATTTTGCGTTTTGCATAGTGGAGTAGAGTGCATTATGCAAACTCGTGTTTTCTCCTTCTTTAACTCCCGCGCCTAACAAGCGCGGGAGTTGCTTATTCTAAAGGATAAAAATAGAGCCGCTTCAAGCGTTGCACTTATGCAATACGCTTGAAGCGGCTCTGTTATATTAGCGGTAGTAAAGCTCGATTTCTTGGATGCTTGGATCGGTTTGCCCCTTGCTATTTTTCGTAGTGTCTTCCTGCAATCCAGTAATCAAGACCTTGAATTTGGAACTGGTCGTTTCTGGCAGGGAAATGGTTTTGGATGTGCCAATCGTGCCGCTATAGGTACTGATTGTAGTGTATTCCGTACCATTCCATGCTTGGAACTCTAAGCCGGTAATTCGTTCGGATGCCCAATTTGGAACAATATTTTCTGTGATGGTTACGCTGTTAAAGGTCTGCTCAGAGCCAAGATTGAATTCCAGCCATGCAGGAAGATCCGAGTTGGCAGCAGCCCAGCGGGAACCCTGAGAGGCATCGCCGTCATTTACTTTGGATGCGGGGCAGGAGGGGTGCGAAGAGCTGGCGGAAACGGACTTATTCAAAAGCAGATTCTGCGGCTCACGAATTACGGGAACTTTGTATACCTCAAATTCAACGATGCTGTGGTGGTTGTGGTACTTTTATTATAGAAAACATTGTTGTAGAAATAAGTTTGCGATTTGAAAGGATCACGGTGCATGAATGTGGTTCTGGCACCATCATACATGATTACGTTGTTTACAAAGTAGGCAGGAGTTGCATTGGCGGTAAGGAAATACTTGATGATAAAGTCGCCACCGTCATCGCTGATATTGTAGCGGATTATATCATTGGTATTGCGCCCCATGTACAACATCCAGCCACAGGGATTGTTGTGCGAGTAGTTGAACTGGTAGACAACATTTTTTAGTGCAGAATCCATATCATAGGGGCTGCCGTCCGCGTTCGTCGAAGGCCCATTATAAACTTCATTGTACTGCAAGACGGAGTTCTCACATTTCCAAGGGTACAGAGCAACAGTAGGACGGAAATTGGGATACCGCTTTAGGAAGCCATCAACAACATTATATTCAACGACGGCATTTCGGGCATCGCACAAATCGATGCCGCCCTGAGCAACGTCTTCGATATAGTTATGGCCGATATAGATGTCTTCCATCCAAAGATTGTATGTGTCAACATCGTCCTGATAGCCGCTTTTTGCCATCTGCACAAAGCCGGTAATGCCAAGCAAATCAACCTTGCGGATCGTGTTGTAGGCAATCCGAATATCACGGAAAGAAGTGTTAGGACGAATTTTCGTGCCAACGACATTGTAGATGATTCCACCAGTAAAAGTGTCATTCCAATCGTTGGGGCCATCTACGTCATGTACATAGCAGTTCTCGATATAAATATGATCGAAAATGCCGTCGTCATCATCATTGAGAAGATCGCCATCGGCGATAATCAAAATGCCATTCCGTGTTTCGGCCTGACTCGACCAACTGTTGTCACCCTGCGGGCGGGAAAGGTCGATGTCAACATCGAAGTCATCATCGTTTGTGACTTCAAGATTGCGAATTTCCCAATATTCTTGGTTGCGCAGGTGAACAGCACCAGAGTAGTTCATGCCACGATCAATGCCCATACCATTGATGACAGGCAGTGCATCACCGCCGTATTTGTCGATCTTGATAGGCGCATCTGCGGTTCCGGAGCCTTTTGGCCATAACCATTCGCCATTCCAAACGGAGCCGGATTTCAGGAGAATGGTGTCGCCAGGCAAGAAAGTGGTGGCGGTCACTTTGTCGAGGCTTTTCCAAGGCGTTTCGGGCGAGGTTCCCGAGTTGGAGTCATCACCGATTGTAGAATCTACATAATAGGTGGTTCCGCCGGACGCGGCATCTTCTGTGACAACGGTTTCGGGAGTGGCTGTTTCTGGAGTTTGAATATCTTCAGCCAAGGCGTTGGTCATAGGAGCGATGAGGCTTAAAATCATAGCTGCACTCATGACCAGGGAAAATTTTCTCTTCATGGTTGAGTCTCCTATTCGATTGACGTATTTTGAAAGGCATCGGTTTCGGTAAATACCAGACGATTTTGAATCAGCTCGGTTTCTGTGCTTATCCGTGAGTTTAACAAGTAATCTGTGATACGATTACGAACCTCTGCGAGTGGGATAACGGTTGCGTCCTCCTTTCTTGTGACTTTAATAATGCACGGATAAGTCCCATCTAAAAACGGGTCTGATACATCTCCAGTATTCATGCTGGATGCCTGTGAAACGATGTCTGCATGGGATAAGAGATCGGACTTTTCTGTTTCGTTTGTAAAAGAATAGGTGTGCCAGTCTGTGACGTAAGGGTATTGTGTTTGGATGTCCTCTAAAGAAACACCTTCCTCAAGGCCCAAAAAGATGTTGTCAGCAGAGAGGTCGGATGGAATATATGACAAATAAATAGCAGAAACATCTGCGTCACCATTCAGGGAGAACAGATTTTGATTTTCAGAATAGAAAGCGTCAATATCTGCATCACTTACAGCATTGGTAGAAATCCAGTATTCCTTTATATCGTTTTCAAGCTGTGAAAGATAACGGTGATAGTAAGAATCAAAGGAATACTCTATAGGGCCGTAGACAATACCGCCGTTTGACGTGCTTTCTTTTCTTGCAGTGTTGAAATTTTCTGCATTTTCTTTTAGTTGGGAAAACGACAAGAACTCAGCAGAAGTTGTCTTCTCGGCAAGCATTTGTGTGGCGTATGCTTCCAGACAGGCTTCTTTGGCAGAGGCCCTTGCGGAATCCAGCGGAGTAGAATCACCATATTCACTATTCCAAAAGGCGGAGTCAAAAGATGTGATTCCGTAAAGCTGAGAATAGCTTTGGCATACGGAGCTTTTTTGCTGGGATAAGAAGTAATTGAACTCTTCCATAGTGATGGGGTGCTCATCGACATACCCGACCACAGCAGAAGAATCCGTTGCAGCACAGCTACAGAGTGTGCTGACGATACTTCCGGCAAGTAAAAAGAGACTCATAAACTTTTTATATGTCATTTTTTCACGCCCATCCTATTTAGATTTCTATTTCTATTATTAAACATTCGCTAACTTTTGAAAACGGAATATATTGATGAAAGAATGTAAATTATTGACCAAAAAATCGCGCCGACAATGCACTGTCGGCGCGATTTTATATGCTATGCAGTTTTCGATATTTGCCCGGAGCTTCAGCCTTATAGCGGCGGAACATCCGGTTAAAGTAGCTGGAATCACTAAAGCCGCAGCTATATGCGATCTCCGTGATGGGATCTTCGGTGGAGCATAATAGCTCCGCGGCACATTCTACCCGGTAGTAATTCAAATAGTCAATAGGGGAGCGCCCGGTTATGCTGTGAAAGACCCTGCAAAAGTGTTCAGGGGTCATTTCTGCTGTGGAGGCGAGATCTTCCAAGGTGATGCGGCTGGCGTAATTCTTTCGGATGCGCTCTAAGGCCGCTTTCATTTGGGCTGTGCTGCGATCATTTCGTTTATTTCCGGGAGAGGATACTGTGTACGAATGCTGCAAAAGGATTTGACCGAACAACTGCCACATCAGACCAATCGTCACAAATTCATATCCCTCCGGCTCTTTTTCCATTGCCTCAAAGAGTCTGTCAATCAGTTGGCAGGTTACGGAGCCAGCCGGTTGATACGGCTCGATTTGTGCGCCGCGTTCAAAAAGCGCATTGTATTTTGCCTGACATACGGAGCCGCTGCCGAGGAAGCGGTTCATATCAAAGACAACACACTCGTAAACGCAGTCGCTGGGGGTTCCGCCGTGAACGGCCCCGGCTGAAATGATGGCGGCATCCCCCTTGTGTAAAAGGTAAGAGCGTCCATCAATCAGCAGAGAAAACTCCCCGCTTAGAACCAGCATAAGTTCAAATTCCATGTGCCAGTGAAACGGCATTTCATAGCGTGGGTGCATTTTATCTACATAATAAAGCTCAATGGGAAAGTCAAAAGTGCCGCGCGTACTGCTTTCATGGGAAGCTAGAAACTTCATGGCAGGCATCTCCTAAAATATCAATATCGTCCAATATAATATCATTATACGCAAAGACGAGGGCGAATTGCAACAGTATAATACAAGTAAAGGACAAAATCCACTTTAGGAGGTACAAACTGTGCAAATCGAAGAAATCAAAGACCAAATCTGCGATGTCTGCCATAAAATGTGGCAGCTTGGCTGGGTCGCTGCCAATGATGGCAATGTCTCAGTTCGGCTGGAGGACGGAACTTTCCTTGCAACGCCTACGGGCATGAGCAAGAGCTTCATCACGCCGGACAAGCTGCTGCGTATATACAATCACTGTGCGGATGTTGTGCAGATGTAATGCGAGTGGGGAAAAATATTTGTAAGCCGTAAAAGCATCGCTCAAAGCCTGCGCTGATTGCAAAATAAAAGCACCGTGGTTGCATTACATCCGCGCGGTCTTTGTATATACCAGCGCTGTTTTTTGCTATACACTTATTGGTAGGGGAACCTTTTCTATATAGGATAATTCTCATCCTTTGTTCTCTGAAGTCCGATTTATCCATCAGCGCAGGTGACAAAAGTATCAAATCATTGTATAATAAAGAACAACATGGTTTAATACTTTTTCTGCCACAGAAAGGAGTTTAATGACCACGGCAGACAAAAGGAATTCTGAAACGTCCTCTCCTATCAGGACATATAAGGTGGAAGATATTGCGGCCATGCTAAATATCGGCCGTACTTCTGCCTACAATCTTGTGAAAGAGGGACATTTCAAAACGGTACGAATCGGTAATGCTATACGAATTTCCAAAAAATCTTTTGATGAATGGTTGGATTCTCAATCTTTCTAACCAGAAAGGAACATTAGTATGGCTACGATTATTAAACGTAAAAAAGCATATTCCGTTGTTTATAACTATGTCGATGAAAACGGCGAAACCAAGCAAAAATGGGAAACCGTACATACCCACAAAGAAGCCTTGAGGCGAAAAGCCGAAGTAGAAAACACTCAAAACGCGGGAACATTTTTACCCCCAAACAAGCAGACTGTTCGGGAATTTCTGCATGACTTTGTTGCTACCTATGGCGAAAGAAAGTGGAGCATCTCGATGTATGACGGACAGCTTTCCCTGATTTCCAACTACATCAACCCCATTATCGGCGATTTGGAAGTGCAGTCTATCACACCCCGCGTAGTGGATAAATACATTCAGACACTCCAAAAAACGCCCAGCGCCGCCCGAAAGAATCGCAAGACACACGCAGAATATGTTACGAACTCGACCATCGAGAGAATTTTCAAACTTCTTCGCTGTGCCTTTAAGCAGGCTGTCCGTTGGGAACTGATCGGAAAAAATCCGTTCGACAACGCCATCCTGCCTAAAACTGTTTATAAAAAGCGTGACATTTGGGATGCAGATACCATTCGCAAGGCGTTGGATCAGTGCGAGGACAGCAAACTGTACATCGCAATGAATCTTTCCTTTGCGTGTTCTTTGCGAATGGGTGAAATCCTGGGGCTGTCTTGGAAGAATGTCCACATTGAAGATGAAGATATTGCTACAGATAATGCCTACATCTATATTGATGCCGAGTTAGAGCGGGCCTCAAAGCAAGCCATTGAAACACTCGGGAAAAAGGACATCTACCACATTTTTACCCCTCTCATGCCTAACACCAGCACGCGGTTGGTCTTGAAGAAACCCAAAACAGATTCCAGTATTCGCAAGGTATGGCTGCCGAAAACGGTGGCGTATATTCTCCGCGATTGGCGCAAGGCGCAGAACGAGTTAAAGGGGTTCTTGGGTGGGGAATACCAGGATTTCGATCTTGTTGTAGCACTTCCCAACGGTCGCCCCTGCGAGGCGCGAATTATCAATAAGGAATTTGTGCTCTTAAAGGAAAAGGCTGGACTTCCCAATGTAGTGTTTCACTCACTTCGTCATTCCAGCACTACCTATAAGCTGAAGCTGAACCATGGCGACTTGAAAGCAACCCAGGGCGACACGGGCCACGCTGAAATCGACATGATTACAAAGGTATATGCACATATCCTTGACGAGGACCGCAAAGTCAATGCCCAAAAGTTTGAGACTGCTTTCTATTCCAATCCAGATCTCCACAATTCAAGGCCTCCGCAGGAGGAGCCGCAAACACCAAAGCTTGATTTGGCGGCTCTTATTGAGCAGCTGAAAAACTCACCGGAGCTTGCTAATACTTTAGCGGATTTGATTGCGGGTTCTAAAGCCTGCTAAAAAAAGCTCTTAGCAAATGGTGCGATTTTCTTAACAAGCGCCTGATTTTCGTTCGAATCCAATTAGCAAATATTCAGCGTAAAACACATAATATTCAATATTCTTATTGTAAGCATAAGGAACGCTTTTTGTTGTGCTATACATACAGCAAAAAGCCGCAAACCCGAAAAAGCACGGATTTGCGGCAATTATAGCGTCCCAGAAGGGGCTCGAACCCCCGACCTTTCGCTTAGGAGGCGAACGCTCTATCCAGCTGAGCTACTGAGACTGATATTCATTTGTCTGTCGTGTATGCAAAACTGGATTGGAACGATCTACCGCTTAGGAGGCGTGTGCTCTATCCAGCTGAGCTACTGAGACAATTTGAATCAGGCAGCTGTGCGCGATGCAGGAGCATAACTGCCCTATTATTATAAACGCAACCCTGCAAAAAAGCAAGACATAATACAAAGCCGCCCGCACAGCAAAATTGTGTGGGCGGCTTTGCGTTTAAGTTATACGGAAAAGGGGAGCACTCAGGCAAGAACGTCCAGCCATGCGGCGATGCTTTCGGCGGCAAAATTGATATACGGGTACAGGGGTTGCAGGTTCCGCAGGCTTTTGTCATTACCGCTGCTGCCGGAGGTGCAGAACAGGTACACGCTTTTTTCGGTCAGGTCGTTGCTTTCAATAAAAGTTTGGATGATGCGCGGTGCGGTGGAGTGCATCATTTTAAGTGTAAAGGCAACACCGCACAATTCCCGCCTGACGGCTTAAGCACCGCTCCGGCGGCTG
>ERZ506896.1762-NODE-1762-length-9772-cov-3.817845_pt1 | contig 9772 bp, 7 predicted proteins | sample MGYA00513176_ERZ506896 | MGnify/ENA metagenome assembly ERZ506896
GCGGAGCGGTGTTGTGAGCAGCGGAGATCTCAAGCACAGACGAGCGGTTGGTGGGGTATCCCAGCCAGGAGAGGGAAAACACGACCAAAAGACCCAGGGCGATGGCGAACAACCCCAATGGCTCGATGGAGGTCATCTCGCTCAAGGCACGCCCGGCGAGGTTGCCCGCCAGAACACCCAGCTGCAGCGACCCTTCCGCTACGCCGATGCCGAGAGCTGCTTTTGCCCCATTGCTTTTGGCCGCTGTCACCACGAAAAGCACTGCGGCGATGGTAAGCGTGGTGTCCGCAATGGCAACAAGGCTCGTGGAGAGAGCAACGGCCCACAGATCTGCCCACGGCAGGAGGGCAAGGGCGATGGCAACGAGCGGGGCAATGAGCCGAAAGAGTCCGTCGAAACTTGGACGTGCGGCGAACAGTACGATGCCGACCACGAGGGCGATGCCGCAGATTGAGCCGATGACGGTGGCGATGTCGATGCCCCAATCAATGAAGGGCGCGTCGGCGTTCGCTTGCAGCGCGCCAGAGCATCCGATGACGAAATATGAGAGGAAAAGCAGCGCGGCGATGCGGGCGAGGGTAAAGAGCGCCGGCCGGCGCAGGCCGTCTGTTGCGACGCTTGCGTTTTCAACTGGTGGAATATCTCGATAGGTGGCCAGCAGCATAAGGCCCGACGCGAGAGGCAAAGAGGCGGTCGCCAGGATGCCGACGGTGCTTGGCAAGTAGGGGAGAACCAAAGCGCAGCCGAGCATGATAAGGGAAGCAGCCGGGATGGCGACTTCGGAGCTTTCGATGTCCAGCGCTGCCAAGGCCTGTCCCCACAGTACGTAAAGAGCGCCCGTGCCGAGCCCCGTAAGCGCGCCGCTGACCACTGCTGGCGCAAGAATCCCCTCGGCGGCCGCCAGTCCCGAGAGAAGCGTTCCTGCCGCCGTTGCCACTCCCGCTGCGACGGTGAGCCAGGGGGGCGCCATGGTCTGGCGCCTCCCTAGGACGAATCCCAAAACGAAAAGCGTGAGCGTCACAACGACAGCCGAGGCGAGCCAGGAACTGTCGGCGTTGATGCCGATGCCCGCGCGCTCCGGAAAGACTGCGAAGGTCTCGAAGGATCCGTAGACCCACGCCCAGAGAAATCCGATGCCGAGATAGCGCACCTTCAGCGTCCTCTCGAGTCTCGTCAAGCTTTGTGCCGTTGCTTTCGTTTTCGGTTTCGTCACGTTCCCTCCCTGAAAGCGCTCTTGCGGAACCATCATAGGCTTCCATGGGGTCTATCACCCTCACCTATTGTAGGTGAAAACGGATGAAAACCCAGCCTTTAGGCGATGTTTGTCTATGTTGTCGGTGCCACACTGAGTCCACCTTGAAATCTCAAGGGAGGGATTTCGGCCGGGTACGTTCGGTTGCGCTCGCAGGGGATGGGCCTCTGCGACAAACAGCACCACGGCCGAAGGAGCTAAAGGAGGAACTATCATGACTGAATCTTCGCTTTCCCGCCGCTCGTTTCTGACCGGCGCCGCCGCCCTGGGGTCGCTGGCTGCTGCAGGCGCTCTGGCCGGCTGCTCCCCGAAGACGCCGGCGGAGGCGCCGACCGAGGGAGCTGCGACCGAAGAGGACACCGCCTCGGCTTCCGGCGCGCCCGACTGGCTCGGCGAAGCGCCCGCCATCAGCGATGGTGATTGCGCGGAGACCATCGAGTGCGACGTGCTCGTCATCGGCGCGGGAACGTCGGGCTATTTCGCCGCGTGCGCTGCCGCCGAGAACGGGGCCAAAACGCTGCTCATCGAGAAGTCGTCCGCCGGCAACGGCGTGCGCTCCTCGGCACTGGGCGCGGTGAACTCCCGTTTCCAGCAGGAGGTGGGCGAGGCGGCCGCCATCGATCCCATGGAGATCATGAACGACATGGATCGCTACGCCGACGGCCAGGTGCACTCGTCCCTCTACCGCAAGTGGGCCGAGAACTCCGGAGAGGCCATCGACTGGTACGCCGACGTCATCGCCAAGGACGGCCTTGAGGTTCAGCTTGAGTGGAACATGCCCAAGGGCACCTTCTACAAGGACTGGCCCACCGGCCACGGCACCAACGGTCGCGACGGTGCCGGCTACGCCGAGCGCGAGCCGCAGGTGTCCGAGTGCCTGAACAACTACCTCACCTCCTTCGACGGCTGCGAGATCCGCTTCAACACGCCCATGAAGAACCTCATCGTGGAAGACGGCAAGGTGGTGGGCGCCTATGCCGAAGGGCCGGACGGCATGATCCGCATCAATGCCGCCAAGGGCGTCGTGGTGGCCACGGGAGGCTACGCCTGCAATCAGGACATGTACCAGGCCCTGCAGCCCACGCGCTACTCGTGCCTGGGCACCTTCGACGCCTTCCCCTCCTGCACCGGCGACGGCATCAAGGCGCTTATGTGGGCCGGCGCGAAGATGGATGAGGTGCACACCTCCCTCACGTTTAACCGCTGCCTGCTGACGGCGGATCAGGAGATCGCGCATCCCTATGAGATCGGCGGCGACTCCTACGGGTACTTCTTCTACGCCTCCCAGCCCTTCCTGCGGGTCGATCCACACGGCGCGCGCTTCCACAACGAGAGCGCTCCCTACGACTACGTGATGAACGCATCGTCGAAGCGCCCTGCGGCTGAGCGTTACTGGCATCAGATCTGGGACGGCGATTGGAAGCAGTACATCCCCGTCTTCCACACGGTGGGCTGCTCCACCATCTACATGCAGCCCGAGGGCGGCAGCGACCACGACGCCTTCCCCGGGATGCTGGAGGAGTGGATCGAGCCCGAGATGGAGGCCTTCGTCGAGGCCGGCTTCATCCAGAAGGCCGATACCCTTGAGGAGCTGGCCGACAAGCTCGGCTTTACGGGCGATGACAAGCAGGTGTTCCTGGACACCTGCGCCCAGCAAACCAAGAACTACGAGGCCGGCGTCGATCCGCAGTTCGGCAAGGAGGCCTTCCGCCTGTCGGCCATCAAGACGCCGCCGTTCTACGGTTCGGTGAAGAACTGCGGCCTGACGCTGTGCACGCTGGACGGCATCCAGGTAAACGACGATCTGCAGCCCTACGGCGAGGACGGCGCCCCCATCGAGGGTGTCTATGTCGTCGGCAACGACCAGGGCTGCTACTACGCGGGCACCTACCCGAACTTGGCCGCCGGCTTCAACGCCGGGCGCTGCGCCACCTTCGGCCGTATGGTCGGCAAGATGCTGGCCGAGAAGTAAGTTAGCGACTGCCATCTTCGAGACGCCGCGGCACCCGTTCCTCCCTGCGGGTGCCGCGGCTTTTTACGTTAGCGGCTGGCTTCGTTTTCGAAATCTTCCCGCCAAATGCCAGTTCGACCCCGAAATGGTCGATACGTTCGGAAGCTCTCTGCCATTACGGGCCTGAAGCGGCAGAAAAATGCCAGTTGAGGGCAGAAATGGCAGAAGGGACAGATGGAAGCCGGCCATTTCGGGGTCGAACTGGCATTTACTGCGAGAATTCCGAAAAGAGGGATGGGGAAGGGCCCGAAAAAGGCGACGAGTGCTTTTGCGTGGAAAATCTCGCACTTAGGCCCAGGGAAACCAAGTGGAAAAACACACGGTGCTACAATAGCCGAGTGTGAGAGTAATGTTTACCGCGCGCAAAGGAGCATCCCTTGACTCGTCCCATGACCATGGCGGAGAAGATTCTCGCCGCCCATGCGGGGCTGGATGAGGTGGAGCCAGGCCAGTTGATCGAATGCGATCTGGATTTGGTGCTCGCCAACGACATCACGGCCCCCATCGCCATCAAGACCGTTCGCGAGATCACCGACAAGGTGTTCGATCCGACCAAGATCGCCCTCGTGCCCGACCACTACACCCCCAACAAGGACATCAAGTCCGCCGAGCAGGCCAAGATCGTGCGCGATTTCGTGCGCGAGCAGGGTATCACCCACTACTACGAGGTGGGCTGCATGGGCGTCGAGCATGCGCTGCTCCCCGAGCAGGGCGTCGTCGGCGCGGGCGACCTCATCATCGGCGCGGACAGCCACACCTGCACGTACGGCGCGCTGGGCGCGTTCGCCACGGGCGTGGGCTCCACCGACGCCGGCGTGGGTATGGCCACGGGCAAGGCCTGGTTCAAGGTGCCCGAGACCATCAAGTTCGTCATCAACGGCGAGCTGGCCCCCGGTGTCACGGGCAAGGACGTCATCCTGCACATCATCGGCATGATCGGCGTGGACGGCGCCCTGTACAAAGCCATGGAGTTCACAGGCAGCGCCATCGAGAATATGCCCATGGACGAGCGCCTTTCCATCTCGAACATGGCCATCGAGGCCGGTGGCAAGGCGGGCCTCATTCCCGTGGACGACGTGACCCGCGCCTACCTGGACGAGCGCGCCGAGCGGCCCTACACCGCCTACTACTCCGACGACGATGCGCAGTTCGCGCAGGTTATCGAAATCGACGCCGCCGACATCGTGCCCACGGTGGCCTTCCCGCATCTGCCCTCCAACACGCGCCCGGTGGCCGAGGCCCGCGACGTGAAGATCGACCAGGCCGTCATCGGCAGCTGCACCAACGGACGCCTCGCCGACATGCGCCAGGCCGCGGCGGTGCTCAAGGGCCGCACGGTGCATCCGGACGTGCGCTGCATCGTCATCCCCGCCACCCAGAAGGTGTACCAGCAGTGCATCGCCGAGGGGCTCATGGACATCTTCATCGACGCCCACTGCGCCGTGTCCACCCCCACCTGCGGGCCGTGCCTGGGCGGCTACATGGGCATCCTCGCTGCGGGGGAGCGTGCCATCGCCACCACCAACCGCAACTTCGTCGGCCGCATGGGCGACCCCACCAGCGAGGTGTACCTCTCCTCGCCGGCCGTGGCCGCCGCCTCGGCCGTGCTCGGCCACATCGGCCTTCCCGAAGATTTGGAAGATGCCGCGGACGCGGCGGAGTAGGAGGGAAGCCCCATGCAATTCAAGGGAACCGTGCACCGCTACGGGCGCGACATCGATACCGACGTCATCATCCCGGCCCGCTACCTGACCACGTCCGATCCGGCGGAGCTGGCGAAGCACTGCCTGGAGGATCTCGACACGTCGTTCGTCGAACGCGTGCAGCCGGGCGACATCATCGTGGCCGACGAGAACTTCGGCTGCGGCTCGTCGCGCGAGCACGCCCCCATCGCCATCAAGGCGGCCGGCGTGGACGTGGTCATCGCCAAGAGCTTCGCGCGCATCTTCTACCGCAACGCCATCAACACGGGGCTGGCCATTATGGAATGCCCCGAGGCCGTGGACGCTATCAGAAATGGCGACATCGTGAGCGTCGATGCCGATGCGGGCACCATCACCGACGAGACCACGGGCGAGACCTTCACGGCCCAGCCCTTCCCGCCGTTCCTCATGGAGATCATCAACGCGGGCGGTCTGGTGCCCCGCTGGCAGAAGAAGCTCGGAAAGGATGCGTAGCATGACGACTACCTATAAAATTTGCCTGCTGGCCGGCGACGGCATCGGCCCGGAGATCATCGCCGAGGGCGTGAAGGTGCTGAATGCCGTGGGTGCGAAGTACGACACCGCCTTCGAATATACTGACGCGCTCATTGGCGGCGCGGCCATCGATGCGACGGGCAATCCACTGCCCGAGGCGACGCTGGATGCGGCCCGCGCCTCCGACGCGGTGCTGCTGGCGGCTGTGGGCGGCCCTAAGTGGGACACCACCGACCCGAATGCCCCGCGACCGGAGCAGGGGCTCTTGGGCATTCGCAAAGAGCTGGGCCTGTACACGAACCTGCGTCCCGTGCAGATTTTCAGCGCTCTGGCCGATGCTTCCACCCTGCGTCCGGAAATCGTCGACGGCGTGGACATGATGATCGTCCGCGAGCTTACCGGTGGCTTGTACTTCGGCCGCCGCGAGCGCTTCTACGACGAGCCGGCCGCCGGCGTAAACGGCGCCCCGGGCCAGCGCGCCTACGACACGCTGGAGTACTCCGAATACGAGATCGAGCGCATCGCCCGCCAGGCCTTCGAAATCGCCCGCAAGCGCCGCAGCAAGGTGACCAGCGTCGACAAGGCCAACGTGCTGGAGACGAGCCGCCTGTGGCGTGAGATCGTGCACCGCATCCACGACGCCGACTACGCCGATGTCCAGCTGGAGGACCTGCTGGTGGACAACACGGCCATGCAGCTCATCAACCGCCCCGCCGACTTCGACGTGGTGGTTACCGAGAACATGTTCGGCGACATCCTCTCCGACGAGGCGGCCCAGATCACCGGTTCGCTGGGCATGCTCGCCAGCGCCAGCTTGGGCGACGGCGTGGCGCTGTACGAGCCGAGCCATGGCAGTGCGCCGGACATCGCCGGCCGGGGCATCGCCAACCCGCTCGCGCAGATCCTCTCTGTGGAGATGATGCTGCGCTACAGCTTCGACATGGGCGCGGCCGCCGACGACATCCGCCGCGCCGTCACCGAGGTGCTGGACGCCGGCTGGCGCACCGGCGACATCAAGGACGCCGAGACCCCGGTCGACAAGGTTGTGGGCACCGCGAAGATGGGCGACTTGGTGGTCGAGCATCTGTAGCGCCTCGCCCGTTTCGTCGGCCTGTCGGCTCGCCGCCATCGCCGCTGGGATTAAACTTGCAAAACCATTGGGAAAGGGCGGCCTGCGGGGTCGTCCTTTCTGCGTTACAATACCCGAAGTTTCACTTACCAGGGCCGCAAAGCCCCGTCGACGAAAAAGGATATCACCATGGCCATTAACGCTCCCGAGGGGACTCGCGATCTTCTGCCTGACGAGGCGCTGTTCTGGAATCAGTTCAAGCAGACGGCGGCCGAGGTGTTCGGCGCCTACGGGTATTTGCCCATCGAGACGCCCATCATGGAGCAGACCGAGCTCTTCGTCCGCGGCATCGGCGAAGCGACCGATGTGGTGTCCAAGGAGATGTTCACGGCCATTTCCGGTGAGAATCTGCGTCGCTGGGTGGAAGAGGGGAAGGCCCCGAAGGCGAAGAGCCGCCTGTCCTTGCGCCCCGAGGGCACGGCCGGTGTGGTGCGCGCCGTAGTGCAGCACGATTTGGTGCCGCAGGGCGCGGCCCCGGCGAAGCTCATGTACGCAGGCCCGATGTTCCGCGCCGAGCGCCCGCAGAAGGGGCGTCAGCGCCAGTTCAATCAGGTGGGTGTGGAGTGCCTGGGCGCCGAGGAGCCTACGATCGATGCCGAGGCCATCATCATGCTCATGCGCTTTTACGAGAAGGTGGGCATCCCGCGCGATTCCATGCGCCTTCTGTTGAACTCCATGGGCTGCGAGCAGTGCCGTCCGGCCTACCGCGAGCTCGTGCGCGCCTACATGGACGAGCACGCCGACGAGCTGTGCGACACCTGCATGACGCGCGCCGAGGTGAATCCGCTGAGGGCGTTCGACTGCAAGAATCCCCAGTGCGCGGCCATTATGGCTGACGCGCCGAAGATCACCGACCACTTGTGCGACGAGTGCCGCGAGCACTACGATGCGGTGAAGGTTCTGCTCGATGGCGCCGGGGTTGTCTACGAGGAGGACTACAAGCTCGTGCGCGGCCTGGATTACTACACCCGTACGGTGTTCGAGGTGCAGGTGGACAACGGCATGGGCGCCCAGAACGCCATCGGTGGCGGCGGGCGCTACGACAAGCTGGCCGAGGAGGTGGGGGGCCGTCCCACGCCGGGTCTCGGCTTCGCGCTCGGCTTCGAGCGCTGCGTGCTGGCCCTGGAAGCGGCCGGCGTGGAATTCCCGCGGGCCCAGAAGTGCGACCTGTTCGTGGCCTGCGTCGATGATTCCGTGCGCGCCCGGGCCTTCGCGCTCGTACAGGAATGTCGCGACGCCGGCTTCACGACCGAGATGGATCACCAGAAGCGCTCGCTGAAGAGCCAGTTCAAGCTGGCCGACAAGCTGGGTGCGGCCCGCGTGGCCGTCCTCGGCCCCGACGAGTTGGATGCGGGTGAGGTGACTCTGCGCGACATGGCCACCCACACCGAGGCCAAGGTGCGCCTGGAAGAAGTCGTCGGCGAGCTAGGTCGCGCGATTTCGTAGGAACTTTCTCGTTCTGCTTTCTGGCGTCAAAGAGGGAGCTGTCGATGCGGCGATGCGTCGACAGCTTTTCCTGTTTCTTCGGGTTTGACAGCAAGTATAGCTGCAAGTATACTTGAATTGCAAGTATACAGGAGGTGCGCTATGCCGCAGTTGTCTTTGTATCTGGATGAGCCGACCATGGAAATGCTGCGCGAGAAGTCGTCTCGAGCGCATCAGTCGATGTCGAGGTACGTGACGGGGCTCATTCGCGAGAGTGGGGAAGGGCGCGGCTGGCCGTCGGGCTACTGGGATAACGTCTACGGCTGTCTGAAGGATCCGACGTTCGTCGTCCCCGAGGAAGAGGGAGACCTCGACGAGATCGTTCTGTTCGCGTAAGGGGCCGTCATGTATTTCTTCGACTCCGATGTGTGCATCGAGATCATGCGGGGCCATCTGCCGCGGGCCCAGGAGATCATGCGGAAAAGCTCGCCGGATCTGTTCGGCGTGCCGGCTATCGTCGAGGCCGAGCTGCTGTACGGGGCCGAGAACAGTAACAATCCCGAAGAGGGCCGCTATTTTGTAGAGAGCCTCTTGTCGCCGCTGCACATCATTCCCTTCGATTCCCGGTGCGCCGCCTGCTACGCGCGAGTCCGGGCCGACTTGAAGCGGCGCGGTTGCATAATCGGGCCGAACGATCTGCTGATTGCCGCGACGGCCCTTGCCCATGGCGCGACGCTCGTTTCGAACAACACGAGGGTGTTCCGGCGTGTCGAGGGATTGCTTCTGGAGTTGTGGGCGGAGGTAGACTTTTATGGTCGCAGTGAAGAAAATCTTCAGGCCCGTGGTTTTCTTTCGGGTATTTGACGGGTTGGGTGTTGGCGCGGGGCCTTCCTGTATAGTGTCACGAAACCTTCTACGGGGCCAACGGGGCCCCAGGACGAGGTCGCCGCGCGGTGCGCTGCGGCCGATAAGAGAGGATGAGTTACGTGGCACAATCTGGTTTGGATTCGCTGCTTGAGGCGTTGCGCCAGTCGGGTATGAACACCGATGGCGTGGGCTCGGGCACCGGTGCGTCGGATTCGGCGTCGTCCGGGCCGCAGACGCCGGGTTCCGGCTCGGGCGCCGGCGCGGGAGCGTCGGGCTCGCGCGGCGGTGTGGGCGGCTTTCCCTTCGGAGGCTTCGGCGGGTTCGGGGGTGCGGGCAACGGCGGCGGTCGCGGCCATGGCGGCTCCGGCTCCGGTTATGGCGGCGATGGCGGCCATGGTGGCCCTACGGTCGATTTCGAGTTCCTCGCCAACGACTTCCACCTGCCTTCTAAGAAATGGCTGGCGCTCATCATCGTGCTGGCGCTGCTCGTCATCGCCGGTGCCTACTGGTGGTTCCATCCGGCCATCAACATTCACTCCACGGACTTCTGGGGCTTCGTCTTCATCGTTATCCTGCTGCCGCTGTTCCTCGTTTTCTGGATGCGCTCCAAGCAGTACAAGACGGGCACCAAGGAAGTGACGAAGAACGAGGGTAAGGCGAAGACCTTCCGCATTCTGTCCTTCGTGCCCGTGGCCGTGGTGGCGCTCGTGGCCATTGGCGCCCTTATGTCCATGGCGATCTTCCCGGGCAATGCCGAGAAGTATTCCAACGTGCTGAAGACCGACACGCTGGAGTTTGCCCAGGACATCAAGGAAGTGAACTATTCGGAGATTCCCGTCATCGACCGCGATTCCGCCATTTTGAGATCGGAAGAGCGTCGTGTAGGGAAA
>ERZ506896.1770-NODE-1770-length-9732-cov-3.308980_pt1 | contig 9732 bp, 7 predicted proteins | sample MGYA00513176_ERZ506896 | MGnify/ENA metagenome assembly ERZ506896
GGGAGATGCTCTTCAGTGAGCACCCCCCCCCGTGGCGTAATTTCGGGGTAAGGCATGATGCTCCTTAATGACAGGCTGCTTACAGCAGCAAGCACATTCAGTTGTGATACAAAATGGTAACATAAGCCGGACGTCCCACAGACCATGCCCGTGCGAACAAGGGTAACGAAAACATCCCGCTCGCCCTTGAAGCAGCTAAAGTGATACTTTATGATGGTCTCGTCAGGCACGCGGGCCCTCGAATTCGCGTGTCGTTTCTTTTTTTGAGGGGCGCCTCGCCAGCGCGATAGTTGAGCGACGGACAACTGAATATCGCTCGCAACTTTCCCTCGGCATCTCTGCCGGCATTTTCCACCTACAACTTCATAACCCTTGGATTCGTGCGCTCATTTTCAGGAAGGAGGTCAGCGCGACGGTCTTCTACTGCCCTGGGAGCTGCGCGCGTATTCGGCTGTTCACGGATCATTCAATCGGACGAAAGGACACTATCATGAACGACAACATGCTTCAGAATGCTTCGAAGTTGATCGAGGAGAACCTCGTCTACAACGACGGCGCGACGCCGGTCGTCTGGCTGCACGGGAACGCGCGGCGCGAGATGGAGAAGCTGCAGCTGCGGCATGCGGATATCTCATTGCGAGCACATTCTGCTCGCACGTTGGTGGAGTACGGTTGCGTGAAGAGCGCTGAGGTCTCGATAGCCTATCTGCTGTTCGCAGAACGGGTGCAGTCGGTCCTCATGGCCTACGACGACATCGCGCGCATGAGCCTTCGCAACGAGCTGGATATCGCCCTTGAGGATGCGCCTAGCGGGAAGCTGGTCGTTTTCGTCGATCAACTGGCGACGACGGTGGCGGCTCACCGGGATGCTGCCGTGTCTCTTCTCGGGCTGGGCGAGAAGCTTGCAGGGTGGTACGGAGGCCGCGTGCGACTTGTCCTGACGGACGAGTTGGGATGCGCCGAGATCGCCGAAGCGTGCGGAGCGAAGACGATTTCCGGCGGCATCCTAGACATCCCGATGGAGCTTGACACGCTAGAGGCGGTGCGCCGCGAGACCCGAAACGAGACGATCCACTGGATGTTGGAACTGCTGCAAGAATGCGGCGGCATCCACTTCTTCATGGACGGCCGCGGTACGAATGCAGCTTGCCGGTAGACGTCCAGCGATATTACACGAAGCAACCTTGAAGCCCGCAGGTCTTCGTGCTATAAAGGACTCAGTTCTCGAATAGAGGGCTTCCAAGTGCCGGGGCCGTTTTCCCCGGCTTCAACTCTTCGCCCATGAGATGACCTATTTGACATGGCACCCCTCGGCCGTTGACAGAATTCTGCTCGGGGTTATATACTGACGAGGCTGGGTGGCTTGCCGCGGCGACGGCGGCTACCTCGGGTTCAAGTTTTTAGCTTGGCGAAGTAGCCGTTTTCCGTGGTACCGGGAGCGGCTATTTCACTTTCTGACCCTTACGGTCAGATCGATCACCGCAATAATCACGAGGGCGAATGTCAGCAATTGCGTCCAAGTAACCATGGCAACCTCCTTATCTGAGGCAACCATGCCACCCAGCCAAATGTATGGTACCATAATGCAACGTACATTTGTGCTAGTATTTTCGTGAAACTTTGCCATACTTCTCGCCATGGAGAATCGTACAAACATAGGCTGGGGCGAGGTTCTGGAAAGCGGGCGACGACGAACTGAAGCGCCGCTATGCCGAGGCGCAAACCGTCGACGACATCATCTCTACTTGGTGGTCTTCGACGATCTGGAAACCTCCCGCGCCATCTCCTTCCGCGCACCTCTGCAAAAAGCGGAGTAGCGAGCGCGAATCGCTCGAAAATGTTCGGCGCAAATCTCCTGCACCGTGCCACAGTGCAGGGAAAGGCGGTTGCCGCTGCTACGGCGACCGCTCCACGTTTACCAGTTTAACGTGGTTGGAGGGTCGCCTTTAGCTATTCGGCTGAGGGCGGCTCTTCCTCTTTCTGAACAATTCCCTGATCAGCCCTACAATGGCCGTTACCATGGTTGCCAGTTTGACTGAAGCGCACTCCTACTCGTGCAGCTGGCTTTTGGCCCAGCCTTCGTCGATGGCGGCGTTGCAGCGCTCGTCCAAGAAGGCGGCGCACTCCTCGGGGGTCGTCTTGCCCATGAGCAGATCGTGGATGCCCGTATAGAAGATTTCGCGCACCGTCTGGGTGTCGGGGCTGCCGCCCGTGAAATCCCATACGTTATCGGCATTGGCGCGGAACAGATCGTAGAAGGGGATGTCGGCCCCATAGCGATCGGACACGCGCTTGCTCGCCGGTATCGCGCCCGCCGCATAGTCGAGCCAGCGCTCATCGGTGTACACATAGGAAAGGAAATCCTTCGCCACCTGCAGCTTCTCGGCGTCGCCGTTGTCGAAAACCTGAAAGCCCGAGGCGAAGGCGGTGGCGCTGCCGTCCGCATCGGGCCCCGGGAAGTTCACGAGCCCCACCGTGTCGCCATAGCGGGTGATGGAGGCGTTGTTCACCATGTAGATAGCCAGCTGACCCTGGCGAAACAGGCTGGAGCAATCCTCGATTTCCAAATTCTCCGCGTGCGGCGGAAACCAGCCACGCCCCACGCCGTCCTGAATCCACCGAAGCGCCGCCACGCCCTCGGGCGCCGAAAGGTTGAAATGGCCCGTCTCGTCATAGATGCTAGATCCGGCGGAGCGCAGAAGCGTCACGATATGGGTGTCGCCTTGGGAGCTGCCCGCGTACATCATCATCGGGAAGCTTCCTTCGGGAAGCGAAGCGGCGAGCGCGTCCAAAATGCGCGTCCACTCGTCCAGCGACCAGGCGGTGATCTTCCCTTCGGCGACGAACTCCCCAAGCCCCGCGTTGCGGAACATCTCCTTGTTGTAGGCAAGCACGTTCTGGCGCGCCAGATAGGGCATCATATATGCGCGGCCCTCCACCACGCCCATGTTCCACAAGTCGTCGAAGAGGTCGTCGCGGATAGCCGGGGCGACAACGTCGTCCAGCGGCACGACGCGCCCGGTGCGAATGTAGGTGGAGATATTGAAGTAATCGCCGTAAAGCACATCCGGCGCCTTGTCCGTGTCGAACGACCCCTTGACGGCCTCGTCGTACTGGTTCTGCTCGAAGACGACGACCTCGACGTCGACGGGCCTCTCGTAGTCGCGTTGGAACCCCTCGGCCATACCCTGGATGACCGTCTCAACCTGGCTGATTGAGTCGTCGAAGACGACGTCGTGGCCCGTGCGGGGCACCTTGATCACCAGACGAACGGGCGCGGCACCCGTGAAGGGCAGGCTGTTGCAACCGGCGAGGGACAGCGTCCCTGCGGCCGCAAGGAAGGCCGCTCCCGCGCAGAAGGCGCGGCGGGTCATGCCGCGACGAGGGATCGGCGGCACGACGCTTTGCGTCGGCGGAAATGCCGGCTCGATCATCCCGCGATGTATTCTGCGGCTCTCGCTACTCATGAGGCACCGCCCTTCCGAACGGCCTCGAGCTTTTGCAGCATGACCGTCACGTTCAAAGGCTTGCTGAGGAAGTCGTCCATGCCCGATGCCAAAGCGCGATTGCGATCTTCGGCGAACGTGGAGGCCGTGCAGGCGAAGATGCGCACCGTCTTGGCATCGGCTCGCTTCAGATCGCGGATCGCGCGAGAGGCCTCGTAGCCGTCCATGACCGGCATCTGGGCGTCCATGAGGATGGCCGCGAAATGTCCCGCCGGCGATTCGGAGAACAGGCGCACGGCCTCTTCGCCGTTTTCGGCCACGGTGATGGAGAAGCCCTCCTCGGTGAGGATGGACGAGATGATGTCGGCGTTCAGCTCGTTGTCCTCGGCCACGAGGATCTCGACGGGCGCCCGAGCGGCTTCGGCGCCAGACGGCAAGGAGACGGCCCGAACGGCTCCGGGGGCCCCGGGGGCTTCGGCGACTCTGGCGGTTTCGGCGACTTCGCCCTCCGCCCCTTCCGCGCGTTCTGTGCCTCCCCTGCCTTCCGCGCCTTCTACGCTCGGCGAAATCAGCGAGGGCGCCTGAGCAAGCGTCGGCTCATCGCCATTCGCGACAGTGGGAAGCGTCACGATGACGGTGAAGCAGGAACCGCACCCCGGCTCGCTTTCCACCGTGATGGAGCCGCCCATCTGTGTCATGAGCAGGTAGCTGATGGACATGCCCAGCCCCGTGCCCTTCTGGGAATCGCTGTTGCGGTTACGCTCTTGCGTGAAGGCGTCGAAGACGTGCTCGGCGAACTCCTTGGTCATGCCGCAGCCGGTATCGGCGATCGACACCGTGAGCACGGCCTCATTCCCCAACGCGTACACCGCCTCGTGCACCTTCATGGTGATGCGGCCGCCCTCGGGCGTGAACTTCACCGCATTCGACAGGATGTTCATGAGAACCTGCGACAGACGCACCTCGTCGCCTCGAAGCCACGGGTGCTCGACTGTGCGCGACAGCTCGAAGCGGATCCCGCGGTCGGCCATGGGCCCGCGCTGCATCTCGCAGACATTGTCGACCAGCGCGTTCAAATCGAAGGGCTCGCTCGTCAAATCGACCTTGCCGGCCTGCAGCTTCGACATGTCCAGGATGTCGTTCACGAGCGATAGCAGGTACTGGGCGGCCTTGCCGAGCCGATTCACATAGTCGCGCATGGCGGTGGCGTCGTCCACGTGCCGCTCCATCAGATGGTTCAGGCCGATGATGCCGTTTAAGGGCGTGCGAATCTCGTGGCTCATGTTCGAAAGGAACTCCGTGCGCACGACGGCCTCGGCCCGAGCCTGGATCGACTGCCTCATGAACCGGTAGATGACCGCCAGCATGATGGAGATGACCGCCACCATGGCCCCGAGCATGCCCACCGTCATGGCGATAAAGGGGGCGAAGCGCTGGCTGAACACCTCCGTCGGAACCGTCATGATGAACGACCACTCGGTACCTGCGACCGGCGCGAAGGACATGACGAGATCCTCGCCGGCGCTCGTCGTGCAATTGATGACGAAGCTCTCGCCTGCGGCGATGTTGCGGCGGATGTCCTCCACCGTGACGCCGTCGTCGATGCGGCCGGCCTCGAGCGTGTCGTAGAAGTTGTCGCGCCCGGCCAGATCGGTGGCGGGACTGGCGCTTACGATGTAGTAGCCCCGCGCGTTCACGACCGAGGAAACGCCCTGTCCGTCGAAGCTCTCGATGACCAGCTGGCTGGAGATCGTGGACAAGTCGCTGCGCCCGAGCATGGCCACGAAGGTTCGCCCGCCGATTTCCGTATCGGGCAGGCGGATGCCGAAGATGAGGGACTCCTTGGTGGTTTCCAGCCGGCCGTTCTCGTCGTCGTAGAGCATGGCGAAGTGCTCCCGCCCGTCTTCCATGAGCTCGTCGTAGGCGTGCTCGTCGGCACCGAGGCGCACGTACGAGCTGCTGTAGAGCGTGCCGTCGGCTTCCATGAGATAGACCGCGTTGAACATGGCCGACGAGGCCGCCTCCAGGTTCAGCTGCTCCTGAGCCTCGTGCACCGTCTGCACGTCGTAGACCTCGAGGCGGTCGGCCACCGAGCCCAGGCGCGCGTAGCAATTGTTCAGCGTGCCCTCGATGGTCTCCACGTCGTGGCGGGATATCTCGTCCACCGAGGTCATGAGGTTGCCGGCGACCGTCGCGGAGAGTTGGGCCAGGTAGACGCAGACCGCGACGACGATGACGACCGCCGCGGCCGATACGATGGCGATGTACTTTCTGCGCTCCAAAAGCCGTCCTTGTGCATGCTTGTTATTCCTGCGTCAGTTTATCACTGAAAACAAGCGGTCACGAGAACGTAACTCGACGGTGAACTTGAAAGGGCCGGGGGATACCCGCAGGCTGAATTCGTAGGGGGCGACCTTGGTCGCCCCTCTCAGGCGAGATTAACGTGCTTGACGAGGGCGAACCGAGGTTCGCCCCTACGAGAAGGAGCTTTCGAGTTCCTTGATGGCGGCGTAGAAGCGCTCGTTTTGCGGCGTGGGGATGCCATGGACCGCGCCCAGGCGGTTGATGGTGCCCGAGAAGAGCTCCACCTCGGTGGGACGGCGCGCCAGCACGTCCTGGCGCAGGCTCGGCATGCCGGCAGGATTCAGGTGGTCGATGATGTCGAGCCAGTAGGCCACATCATCGTCGGTGAGCGCGATGCCGCAGGCCCGGCCCACGGCGGCCACCTCCCCCATGGCGGCGATCATGGCCTCGCGCGCCTCGCCGGGGACGTGGATGCCGTTAAAGCAGCAGTCGTAGACGGCGCAGGCCTGGTTCACCCCCACATTGCAGATGAGCTTGCCCCACAGCTGATGCTGGATGTCCGCGGGCGTGATGAAGGGCTGCTCGATGGCGGCGAGCCATTCCGTGACACGAGCGAGGTTCGCCCGTTGGGCCGCATCCTCGGGGTCGCGAACGCCAAGGGCCATCACGCCCACGCAGCCGGCGGTCACCACCGCGCCCACCTTGCGCGAGTCCATCTGCTGGGCGACGCACAGAAGCACGCGGTTCCAGCCGAAGCGCTCCGCAAGGACCTCCTCGCTCGTGACGCCGTTGAGCACCGAGATAACGGCGGTGTCGGGGCCGATAAGCGGAGCCGACTGCTCGATGACCTCAGGCAGCGCGCCGTACTTCACCGCGTACAGCACGACGTCGAAGGGCACTTCGGCAGCGCGCTCAGCAGCCTCATCGTAGGTCAGGTAGGTGACGCGGATGGGCTCGCCGTTGAACGTGGCGGCCTCGGCACGGTAGCGCTCGGTGCGAGCCGCATCGGCGACCACGAAGACGCGCGCGGATCCCATGGCGGCCCCGAAGCAGGCGGCGTACATGGCCCCCAGCGACCCGAACCCGACAATGGCGACATTTTCAATAAACTTCACAGGAGCCTCCTTATTGCTGAATAATGGCCAAGTGTGGCGGGAACACGGGGTGCCTTGACCGAGCGAGTTCCGCAGCGACTGGAACAGGACTAAATGTCCTGTTCCACAAAGCGAGGACTGTCTGAGCGAATCAAGGTACCGCGTGGTCCCGCCCCAGGAGGAGTCGCTACTGCATATCTTCCAAACGCCCATGCTTCTCGTAGCGGGTGACGCGGGCGATGCGGTTGTCGTCGTCCACGAACACCACGCGCGGGGCGTTGCCCGGCTCGGCGAACTCCTCGGGAGTCATCTGCGCGTAACACATGATGATGACCTTGTGCCCCGGTTCCACGCAGTGGGCCGCCGCGCCGTTCACGCAGATCATGCCGCTGCCCGGCTCGCCGGCGATGACGTAGGTCTCGAAGCGGTTGCCGTTGTCGATGTCGACGACCTGCACCTTCTCGTACTCCAGGATGCCCGCGGCCTCGGCCAGGGCCGCATCCACGGTGATGGAGCCGACGTAATCGAGCTCGGCCTGCACCACCCGGGCGCGATGGATCTTCCCCTTCAGAACGTTCAGCAGCATGGGCTATTCCCCTTCCTCGTACAGGAAGTTGTCGATGAGGCGCGTGCTCCCGATGTAGACGGCCATGGCTATAAGCGCCATGGCGCCGATGGCGTCGGTCGGCTGCATGGTCGCCCCGTCGACGACTTCCACGTAATCGATGCGGGCCAGCGGCTCGGCCTCGATGATGCCGCTCATGAGTGCCTTGAGCACCGCCGCGTCGCGCTCCCCCGCTTCCACGGCCTCCTTCCCGGCGAAGATGGCCCGCGACAGCACGAGGGCCGCCTGGCGCTCCTCCGCGCTCAGGTAGGCGTTGCGCGAGCTTTTGGCCAGACCGTCGGCCTCGCGCACGATGGGACAGCCGACGACGGTCACGTTCATGTTCAAGTCGGCCACCATGCGCTTGATGATGGCGAGCTGCTGGGCGTCCTTCTGCCCGAAGAAGGCGCGGTGCGGTTGCACGATGTTGAAGAGCTTCGTGACCACCGTGCACACACCGCGGAAGTGCCCCGGGCGCGAGGCGCCGCACAGCGAGTCAGTGAGCGTCTCCATGACCACGAAGGTGTTGTGAGCCGGAGCGTACATGTCGTCCACTTCCGGGTGGAAGACGACGTCGACGCCATGGCACTCGCAGATGCGCGCGTCGCGCTCGAGATCGCGCGGGTAGGCCTCGTAGTCCTCGCCCGGCCCGAACTGGATGGGGTTGACGAATACCGAGACGACGACGCGGTCGCTCGCCGCGCGGGCGGCGTCCATGAGGCTCTCGTGGCCCTCGTGCAGCGACCCCATGGTGGGCACGAGCCCGATGGAGAGCCCCTCGGCCTTCCAGGCGGCCGCCCGGGCCTTCATGTCCGCAACGGTGCGAATGATCTCCATGGCCGGCCTCCTAGAGGGTTTCCAGCACGCCCGCGGGGGCGGCGTAGGTGTGCTCGGCAGCGGGGAACGTGCCGTCCTTCACGGCGGCGTCGTAGGCGCGGTAGGCCTCGAGCATGACATCGCCCACCTCGGCGAAGCGGCGCACGAACTTCGGCGTGAAGTCGTGGAACATGCCGAGCATGTCCTGGTTCACGAGCACTTGGCCGTCGCAGCCCGCGCCGGCGCCGATGCCGATGGTGGGGATGGTCAGCTCCGCCGACACGCGCTCGGCAAGCTCTGCGGGAATAGCCTCCAAGACCACGGCGAAGGCGCCGGCCTCCTCCACGGCATGGGCGTCTTCGAGAAGTTTGCGGGCCGAGTCGGCCGTCTTGCCCTGCACCTTGAAGCCGCCCAGCGCGTTGATGCCCTGGGGCGTCAGCCCAATATGGGCGCACACGGGGATCTGGCAGTCGACGATGGCGCGGATCCGGTCGGCCACCTCCACACCGCCTTCCAGCTTCACGGCGTTAGCGCGCGCCTCCTTCATGAGGCGCCCCGCGTTCACCACCGCGTCATAGACGCTGGACTGATACGACATGAAGGGCATATCGACGACAACGAGCGCGTTCTTGGCGCCGCGGGCCACGGCGGCGCCGTGGTGGATCATGTCCTCCATCGTCACCGACACGGTGTCGCCCAAACCGAGAATGACGTTGCCGAGCGAGTCGCCGACGAGGATGGAGTCAATGCCGGACTCGTCCACGAGCCGTGCCGTGGTGTAGTCGTAGGCGGTGATCATCGAGATCTTCTTGCCCTCGGCCTTCATTTTGAGAAACGTCGATACGGTAACACTCATGGTTACTTCCTTTCGATCCTGTCGCCCCGGGCCCTCCCGGGTGCAACGGTATCCTTCACTGGCGCGTATTATAAGCGCTGGCGCCGGCGCAGCATCCCAAAATGTTGATGATCTCGATCAGATTTGCCGATACTGCCATTCTTGCGATCTATAAGGGAGCCGGCTGCGACCCGCGCCCCGACAAGGGGCCGGCGTCGGCGCGCGTCGCAGACCGCGCCGGAACGCGGATCGGCTCAGATATTCGCAGACGCCGGAACATGGACCAAACCAAGCCCTCGTCGGCGCCCGAGCTAGGACGCAAGCTCCTTGAGGCGCGCCACTTCCGCTTCCGCGAGCGGACGCGATGCGCCCCGGGGCAGATCCCCCAGGGCAAGGGGGCCGAAGGCCTCGCGATGCAGGGCGATCACCGGATGCCCCACGGCGTCCAGCATGCGGCGCACTTGGCGGTTGCGGCCCTCGCGCAAGCGCACTTCCACGTAGGATCCCCCGGCGGCAAGCGCGTCGCGGCCGCGCTTGCCGCCGTGGCGCTGACGGTAGCCGCTGGCACCGGTCCCCGCGCCGATGAGCTGCGCGGCCCGACGGGCATCGGCGCCCCCGAGCACGCGCACGGCC
>ERZ506896.1777-NODE-1777-length-9705-cov-4.334508_pt1 | contig 9705 bp, 8 predicted proteins | sample MGYA00513176_ERZ506896 | MGnify/ENA metagenome assembly ERZ506896
CCGACGCTCATCAACCGCTTTAAGCCCATCATGTCCTATGTCCTGCTGCTGTTCTTCTTCTGGTTGATGTTCATTGCCATTCCGCGCAAGCAGGTATCCCTGCGCAACGCGTTTTTCGGCGCAGCGCTGGCTTCTGCCGGGTGGGTCTTATTCTCGTTTATCTTCTCCGTTTTCGTGGAGAACTTCGCAAACTACGCCACCATCTACGGCAGCCTTGCCGCTTTGGTCATTTTAATGGTATGGCTGTATGCCTGCATGTTTATTTTGCTCATCGGCGGCGAGATCGCCATGTGGCTGCAGCACAGCGGCATCAACCGCGATGTTTCCGACCTGAAAACAGAACGTCGCCGCCGCAAACTCATCTCAGAGAAAGGAAACGATGCAAATGGCAAAACCACAGACAAGAAGTGAAACCGCCCTGCAAAGCGCCGTGATGCGCTTTGGCGACGACGCGTTCCGCATCTGTTATATGCACACAAAAAGCGGCAAAGAGACGCTTACACTGCTTTCCGATGTATTTATGCAGTACTTTTTAGACACGCAAACCTTTAAAAGCGAAGGCGAGGAGCGCCTTTGGGTGCTGCGCACAACGCACAAGACCTGCATGGACTATTATGCACAGAAAATTCGAAAAAAGCTGACGGACGAGCAGATTGCACAGCGCTCAAAAGACATGCCGTTTGAAACGCCGAAAGAACTCTGCGACATTTTACGCCTGCATTACACGCTGTTGACGGCGGTGGCGCTGCACTACGGTGCAGGTGACAACACGCGCATTATCGGCCGCGTGACCGGAAAATCCGCTTCTGCCGTGCAAAATCAGCTGGAAAAAGTCAAAAAAGCCGCGAACATGAGCGAGGACGACCTGCGCGAATGGGTAGAAACCCTGGAAACGCCGGACGATCTTCTGCACCGCGTGTATTATTCTGTTTTGAATGAATCGAAAGATCCGCATTTTACCGCGAACAGCCGCGCAAAGCGTCTGAAGCGCAACGTAGACCGCGCCATGCCGTTTGCGGCCGTAGGCGTCATTGTAATCTGTTTATTGTGCGTTGTCGCCGTACGCGCGGGGTGGTTCGGCACGAAATACGTGCGCACGCCGGACGTGATTTTAGAGAGCGACACGCCGGTCTCGTCCGCCGCGGAAAGCGAAGTGAGCCACGTGACGCTGACTCCGGAGCCGACCGCTTCCGAAGACACGCGCGAAGCCGTGAACATGTCGCTTTCGATTTTTGTGCCGAGCGACAGCGGCCTTGACCAGTACAGCTATAAGAGTCTGCCCGCAGACGGTGCGGTGCTCGTGCAGAAAATGGCAGAAAAGGGCGCATTTCCGGAGGATGTGACGCTGGACGCGCTCGACTACGTTAAAGACGGCGAGGTTGTCTCCACGATGAAGAGCGGCGAAATGCTGGAGGTGCGTTTGCAGTTTTCCGGCGCTTTGCAGGAATATTTAGACTCCGCCAGCTCCATGTCTTCTCTGGAAGCCATTGCAAAGACGTTCCGTGCATTTTATGAAGCTGCGGGCATGACGCTTTCTAAGCTTGAGGTGTATTCGGACGGCAAGCCCGTCACCGTGGGCGATATGCAGATCAACTGCACGTCGCTGATGTACGGCGAACTTCCCGTTTCCGCCGTTTTGGACGGCGACACAAACGAACCTACGGAGGGTTGATTTTGATGAAAATACTCGTGATTGACGGTCAGGGCGGCAAAATGGGCGCAGCACTGACCGACCAGATCAAAAAGAACATGCCAGACGCGGAAGTCGTTGCCGTGGGCACGAACAGCCTTGCCACAAGCGCCATGCTGCGCGCCGGTGCGGACGCTGCCGCCACGGGCGAAAACCCCGTTGTGGTAAACTGCACGTGGGCAGACGTCATTGTGGGACCCATCGGCATTATTTTAGCAAACGCGCTTTGGGGCGAGATCACGCCGAAAATGGCGGCGGCCGTTTCCGAATGCGTTGCTAAGAAAATTCTGATTCCCGTCAACCGCTGCTCCGTAAGCGTAGTGGGCGTACAGGACAAGACGCTCTCGGAATACGTGCGGGATGCGGTCGCCATGCTGAAAAACATGCAGTGAGGAATATTGCGGCGACCGTGATGTTCTATGAAGTTGTGCGGCAAAGAAACGCTTTCCGCACATAACCTCGCCCGATTAGAACGCAAAAATGCGTTCTTTAAAATATACAGGGGAAAAAATTTGGGAGGAAAACGTATGAAAGAAAGAGAAAAATTCGGTTCTCGGTTGGGATTTATTTTAGTTTCGGCCGGGTGCGCCATCGGTATCGGCAATGTGTGGAAATTCCCATACATTACCGGCATATACGGCGGCGCGGCATTCATTCTGATGTATCTTGTGTTCCTTGTGGCGCTGGGTCTGCCCATTATGGTGTGCGAATTCACCGTGGGCCGCGGCAGCCGCATGGGCATGGGCAAGGCGCTCGATACACTGGAACCGAAGGGTACGAAATGGCATCGCATGAAGTGGATCAGCATTTTCGGCAGCTTTTTGCTGATGATGTTCTACACCATGGTGGGCGGCTGGATGCTGAAATACGCATTTATGGAGGCAACCGGTACGTTTGTCGGCTTGGACGGCAAGGCGGTAGAGGGCGTGTTCGGCGATATGCTGACAAATCCGGGCACGCTGACGTTCTGGGCGATTGTCGCCATTGTTATTTCGTTCGGTGCATGCGGCTTTGGCCTGGAAAAGGGCATTGAGAAAGTGACGAAAGTCATGATGATTGCCCTGCTGCTTTTGATGATTGCGCTGGCTGTGAACTCCGCATTTTTGCCGAATGCCGCGGCAGGCATCAAGTTCTACCTTGTGCCGGACTTCGGTGAAGTGGCAAAGAAAGGCTTCGGCAACGCGGTGTTTGCGGCGATGTCGCAGGCGTTCTTCACGCTTTCCATCGGCATCGGCTCCATGGAGATCTTCGGCAGCTATCTGGACCGCAAAAAGCGCATTACGGGCGAAGCGGTGAACATTGTGCTGCTGGACACGTTTGTTGCGCTGATGGCGGGTTTCATCATTATCCCGGTGTGCTTTGCCTACGGGGTGGAGCCGGGCTCGGGTCCGTCGCTGCTGTTCATCACGCTGCCGACGCTCTTCAATAACATGGCGGGCGGCAGAATTTGGGGCACGCTGTTCTTCATCTTCATGTCGTTTGCGGCGCTTTCGACCATCATTGCAGTGTTCGAGGAGATTCTCGCATTCTTCATGGATATCGGCGGTTGGAGCCGCAAAAAGGCTGTGGGCGTGAACTTTGTGCTGATCACGGTGCTTTCCCTGCCGGCGATTCTCGGCTTTAATGTGCTTTCCGGCATTCAGCCGCTGGGTGAGGGCAGCAACATTATGGATATGGAAGACTTCCTTGTTTCTTCCAATCTGCTGCCGCTGGGCAGCCTTGTGTTCGTACTGTTCTGCGTGCGCAAAAACGGTTGGGGCTTTGAGAATTTCCTCAAGGAAGCGAACGAAGGCGAAGGCATTAAGTTCCCGCACTGGATCCGCCTTTACATGCAGTACATTCTGCCTCTGATTGTGGTCATCATTTACCTGAAAGGCTACTACGATATGTTCAGTGGCAAGAGCACGGCGGTGTTTGTGAGCTGGATGTGCTTTGCGGTGCTGCTGCTTTTCGTCATCTTCGGCGTTTCGATTTTTACGGGACGGAAGAAGACGGGGAAAGTGAAGTAAACGGTTAATTACCGGGGATAAGAACGACAAAGTTCTTATCCCTTTTGTTTTATCCGAGCATATACAACTTATTTTTCGCTAAAAAACACAAACGCAAGTAAAATTTGCACATCTGCCATTTAAATTTGGTTTACATTATGGCTGATTTTGTGCAGAATTAAAGCAAGGAAAGACAACATGGAATTATACGAAAAACTATATCAATTACGGAAGAAATCCGGCTTTACTCAATCAGAATTAGCAGAAAAGCTTGGAATTTCCAGACAAACTGTTTCTAACTGGGAATTGGGGACAAGTGTTCCACCTTCAAAACGTCTAATTGAAATCAGCAAGCTCTATCAAGTTCCTATTGATTATTTATTAAACGAACCCAAAGCTGAACCACTCGACACATCATCACTTGATAAATCGATATTATCAACCGAACATTCGACCGAACCGCTTTCCCCTCGCAAATCTTTGCTTTTTAAAATAAAGAAACGTTTCTTTGAACGTCCCGCGCACATTATTGTTGTCCTCTTGTTAGGCTTCTTAATCGGTGTTTCCTTTGCAATTTTGCTATTCTTTCTATTTTCAAAACCCATTGCACAGGAAACCGTTTGCGAATATGAATATGAAAATTTGTCTTCCAACGGCATTAGTATACCTGATGGCACTGATGGGGAATTTGATTTGACATGGGACTAGCGAAAACTAGTTTAAAGGTATCAAACTCAAAGGGAGGAAATTATCTATGTATCAAACAAAATTCAAAAAAGTTCTTTGCTGCTTTATGCTGATAATTTCAATTATTAGTTGTTTTAACTTATCGGCTTATGCTGCCGAATTACCTGCGCCATCCTATAATACGTATAATACGATAGAACGCGCTACTGGAAAACTCAATATAACTATTCCTGCCTACACAACCAAAAAAGCCAGTTCCAGTTTTCCACTTGAATCTGGAGAATCGGTCACTATAAACGCATCCTATTCCCCCTCATCTGCCCGTGTGGATTTTGGCTTAATCGGATCAGACGGAAAATTCCATTATGTAAGTGCTTCAAATGGTTCGATTAACTGCAAAATCAACATCAGTGAACGCGGGAACTACACATTAGCAATACGAAATAACTCTTCCAATTCTGTTCAAGTCACTGGCTATGTAACCTATTGAGCGTCTAACACTTATTTTCAAAAAATGCTACGGTAATTTTACCGTAGTAAATATAAGGAGGTATAACCTATGAAAGCCAAAAAGATCTTAGCAACCTGTCTTGCCGTCGCCATGATGTTATCCGCAGCAGCATTGCCAACGTCCGCATCTGAGGTGCCACAGGTTTCAAGCAGTATCGCTTCAACTACTGTAGCCCCCAGAAATGTTCAAAGAAACTGGACAAATCTTTCTATCGGTACATCCTATACTTACCTTGACACTGGAAACAATTACAAAATTTCCAACTGGTATGGCTCTTATGCAACTTTTGTTTTTGAAAACAAAAGTTCCAGCGATACCATTACATTACGAATCACAGATTATGACCAAAACGGAAACCAACAGCATTCTTACATCAAAAACCTCTCTGGCAACGGCGGGAGCGCTACGGTAAAAGTTACACCAGGTGGCTATTATATGGTTGAAGCACGTTCCAATAAGTCAATTTCAGGTGTAAACCTTTCCACCTATACTGAAAAATAGCCATATGAAAAAGCCGGTTTTTATTCTAACCTTACTCTTGTTTTGCTTTTTGATAAGCTGTAAATCCACGAATATATCTGAAACACTACGGATTTCAGATTGTGAATTGCATTCAGAATATACCACTGTGTATTACGGTGAATCAGAGCAAATTGAAATCGGTAACCACAGTTTTTTATCTATCTGTCTTTCACCCGAAACAAAATTTAATGAAAATTCTTCCCTGCTCTATTCTTTGCTTGTCTATGATGCAAACGACGTTCAACATCAATGCTATGAAGACATCACCATTTATCCCGAAAACTACTCAAAAAGTAATCCAATTTGTAAAACTATTCCTGATGGTTATGTCATTCTTAAAGTCAAGTACGCGGGTGAAAATCTTACTCCTTGTGATTTTGAAATCACTTTGAGTAAATAATCAAGAGGGTTTAGCAACACAAAGCTAAACCCTCTTTTCTATTTCCCCTCCAGCACGGTGCATTTACCGCACCTTGCGCAGCCGTTGCAGATCATGCGGCTGCCGCATTTTTCGCACTGGGGGCCGAAGTATTTTTCGTATTTTCGCCCGGCGTCGAACAGGCCGTAATCGTCTTCGAGCTTGAATTTCATCGGCTTGCCCTGATACGATATGCCGGATTTATACGCCATTTCGCTTTGCACGCGCTTATTCGGCAGGAAGTACCGCCGACCGTCCTTGATGAAGTTTGTGCCCGTCTCGATAAAGCAGAACGTGACGTTTTGGTTTGCGCACTGCCTGTGCAGCGAGCGCACCCAGTCGTAATCGCACGGGCGCGCGCCGTCGTAGTTTTCGCCGCCGCAGATAACCTGCTCAATCTGCCCCATCGCGAGGTATTTTTCAATCTCTATGGGACCGAGCAAGGGCGCTGTCATGATGCCCTTGTGCTTAAACGGCAGGCTGTGCAGAATGGGGATGCGCTCGTCCGCGCGGCGCTGGTTTTCGCATGTGACGTTGAAAAAGATGTGCTCCCAACCGTCGCCCCAGTTATACGGCAAACATTTTTCTACGCGCTCCGGGCGCTTTGTGAGCAGAAAAAACGAAATGTCCCGCCGCTGATCCATGATCTCCCACGCTTCACGCCGCCACGGATCGGCCTGCTCCAAAAAGAAATCGGACGTCATGCACACGCGCAGCTGCTCGCCGCTTTTTACTTTGTAGTTGCCTGCGCGGTCGCGGCTCAAAGGATAGTGAAAGCCCGTTTTTGTGCGGTAAATTTCCGCGCCGTTATGCCCGCGCTGACTGTCGAGAAAATACATATAGCAGTGTGCGCAGCCCTCGCTGCACTTCACGCACCCGTGCCATGGGTTCCAAATATCGTGCATACCGTACCTCCTTATCGCAGGGTAAGAAGCCGAAAGACCTGCTCTGCGCTTTCGGCGAGATTTTCCGCCGCGGTTTCGGGGCGCATGGCTTCGTCTAATGTCGTCACGCCGCGCACGGCGGGAAAAAACGCCGTGATGCCGGCTTTGTTGCACGCTTCCGCGCCCTTTTCAATACCGCCCGCAAACGCGATGACGGGCTTGTGATACTTCTTAGCAAGCTTCGCCACGCCTACGGGCGCTTTGCCCATGGCGGTTTGGGCGTCCAATCTGCCCTCACCCGTCACGACGAAATCGGCATTTTTGATTTTTTCCTCTAAGTGCGTTTCCTCCATGACGATTTCAATGCCGGGCATGAGCTCTGCGTGCAGGAACACGCCGAGTGCGAAGCCGAGGCCGCCCGCCGCGCCTGCGCCGGGGGTATCAAGATTGCTTTCGGGATACAGTTCTTTCGTCAATGCGGCGTAATCTCGCATATAGCCGTCCATTTCGCGAATCATTTCGGGTGTAGCACCCTTTTGCGGACCAAAGACGGCACTGCACCCGTTTTCGCCGCACAGCGGGTTTGTGACGTCGCACGCCGCGCGGATGACGCAGTTTTTGAGCGCGGGCAGGGCATTTTTGTTCTCGATTTTTGCGAGCACGCGCAGCCCCTCTGCGCCGAACGGGACGGGGTTGCCGTCCTTATCCAAAAGATCGAACCCGAGGGCTTGCAGCATGCCTGCGCCGCCGTCATTCGTTGCGCTGCCGCCGATGCCGAGGATAAACCGCTTGCAGCCGCGATTTATTGCATCGCGCAGCATTTCGCCCACGCCGTAGGTGGTGGTTTTCATGGGGTTCCGCTTATCTTGGGGTACGAGCGGCAGGCCCGCTGCCTGTGCCATTTCCAATATGGCGAGATCGCCTTTGACGCCGTATTCCGCCGTGACCTTCTCGCCGAGCGGACCCGTGACCCGCACGCGCACCGTTTCGCCGTGCAGGCCCTCTGTGAGCGCTGCAGACGTGCCTTCGCCGCCGTCCGCCACAGGGCACACCGCGCACTCGATTGCGCCGTCTGCGCGGCGTACGCCCTCTGCCACGGCCTTGCCTGCCTCTATGGAAGACAAACTGCCTTTAAACGAATCCATCGCAATCACAACGCGCACTCAAACGCCCCCTAAGAATTTCTTTTCACCATAATAGCACATTTGTTCCCTGTTTTCAAGATGAAATCGGGCATGAAAAAACGCAGGAAAGCGCTTTGCCTTCCTGCGTTTTGTATTCTATGAAATTACTTGAGGGTAATGGGCTTTACAGGTTTGTTCTCCTCGCGGGCGCTGGTCTTGCCCTCGGGCTTGATTTCGCCTGCGGCAAGCAGGGAACGCTTTGTGAGAGACGGGCCGATGAGCTCATACACCAGCACGGAGAACAGCACGACGTTGCGCACGATGCTGCCGTCTGCAAGGGACGTAGCGGTGAGCGCCATGCCGAGCGCCACGCCGGCCTGCGGCAGAAGCGTGATGCCGAGATGCTTTTTGATGTGGTCACTGCACTTTGTCATGGCGCAGCTGATGTAAGAGCCGGAGATCTTACCGACAGAGCGGAAGACGATGTAAATGATGCCGATGAGCAGCACGAGCGGGTTGCTTAAAATATTCAAATCGAGCTCCGCGCCGGAAAGCACGAAGAACAAAATGTTGATGGGGCCTGTCCAGCGATCCAGACGGCTCATCAGCTCTTCGGAAGCGCTGCACACATTGCAGAAGACCGTACCGGTCATCATGCAGACGAGCAGCAGAGAGAAACCGATCTTCACGCCGCCGAGCTCAAATTCCATGGAGGAGATACCAACCATGAGAAGCACGAAGGCGACCGTGAGGGACAAACGCTTACTGCGAGAATGGAAATAGGTCTCTAACCAGTTGAGCGCAAGGCCGGAAAGTGCGCCGAGCACGAGGGAAATCACGATCTCGATGATGGGCTCTAAAATGACGCTGACAACGCTGATGCTGCCCATTTCGAGCGCGCCGGCGATGCCGAAGGACACGGAGAACAGCACGAGGCCCACGGCGTCATCGATGGCGACGACCATGAGCAGGAGCTTTGTGAGCGGGCCGTCTGCCTTATACTGGCGCACGACCATGAGCGTAGCCGCCGGGGCCGTAGCCGCGGCGATGGCACCGAGGGTGATGGCAGAGGGCAGCGAAAGGAGGGCGGGATTGATGAGATGCAGGACAATGAGGGCGATATCGACCACAATAGTCGTGATGACCGCCTGCAGAATGCCGACGGTGATGGCCTGCTTACCCATCGTTTTGAGCTGCGAGACGCGGAACTCGTTGCCGATGGCGAACGCGATGAAGCCGAGCGCCGTCTGCGTGATGACGCTGAGGCCCTCCACCTGCTCCAGAGAATTGAAGCCGATGTACGGAAGGTTCAGCGCGCCGAGACAGAACGGACCGATGAGCAGACCGCCGACGAGGTACGCCGTGACCGCAGGCAGATGTACGAGCTTTGCCAAGCGGGACATCAGCAGACCGACGACCAGAGCGATGGCCAGACAAATCAGGGTTTTTTCCACTTTTTGAACACTTACCTTTCTTCGAGGTACGCGTGCGGCCACACAGGAAAGTGCCGGTCTCCGCCCCTCCGTTTGTATATCTTTTTTCTTTGTCCGCCTGCCGCCGGAGCACGCAGACGAAAAAAGCAGAATTCCAAAAAAGTTTACAACAATTTCACGGATATGTCAATGTTTTTTGACGCCATGTTTTAGGGAAAAAAGGCGTTTTTTCCCGTTGTTTTGCTGAATATGGTAAGTCGTGAAGTAAAACCTGTTGAAGGAATAAAGTTTTGCTCAAGCTTTCTGCGCGGACAGCTAAAAGCAAGCGTAAATGAAAAAACCCCTCTGACAGAGGGGGCTTTTAGCTTTTGAAAAATAAAAAAGAACCACATTTCTGTGATTCTTCTAAGTGTTGGCGCCAACCTATCGTCCCGGGCCGTTGCCAGCC
>ERZ506896.1787-NODE-1787-length-9673-cov-13.817738_pt1 | contig 9673 bp, 8 predicted proteins | sample MGYA00513176_ERZ506896 | MGnify/ENA metagenome assembly ERZ506896
CGCAGCTGCCGGAGCGGTGCTTAAGCCGCAAGGCGGGAATTGTGCGGTGTTGCCCAAAGAACAGCAGGATATATTGCATCTTGGGTTCGCGTCTTATTTTCATCGTTTTTTCGCGGGTTTGTTTTTCGTTTTTGAATCTTTCTGCCCGGCTTGCCGGCACCAGGCAGCGTAGAGTCTTTGTGGAATCACACAGGGCAAATACAGACTGCGGGAACACGGTAGAGGTACCGGCGCGGCCCACACCGTGGATCCGTAATTTATATCTTCCACCCACCCCCATTCTTCCCCAACCTCCACATAAAAACAAAACAATAAAGCCCTCTTCCCAAGGAGCAGCTGGGGAGAGGGCTATATTGTTTTGATGCAGGCAATGAAAAAGGTGCAGAGCAAACACCTGAAACGGAGAACTGCCTGACTTTGACAGGAGCAGGGAGCAAGCCTGTTCCTTTTCTGGGCCACGGCGATGGGAGGCATTCCATGCGCCGTCAGCAAAAGCGGCCCTGTCGGTTAGTCCTCGCTAACCACGCGTATACTATACCATGTTTCAAGTGGTTCGTCAAGCACTTTTTATCTGTTTTTGAAATAAATTTTCGCGTTTAGCGGCACAGCTTGCCTTAGGCAACACCGCACAATTCCCGCCTTGCGGCTTAAGCACCGCTCCGGCGAGCGAGGCACTTAGAATTATGCGGTATTGCCCTTACTTTTTGAAATCCGGATAATCCTTGATGCAAAGCAGCTCTTCAGCGCGCTGAACCGCTTCCTCGCTGGGCGGCTGAACGCCATCCAGGCTGTAGGTGATGCCAAGTTTTTCCCACTTGAACAGGCCAAGGGTATGGTAGGGCAGCACCTCCACGCGGCGCACGCTGCCAAGGGATTTGATAAAATCGCTCATCTCCCGCAGCTCGGCTTCATCGTCCGTCAGCCCGGGCACCAGAACGTGGCGGATCCACATGGATTTGCCGTGTTCGCCCATCCAGCGCGCCATATCCAGAATGGGGGTGTTATCGCAACCAGTCAGAGCCTTGTGGCGGTCCGGGTAAAAGGCTTTCAGGTCCAGCATCACCAGGTCGGTGTTCTGCATCAGGGTCTCAAACTTGGAATAGAACGGTTCCGCGGTGGTGTAGGGCTGGCCGGCGGTATCCAGGGTGGTATGCACGCCCTGCAGTTTGGCCAGGCGGAACAGCTCCGACACAAAGTCGATCTGTAACAGCGGTTCACCGCCGCTGACGGTCAGGCCACCGTTATTTTTCCAGTAAGTGCGATAGCGCAGGGCTTTTTGCAGGGCTTGGGCCGGGGTTTGCTGCTCCCCAATGGTGCAGGGCCAGGTTTCGGGGTTATGGCAATAGCGGCAGCGCATGGCACAGCCCTGCACAAACAGGACATACCGCACGCCGGGGCCATCGACAAGGCCGAACGTTTCGACCGAATGGATGCGGCCGGTGATGGGGGTGTTTTGCTCCATGGAATATTACCTCTTTTGCGGTTGGTGTTGGGTTTGGGATGTGGCAGGGGCAGCGGGCGCACAATAAATAATTGTCGCACATTATAAAATGCTCTGTAGGGAACGCTCTATCTCCGGCCTAAGAGCCGGGATTAAAATCCCGGTTGGCCTCCGAAACGCGCCTGCAGGCGCATCGTCCCCTACAAATGGGGGTATTGCTTTTTGCCAATTTTCAATGTGTGGTCAGGCAGGGCTTCGGCGGGGTCGGGTGACCCCGCCCTACTGCGAGGTTATGGCTAGTACCTACAAATAAAATAGCGCAAACAGCGTAAAATAAAAACACCCCGGAACCGCATAAGAATATGCGATTCCGGGGCGTAATGTTACTGGATAAACGGCAAATTAAATCTTAGACAAATCAAGCCTTGTTGGCAGAGCCGAACAGCTCGATCTTCTCCTTGACCTTATCCATGATGGCGTCTGCGCCCGGCTTCAGCAGCTTGCGCGGGTCATAGCCCTTGCCCTGCTGATCCTTGCCGGCTTCGATGTACTTGCGGGTGGCCTCAGCAAATACCAGCTGGCAGTCAGTGTTGACGTTGATCTTGGAAACGCCCAGGCGGATGGCTTTCTGAACCATCTCGTCGGGGATGCCGGTGCCGCCGTGCAACACCAGAGGAATGTTGTTGGTAGCCTGATGGATGCGCTCCAGAGCTTCAAAGTCCAAGCCCTTCCAGTTGGCGGGGTAAATGCCGTGGATGTTGCCGATGCCGGCAGCCAGGAAGTCAACGCCCAGAGCGGTGATCTTGGCGCACTCTTCGGGGTCAGCGATTTCGCCGTTGCCGACTACGCCGTCCTCAACGCCGCCGATGGAACCAACTTCGGCTTCGATGGACAGGCCCTTGTCGTGTGCCAGCTCAACCAGCTCACGGGTCTTGGCAATGTTCTCTTCGATGGGGTAGTGGGAGCCATCGAACATGATGGAGGTAAAGCCAGCTTCAATGCAGGCCTTTGCGCCCTCATAGGTGCCGTGGTCCAGGTGCAGGACAACGGGAACCGTGATGCCGAGAGATTCATCCATTGCGCGCACCATGGCGGCAACGGTCTTGAAACCGGTCATATATTTGCCGGCACCCTCGGAAACGCCCAAGATAACCGGGCTCTGCATGGCCTGAGCCTGAAGCAGAATGCTCCGGGTCCATTCCAGGTTATTGATATTGAACTGGCCAACACCATAGTGGCCGTCACGAGCTTTGAGGAGCATATTGGTTGCATTTACGAGCATAACAGGTACCTCCTATAAATTCAGTTCAAGCAGCTGGAGGGCCTGACCCTGCCAGCTATTTTATTATAGACCGACTTTGATAAAAAATCAACAATAATCACGGCTTTTTACCCAAGAATGAGTAAAAAGTCCAGAAAATGGGATGATTGCACAGTGTTAGACGTGTGATTTTGGGTAAGATTTATGAAAGAATAGCAGAATGACCAGCACCCGATGCGCCAATTTGGTCGGAATGTGCAGAATGGACAGAGGAGCGGACGCAGAAAAACGGGAAATACAATTTGAATATAAAATTAAATAAAATACAATAAGTTGATTTGCTCGAGGCCATGAGAGAGGTGCATTTATAAAAGGGTGGTAGGATGAGGGGACGGAACGGTCAAGACCGTTTCCTACAGACAGGGAAAAGGAAAATACGGAAAGGGAAGGTTGATGTGGACATAGCACAGCAGGACCCAAGGCAAAACAAAATCGGCCCCTGCCTTGGTGCGGCAGGGGCCGATAAATTCAGTGATTCAAATAACTCAAAAATGCGGAAAAGAAAGCTTTACCGGTCGATGGGGGCAGTCTTGGCTTTCAGCCAGGTCTTTTCCTCCTCGGTCAGGCGGGGGCTGAGCATCTCGTATACGTGGGCATGGTAGGCGTTCAGCCAGTTGATCTGGTCACGGGTCAGTTCGTCCACAATGACCGGCTCGGTGGAGATGGCCACCAGGGTCAGCGGCTCAAATTTCAGCCAGTGACCATATTGGTTGGTGCCGTCATCCACGCATTCCAGCTCGTTCTCGATGCGGATGCCGACTTCATCGGTCTCATAAACGCCCGGCTCATCGGTGATGGTCATGCCCTCTTTGAAGACAATGGGGTTCTGGGGGCGCAGGCTCTGGGGGCCTTCGTGCACCGAGGAAATGTAGCCAACGCCGTGGCCGGTGCCGCAGCGGTAGTTGATTTTGTGTGCCCACAGCGGGCCGCGGGCAAAGCTGTCCAGTGCAAAGCCGGTGCAGTAATCCAGGAAGACGGCGCGGGCAATGTCAATGTGGCTCTGCAGGGTCCAGGTGTAGTATTTGCGCTCGTTCTCGGTCAGGGGGCCGACGGGATAGGTGCGGGTGATATCGGTGGTGCCGCAGTCATACTGGCCGCCGTTATCCACCAGCAGGAAGCCGCGCGGCTCAATCACGCTGTCCACTTCGCCCTCGGCATGGTAGTGCATCATGGCGGCGTTGGGGCCGTAAGCGGCAATGGTATCAAAGCTGTCCTCAAAATAGCCGGGCATTTCGGCACGGCGCTTTTGCAGCATCTTTTCAATGTCAGTCTCGTGCAGGATTTTGCCCTCGGCGATGGCCTTTTCCAAGTCCATCTGGAAACGCACCATGGCAACGCCGTCACGCACATGGCATTCGCGGATGTTGGCAAGCTCGACCGGGTTTTTGACACCTTTCAGTGCAAAGATCGGGTCGGCACCGGTAACGGTCTTGTGCTCGTTCAGGGCGCAGTACAGGTCATAGTTGGTGGCTTTCTCGTCTACGAGGAACACTTCCTCTGCGGGCAGAGCGTGTACGGCATCGATCAGCTCCGGATAATCGCGCAGGGAAACGCCGTTATCGGCCAACGTTTTTGCGTCGGCATCATTCAGGCGGCCGGGGGCGATAAACAGGGTGCAGCTGTCCATTGTGACAAGGGCATAAGCAACGGCCAGCGGGGTACAGGGCAGGTCGCGTGCGCGCATGTTGGTCAGCCAGCCCACACAGTCCAGACCAGTCACAGCCAAGGCGGTGGCACCGGCTTTTTTCAGCTCGTCACGCACCATGGCAATGCGCTGGGCGGCGGTGGCGCCGGTCTGCTCAACAGTCAGCAGCTCGCAGGGGGTGTTGGGCAGGCTGGGGCGGGTGGTCAGGCTCTCCCACAGGGGGGAGACGATATCCTTGCTTTCCAGCTTGGCGCCGCTCTTGGCCAGAGCGGCGGCATAGCCGTTGGCAATGGTGGCAGGCACGCAGCTGCCATCCAGCAGCAGGGTCTGGCCTGCGGCAAAATGGGCGGTCAGGTACTCTTCCACGGTGGGCACCCCGGCGGAACCGGCGTGCATGCACTCAATTTCGGTACCGGCCAGCTGACGGTCACCCTGAACATAAAAGCGGCCATCGCACCACAGGGCGCTGCCGGTCAGGGTGACAACAAGGGTGGAGTTCTCGCCGGTAAAGCCGGAAAAAAACGGCAGGCTGTTGTAATAAGCGGGCAGATATTCACTGGAGTGGGGGTCGCTGGTCATCAGCAAAACACCGTGGGCACCGGCTGCCTGGGCAGCGGCGCGCAGAGCGGCGATTTTTTCATTGGTCGTCAAAATAGTCCTCTCCTTATATGCAGAATGTTGAACAAGTCCATTCTAACATGTTTTTATAAAAGGTCAATACGGGGTGCGGTTCAGCACAGTGCCCAGCAGCGGCAGGCCGCAGCCCTGCAGAAGGTGAGCCGCCTGGCGCAGCTCCTGGTGGGTAACGCCGCCGCTTTGTACCACAAGCAGGGCACCGTCACATACCTTGGCAAGGCTGAGAGCGTCACTGCATTCGCTCAGGGCTGGAGCATCTACCAAAAGATAAGCAAACTTTGGTGCACAGCTTTCCACCATGCGGGCAAAACGGGGGTGTTCCAGTAGCAGGGCCGGGCGGCTGGTGGTGCCGGAGGCCGGAACCAGGCAGGTGCCGCGGATCTCGGTATGGTAGAGAACTTCCTCCAGAGGAACGCTGCCGGAAAGATAGTGTGCCAGACCCGGCACTTTGTGTTCACCGGTCAGCCCGCACTGGCGGCAGATGCCGGAATGGCGCAGGTCACCGTCAACCAGCAGGCAGCGCTGGCCAAGCCCGGCAAGCAGCTGCCAGAACTGCAAAGCCAGAGTAGTTTTACCTTCCTGCGGGGTAGTGCTGGTGAGCAGAATGATTTTGGCGTCTGGGGCTGTCTGTTCCAGACGCAGGCGCAGCAGATTCAGGGATTCAACCGTCCGGGGTGCCACCTCCGGCAGGTGGTTCAAAGCAAGCTCTTTCATGGGCGGCCGCCTTTCCGGGTATGGAGGCGGCGGGGCGTGGCATCCGGGATGCAGGCCAGCGGCGAAGAGCCAAGGCAACGGGCCAGATCGTCCGCCGTATAAATGTGGTCATCCCGCAGGTAATGCAGGCAGAGGAAAGCAAAGCAGAGCAAAAAGCCGATGCCAGCGCCAAACGCTGCGTGGAACACAGCCCCCGGCCCTGAAAAGCGCTGCGGCGGGGCTGCCTGCTCCACCAGGCGGGGCGGGGTGGTGCCCATGCGGGCAGAGAGATCATCCAACGCAAGGGCAGCCAGTGCGTTGGCAATATCTGCTGCGCGCTGTGGGGAGGAATCGGCCGCAACAATGCGCAGAATATGGGTATCTGCCGGGTGCAGAATGGTAATCTGGTCTTTTAAGTGGGCAGTATCCGTGGAAAGGCCAAGGGTGGAAATAACGGATTCCAGCATGGTGCGGCTGGTCAAAAGCTCCTGATAATCAGCCGTTAATTGCAGTTCCGCATAGCCGGAGGTCAGCCCCTCCTGTGCGGCGGCAACATACAGCTGGGCTTCGGCCTGGTAGCTGCGCGGGGCAAGGCGTGCGGCAGCAAAGGCCAGAATACCTCCCAGCAGGGTACAAACCAGTACCGCGGCGAAATGGGCGGGCAGCAGGCGGAACAGTTCCACGGGGGTCACTTCGCGCCCGGCGGCGCGTGATGCAGGGGCAGCGGGCAAGATGCTCACCTCCAAAACAGGGCGTGAACAAGGCAAAATTCCGGTAAAAACAGCATAAATCAAGTGTAACACGCGCCCGGCGCAAAATTCAATAGAAAAAACGGTTTTTCAGGCGATACTGGGCGGTTTTTCGGGCAAACTGCTGAAAGGTGAGAGGATTTTGCAGCAAACGGGGGAAACGCCGCGGCAAAAAGGCGCTGACAGGGCAAGAAGTTTTCAAAAATTTCAAATTTTGGCAGGCCCAAATGGGCGAAAAGCTCTTGACGGGTTTGATATAATAAGGTTAGCAGTAAGAAAACAAGATTGCTAACAACACAAACAAACTTTAAGATAGAAGGGAATATTACCATGGCAGAACAGGTAACTAAAATTGATATTTTCTCCGGCTTTTTGGGTGCAGGCAAAACGACCCTGATCAAAAAGCTCATCAAGGAAGCGTTCCAGGGTGAAAAGATTGTGCTGATCGAAAACGAATTCGGCGAGATCGGCATTGACGGCGGCTTTATGCGTGAGGCTGGCATTCAGGTCAACGAGCTGAACTCCGGCTGCATCTGCTGCTCCCTGGTGGGCGACTTCCGCGAGGCACTGAAAAAGGTCGTGGAGACTTATCATCCTGACCGCATCCTGATCGAGCCTTCCGGCGTTGGCAAGCTGAGTGATGTGACCCGCGCTGTTGAGGGTGTGGGCGAGACCCTGCCGGTCAGCCTGAACAGCTTTGTGACCGTGGCCGATGTGAACAAGGTCAAAATGTATATGAAGAACTTTGGCGAGTTCTATGATGACCAGATCAGCCACGCATCCTGCATCATCCTGAGCCGCACCGGCAGCGCAGACGAGAAGAAGGTTGCCGCAGCCGTTGCCCTGATCCAGGAAAAGAACCCCACCGCCACCATTGTGACCACCGATTGGAACGAACTGGCCGGTGCACAGATCGTTTCCGTTATGGATGGTAAGCGCGACCTGGTTGCCGAGCTTCTGAGCGAAGCACAGGCTTCCAATGCTGCCCATGCGGACGAGGATGAGGAAGAGCATCATCATCACCACCACCATGACCATGATGAGGACGGCCACGAGTGCTGCCACCATCACCACGACCATGATGATGACGACGATGATGAGGATGAGCACGAGCATCACCACCATCATGACGAGGATGATGACCACGGCCACGAATGCTGCCATCACCACCACGACCATGATGACGACGATGATGAGGATGAACACGAGCATCACCACCATGACGGCGAGTGCTGCTGCGGCCATCATCACCATCATCATGACCACGATGCAGACGAAGTGTTCACCAGCTGGGGCCACGAGACTGCCCACAAGTACAGCCATGACGAGCTGGAGAGCATCCTGACCGTGCTGGATTCCGGCGAGTACGGCGCTGTGCTGCGTGCCAAGGGCATTGTGGACGGCGGCGACACCTGGTACGAGTTCGACATGGTGCCCGGTGAGCATGAGATCCGCACCTGCGGCCCCGATGTTACCGGCAAGGTGTGCGTGATCGGTTCCCAGCTGAAGGAACATGAGGTGGAAGAGCTGTTCCACGCCTGATTTGTAAAGGAGTAAAACATGGCGCAGAAAGAGATTCCCTGTTACCTCTTTGTGGGTATGCTGGAAAGCGGCAAAACCAAGTTTATTCAGGAAACAATGGAGGACCCGCAGTTTGATTCCGGCGACAAAACGCTGCTGTTGATCTGTGAGGAAGGCGAAGAGGAATATGATTCCGAGCGATTTGCCTTTGGCGGCGTGACCGTTGCCACCATTGAGGACAAAGCGGAACTGAACCGCGAACACCTGCAGCAGCTGGCTGAAAAGTCTGACTGTGGGCGTGTGATCATTGAATACAACGGCATGTGGCTGGTGCAGGAGCTGTACGATGCCCTGCCGGATAACTGGCTGATTTACCAGTGCCTGGCCACCGCAGACGGCACTACCATCAAGACCTATGCCAACGACAATGCCATGCGCGGCCTGCTGCTGGACAAGCTGCGCGGCAGCGAGCTGCTGGTGGTGAACCGTGCCGAGGCGGTAAACGATGACGAAAGCCACCAGCTGATCCACAAGCTGGTGCGCCAGGCCAGCCGCCGCTGCGATATCGCCTATGAGTTCAAGGATGGCAGCGTTGCCTATGACGATATCCCGGACCCGCTGCCGTTCGATGTAAACGCCCCGGTGATCGAGATTCCCGAAGAGTTCTTTGGCGTGTGGTATATGGACTGCATGGATGAGATGCAGAAGTACGACGGCAAAACGGTGAAATTCCTGGCTCAGGTGTGCCAGACCAACCGCGCCGGCAAGGACAGCTTTGTGCCCGGCCGCTTTGCCATGACCTGCTGCGTGCAGGATATCCAGTTTGTGGGCTTCCCCTGCAAGTACGCGGAGTACAAGAACCTGAAGCAGCGTGACTGGATCACGGTAACGGCAAAGGTGAACCTGAAATACCACCCGATTTACAAGGGCCAGACCCCGGATTCTGTCGGCCCGGTGCTGACGGCCATCAACGTGGAGCCTGCCGCGGCCCCGCGTGATGATGTGGTGACCTTCAGTTGAGCGGGGAACGCCGCAGGGCAATCGAAGCCCGCGTGGCAGCCGCAGCCGCCCGGCTGGAAAAAGAGGGCCGCTACACGGCAACCCGGCGGTGCATCCAGCACGGCAAGGTCAGTGTGTATGCCCACTGCGTCAGCGTGGCGGATACCGCCTGCGTCTTGGCGGAAACGCTGCACCTGCGCGTAAACGAGCGGGCGCTGATCCGCGGCGCATTGCTGCATGATTACTTTTTGTATGACTGGCACGATAAAGCCAACGGTCACCACTGGCACGGTTTTACCCACCCAGGCACCGCCCTGCACAACGCAAGCGAGGATTGGAAGCTGACCCCGGTGGAGCGGGAGATCATCAAAAAGCACATGTTCCCCTTAACCCCCATCCCACCCACCTGCCGTGAAGCGTGGCTGGTGTGCCTGGCAGATAAAATCTGTGCCGCCAAGGAGACGACCGGCGGAATCTATGGCAAGCTGCCGTTTGCCGCGAAGCATAACGCGCAGGATAAGTAAATTAACGTTTTATATGCAGAAAATCCAAAAGCCCGATGCCGTGTTGACATCGGGCTTTTGGCATTTTACGCGGAGAGGGGAAAAATTAGGGCAATACCGCATAATTCTAAGTGCCGATACGGTGAGCGAGGTGCGGCAGATGCT
>ERZ506896.1795-NODE-1795-length-9651-cov-4.400584_pt1 | contig 9651 bp, 10 predicted proteins | sample MGYA00513176_ERZ506896 | MGnify/ENA metagenome assembly ERZ506896
GGAGGATAGGAAGCTGCTGATAAAGGAAAAGACACTCGAAAGAGTGTCTTTTTTCTATGTAAGAAAACTTCCAATTTTTTATAGTTACCTGCCGCATAGGCAGCTTAGAGATCTCTTGTATTTTTAGTGTATTTTTTTCTTGATATTATCGACGAAAATGACAAGATTTACTGATAAGGGAAATGCATTCGGAAATGAAAGAAATATTTGAAAAAGAGTATTTTAATAATTTGTTTTTCCAATATTGACAAAATTTGTTTTATGCATTATTATATTAAAAATTTCATATGGAATTAAACCGTTGATGTGGAGATAAAAATAGGAAGTGCGCTTACAGGGAGTCGGGATAATGAGAATCCGACAGAATGCAAACTATTAAATGGACCACGGAGGGCATCGTGAAAATATAGTAGCTGATGACGTGAGGCATACGTGAGTTGCCGGGAATATGTTGGTATTCTGCAGAGAGTAAACTGAAAAGTTTAAAACAAGGTGGCACCGCGGATAGATCCGTCCTTGACATAATATTGTCGAGGACGGTTTTTTGTTTCATGGAGGGATTTTTGTGTATAAAAGAAAAGTATTGTTTGCTAAATCGTCAAGGGAGCGATGGTGTATTTATTATTAACTATCATCTGATTATCAATGTATAAAGGAGGCTGTAAAATGAATTCCAGATATGGAGAATTTGGCGGACAATATGTTCCGGAGTTATTAATCGGTGAAGTAAATCGCGTGGCAGAAACGTATGAACGATATAAAAATGATGAAGAATTTAAGAGAGAACTGAATGATTTATATGTTAATTACACGGGGCGTCCCTCCATGCTTTATGAAGCGAAACGCATAACCGCAGATATAGGGGGACCGAAGATTTATCTGAAAAGAGAAGATTTAAATCATACGGGAGCTCATAAAATCAATAATTGTATAGGACAGGCTTTGTTGGCTAAGCGCATGGGAAAAACGCGATTGATTGCAGAGACGGGGGCAGGGCAGCATGGAGTGGCGACAGCTACCATAGCGGCGCTTCTCGGAATGGAATGCGAGATATTTATGGGGGAAATTGATACGGAAAGACAGGCTTTAAATGTATATCGTATGAAACTTTTGGGGGCCAAAGTAAACGCCGTCAATACCGGGTCCCGAGTACTGAAAGATGCGGTCAATGCGGCTCTTCAGGATTGGGGGAGAAGATATTACGATACTCATTATTTAATCGGATCTGCTGTGGGCCCGGCCCCCTTTCCCGAAATCGTGAGAGATTTCCAGAGCTGTATCGGAAAAGAATTGAAGTACCAAATGTTAGAAAAAGAAGGGCGACTGCCTGATATGATTGTAGCTTGTGTAGGCGGAGGCAGTAATGCTATCGGAACTTTTTATCCTTTTGAAAAAGATGAGAACGTAAAATTACTCGGTTGTGAAGCGGCAGGAAAGGGTATTGATACGCCTTATCATGCAGCTACTTTGACAAAAGGCAAACCGGGAGTATTTCACGGTATGAAATCACTATTTTGCCAAGATGATGATGGAAATATTGATGAAGTATATTCTATCTCGGCGGGGTTGGATTATCCCGGAATCAGTCCGCAGCATGCTTTTCTGCTTGCAACAGGACGTGCCGAATATATAGCAATTACCGATGAAGAGGCGGTGGAAGCTTTTGAATATCTGGCAAGAACGGAAGGAATCATCTGTGCTATTGAAAGTGCCCATGCTTTGGCAGGAGCCATAAAGGCAGCAAAAAAGATGAGAAAAGATCAGATAGTCGCTATTACACTTTCCGGCCGGGGGGATAAAGATGTGGCGGCCATTGCCCATTATCGCGGTCAGGAATTGGGAGAATAAGGAGAAATAATATGAGTAATATAGCAAAAGCATTTGAAAGCAGAAAAGCACTGATCGCCTTTTTAACGGCAGGAGTTGTTGACGGGACTGACACGGTAAAATATGTGTTGGAAATGGAAAAAGCAGGTGCGGATATAATAGAGCTGGGGGTTCCTTTTTCTGATCCCGTAGCGGACGGGCCGATAGTTCTGGAAGCGGATTTAAAAGCATTAAAAAAAGGGGTGCATTTGCCCCAAGTAATGGATATAGCAAAAAAAATAAGAGAATATAGTGATATTCCGCTTGTGTTTCTTACTTATTACAATCCTGTCTTCCGTTATGGGGGAGAAAAATTCTTTCATGATGCCAAAATGATAAATTTGGACGGAATTTTGATTCCTGATTTGCCGATAGAGGAACAGGGGGAGATCAGGCCTTTTACGGATAAAAACGGAATTGATATTATCCAAGTATCAGCATCTGTTTCAAAAGTTCGAATTGATAAAATTGCAGATAATGCAAAGGGGTTTATTTCTGTGATGCCGACTTTGGGAACGGAAGAGCCGGGGAGGCTGCTGAGAGAGATCTGTGATGTACCGGTTGCCGTTTCTGCAGATGATGCGGAATCCGAAGATATTTCACGGCTGCTCGAAATATATGACGGAATCATTGTCGGGAATAAAATAGTAGATATAATCAATAAAAAGGGAAGAGATGGAATTGCGGACGTACGCTCTTATTTGACGGCATTAAGAAAGTGCATGTGAAGAATAAAAACAGGCGATATTAAGCCTGTTTCGAGAAAAGATTTTTATGATGATTCAAATACAATATTAAAAGTGCAGAAAGAAAAAATCATGATTTAATTTCAGGAAAATTGCGTAGAGAAATAGAAGAAATGAATTTTTTGCCGGATAAACAGTCAAGCTCTCCCTGCAGTGACGGAAATACAACAGAGTATGCCTGCAGCAGCTGATAATTAATTTTTAGGGATTTTGATAATGCAATACTCGTTTCATTGCCGTATTTTTTATCCCCTAAGATGGGATGTCCGATAGAAGACAAATGGGCACGAATTTGATGGGGTCGTCCGGTAATTAATTCTACTTCCAAGACAGAACAGGGAGTTCCCTTTTCTTTTACTGATGAAATTCTTTTGTATTTGGTTTCTATAGGGAATGAATTTTCTTTTTTTTCGGTATAAACGGTTACTTTATTTGCGATTTTATCTTTTAAGAGGAAGCCTTGTAAGGTTTCTTCTTTTTTTGTTTCTCCTAAAACAATACATCGGTAAAATTTCTGAAGACTGCGGTCTTTTATGATTTGATTTAATGTTTGAAGCCCGAGAATGGTTTTACCGCATAAAACAAGACCGGAGGTATTTCTGTCGAGGCGGTTGCAGACAGACGGCTTGGTTGTAGAATGCTTTTCTCGTTCACAATAATTCAGCAATGCATCATTTAAGGAAAATTCATCGGAACGATCGCCTTGAGTTAAGATACCGGCAGGTTTATCCGCAATGATGATATGTTCATTTTCATAAATAATATGTTCTTTAAAGTGAAAAGCCATGTTATTTTTGATGATTCTTTTTTCTACGGCTTTTGAAAATAAAGATAATGTTTCATCAGAGAACCAGATCTTAATGCGATCGTTTTCTTTGAGGACTTCTTTCCCGGAACATTTTTTATCATTGAGCGTAATATTTTTCTTCCTTATACTTTTGTGCAGAAGATTTATTGATGCAGACGGGAGCAGTTTTGACAAGTATTTTAGTAAAATTTGTCCTTTCTCTGCATTTGTAATTTTAAGTTCTTTCATATTTTTGCTTTCTTAACAAATTATATTTTTTTGTTCACCCTTATTCCATGATTTTATATTATCGAAAACGATTTTTGCTCTTCTTATCAGCGCTTCTTTGGTGTTGAACCCGATGTGAGGGGTAAGAATCACGTTGGGGGCGGTGAGCAAGGGATGCGTTTGAGGAACAGGCGGTTCCGTTTCATATACATCGATGGCAGCTCCTGCAATCAGGTGATTTGTAAGAGCTGCAGCAAGTGCGGCATTATCGATGATTTTACCTCTGGCGGTATTTATCAAAATGGCAGTCTCTTTCATCAAAGAAAGTTCTTTTTCACCTATCATATATTCAGTGTCTCTGTTCAGCGGAGTGTGAATGGAGATGATATCACAAGTCTGCAACAATTCATTCAAAGGAAGATATTTGATGCCCGCCTTGTCGGGAGTGCGGCTGTATCCGTAAATATCGGCACCGAATGCTTCGGCCAGAAGCGCTGTCTGCATACCTATCGCACCGGTTCCGATAATGCCGAATTTTTTACCTGAAATTTCAAGACCTGTAAAAGTAGATTGAGAGGGATTACAGCTTTTTATTTTCCTATAAAGAGAAATAATCAGACCGAAGACAAGTTCGCTGACAGAAGTTGTGGAATAGCCTTTACAGTTGGAAACTTGTATATGATTTGATTTGCAATAATCAATATCCACATGATCAACACCGGTAAAAGCAATGCAAATGTACTCTAAATGGGAAGCCTTTTTCAAGGCTGCAGATGAAAGGGGATAATTTGCGATGACAACTATGTCGGCGTCAGCAATTCTGTTTCCCAGTTCTTCCTGATTGTCCGGTTTCGTGTCATGGAAGGTGAAGTAATATTCTGAAGGTGTAAAATCTTCAATAAATGAATGTAATAATTCCGATGCAATGCCCAAAGGTTCTGCAATCACAATTTTTTTCATAACAAGCTCCTTTTTTGCTTATGAACAGTCGGACCGGCGATAATCCGGCTTGGTATTTGAGATAAGAAAACGCCGATAGTCATGCAAATAACTCCGATAAATTGGCGGAGGGTAAAAAATTCATGCAAGAATAAAATTCCCGATATGCCGCCAAAAACCATTTCCAAGCTGAGTATCATGGAAGCTTCCGTAGGAGGCAAATGCTTTTGTCCTACCGCTTGCAAAGTGTAAGCAATACCGGTAGAAAAGATTCCGGTATACAGCAGAGGCCACCAGGCATGCAAAATATTTTCTGTGGAAGCGGTTTCATAAAGAGAGGCTAATAATAAATTGAATATCCCCGTCACAAAAAACTGGCCTGAAGATAAAATGATGGGGGAAAACCGGCGAGTGAAATAATTAAGCATATGGATTTGTATGGTAAATCCGACAGCACAAAGAAGAATGAGCAGATCTCCATATCCGATAGTAAAATATTCTGTAACGGACATAAAATATACGCCGGAAATGGCAATCAGAGAACCGATAACGTGGTTGAATTTTAAAGGTTCGCCAAGAAATAAACCGGATAAAGGAACCATCAAAATATAAGTGGAGGTCAGAAAAGATGCTTTTGATGCTGTCGTGTATTGGAGTGCTACCTGCTGGAGTGTGGCACCGATGAAAAGAGGAATTCCTACACATAATATGGCGACAGAGAGCGGAATGGATGTTTTTACGGGATTATGCTGTCCTTTGCTGCATAAAATAATAGGAATCAGAACAGCTGAACCTATCAAAAATCGTATGCCGTTAAATGTGTAAGGACCTATAGAATCCATGCCTGCTACCTGAGCGACAAAGGCAAAACCCCAAATGACAGAGGCAAGCAGACAGAATAAACGATATTTCATCTGATACGCTCCAAGAAAATTTGTTATGATTATAGCATAAGAGATCAGAGAGGTGAAAATATGCAAATTAAATTGGCGGCAATTGATTTGGATGGGACATTACTGCGGGATGATATGACTATTTCCGAATATTCTAAAAGAATCATACGGGAAGTGGTCAATAGAAATGTCCGAATTGTTATTGCAACGGGAAGAATGTTCGATTCGGCCCGAATAAAGGCAGAGGAATTGGAATTGGGCGATGTGCCGATTATCTGTTATACCGGTGCATGGGTGATTCTCAGCCTATCGGGGAAACCGTTGATAAAAGAAGGGATAGATGTTTCCGTAGCAACAAAAATCTTTGCGCTGGCAAAGGAAAATAATTGGCTTGCCCACAGTTTTTATGATGATCAAATCTATTTGCCGAAACCCGATCCGTCAGAAGAAAAATATCAGAAATATCGTACAAAAAAAGTAAAATATTTGGGAGAAAAGTTTTATCACCCTGATGATAAACCGACCCGTATCATTTTTGCCAGTCCCGATGAATTGATCCGTAAAAAAATAAGAGCTGTCATGGAAGAAAATTTCGGCGAAAAAGTGGATGTTGTATTTCCCGGAGATGACTTTGTAGATGTTCATAAAAAAGGTATAAATAAAGGCAGGGCGTTGCATAAGCTTTGCAATTTGTGGGGAATAGAGCGTGAAAATGTCATTGCTTTCGGTAATACGGAAAATGATATTTCTATGATGAAATTTGCCGGGCAATCGTGGGCTGTTGCCAATGCCGATCCGGTGGCATTGGAGGCGGCCGATGAAATTTGCGCTTCCAATGAAGAAGACGGAGTGGCAAAGACATTGGAAGCATTGATTTTAAAATGAGGAAATAAAAAAGCGATATCTCTAAGTCAGATTTTTTTGTCTGGCTTCGAGATGTCGCTTCAGATTCAGGAAAGGGTGTTTTTGTTGTGGTAGAAAAAATCCAAGGTGTCTTCTAATCCGTCCAAGATATTGACGGAAGGTGACCAATTCAAAGACTTTTTGATATTTTTGTTACATAGGGAGGAGCGGAATATATCGCCCGCTCTTTCAGGGGCAAAGGTAATCAATGAGGAATCGAGAGCGGTCAGATTGATCATGGTTGTTGCCAAGTCCCGAATGGATAATTCCGATTCCGTACTGACGTTGAAAATGCCTTGATTACCGTCACGGGCAGCAGCCAAATTGGCGGAAACAACGTCGTGAACCGAAATAAAATCTCTCGTCTGTTTTCCGTTGCCGAAAATGGTAATCGGATTTTTATTTGTTAAAGCTTTGGCAAATAAATAAATTACGCCGCCCTCTCCGTTGGCGCCCTGGCGAGGACCATACACATTACTGTAACGTAAAACGGTGTAGTTGATTCCGAAAAGAGAATGATACAGAGCTAAATATTTCTCTGTCATCCATTTTGTCAGACCATAAAAAGAAGTCGGTGCGGGAATTTCGTCTTCAGCGAGTGGTAAGTTCGGATTGTCTCCATAAACGGCGGCAGAAGAGGAAAAAATAATTTTATTTACCTCCGTTTTTCGAGCAGATTCCAATATATTGAGAAGGCCGATGATATTTTCTTCCGCATCAAATTTAGGATGACTGATGGAAACGGGAACCATCGTCTGAGCCGCTTCGTGATAAACGATATCAAAATGATGAGATTGGAATAAAGAAAGAACATTTTCATCTTTGATATCCATTTGTATAAATTCCGCATCGGAAGAGACGAATGCCTTGTTTCCGGAAGACAGATTGTCTATGATGGTAACTTGATGGCCCTCCGACAGAAGGGCATCAGTGAGATGTGAACCGATGAAACCGGCACCGCCGGTAATTAAGATTTTCATATAATCTCCCTTTCAATCCAGTTTGAAGCGGTAACCGGCTCCCCAAACGGTTTCAATACGCTCATAAGGATGGCCGGAAATACTTTTTAGTTTGTCGCGGAGACGGTTGATGTGTACCGTAACCGTTGCCGGTTCTCCGATCGGATCTAATCCCCATATTTCCTGAAACAACTGATCCTTTGAAAATACTTCATTGGGGTGTTCTGCCAAGAAATAAAGAAGATCAAATTCTTTTCCCGTCAATATGACGTCTTTTTCATGGAGAGTAACTTGCCTTGCTTTCGGGCGAATGATCAGTTTATCGATGGCAAGTCCTTCTTCCGGAGCGGATTTGTTCAATTTTTGATCCATGATTCTTGCATGAACAGACAATTGAGCGCGCAGATGAGCAATCAAAACAGTGCCGCTTATCGGTTTCAAAAGATAGGCATCGGCGCCCAGTCCTAAACCGCGGACTATATCTGCATCTTCTGTGGGGGCGGTTGCAAATATGATGGGAGCATTTGTTATTTCTCGGATTTTACGGCAAAGGGAAAAGCCATCCTCTCCGGGAAGAGTAACATCCAAGATGATGGCATCCATTTTTTCGGAATGCATCAATTTTAAGGCTTCCAGTGCATTGGGGGCGATAAAAGGATGAAATCCGGCTCCTTCCAAAAAATCGCGTTCCATATTAGCCGTATTTATCTCGTCTTCGACTACGAGTACATTTGCCATTGATTCCTCCAAAGATTGAACGGTTAACCCAAGTCCAATTCAACCGGACAATGATCGCTTCCTAAAATATCGGAATGAATGCGAGCATCTTTAATATTTTTGCTTAAAGCGGAAGAAACGATGAAATAATCGATTCTCCATCCGATATTTCTTTCTCTTGATTTTGCAAAGTAGCTCCACCATGAGTAAGCTTTTGCTTTGTCCGGGTATAAATAACGGAAAGTATCTATAAAGCCCTCTGAAAGAAGAGCAGTCATTTTATTTCTTTCCTCGTCGGTGAACCCTGCATTCCTGTGATTGGAAGCAGGATTTTCCAGGTCAATCTCTTTATGGGCCACGTTTAAATCACCGCAGAGTACAATTGGTTTATCAGAAGATAATCGGAGCAAATATGCTTTGAAATCATCTTCCCAACGCATACGGTAATCCAATCGTTCTAAAGCACGTTTACTGTTCGGGGTATAACAGGTGATCAAATAATGATCTTCAAATTCGGCAGTAATTACCCGTCCTTCCCGGTCGTGCTCTTCCAATCCGAGTCCGTAAGTGACGGAGAGAGGTTCTTTTTTAGTAAAAATGGCTGTTCCGCTATATCCTTTTTTTACGGCGCTGTTCCAGTATTGATAGTAACCGGGAAGATCCAATTCTATCTGATCCGGTTGAAGTTTTGTTTCTTGGAGGCAAAAGCAGTCAGCATCCAGTTCTTTAAAAGAGTCCATAAATCCTTTTTTTATGCAAGCGCGAAGTCCGTTCACATTCCATGAAATATATTTCAAATGTTCCATATAAATGCCTCCTTCACAAATATCATTTTCAAATATTTTTATTATACACTGTTTATGTAAACTTATACAATTATAAAAATACGAAAGTCCGCAGCTGCATCGGTAATGAAGATGGTAATATCCGGATGAGGAAGAGTCATAAAATATGATATAATGGGGGAAATCTTAAGTAAATGAATAAATATTTAAAGGAGAGGCTATTTATGAAAAAAATAGTTATAACTGTTATCGGGGCAGACCGGGTCGGCATCGTTGCCGGTGTCACAAAAGAATTGACAATACAAAACATAAATATTCTTGATATTTCCCAAACGATTTTAGGAGATATTTTTGATATGGTCTTAATTTGCGATATGGAGCACGCAAAGGGGACATTAAAAGACGTGCAAGAAGAAATGAGAGTCTTAGGCAAAGAAATGGGTGTAGAAATCAGGGTTCAGCTGGCAGATATTTTTTATGCTATGCATCGCATTTAAGGAGGAACCATGCTTGATTTGAATATTGAAGACATACTTTCTACAGAGCGTATGTTTGATCAGGATAAATTGGATGTCCGGACCATAACAATGGGAATATCCCTCTTGGGATGTGTTTCTGACAGTGAAAAAGTATTGTGCAATAAAATTTATGATACGATTTGTCAAAAAGCAGAACATTTGACAGAAGTCAGTCATGATATTTCAAGAGAATACGGAGTTCCCATTATCAACAGAAGAATATCGGTAACACCGATAGCGCTTGTGGCGGGCGGCATTCAGTCTTCCAGTTACGTTCCCATTGCGGAAACGATGCAGCCGGCAGCCGATG
>ERZ506896.1804-NODE-1804-length-9615-cov-3.949791_pt1 | contig 9615 bp, 4 predicted proteins | sample MGYA00513176_ERZ506896 | MGnify/ENA metagenome assembly ERZ506896
GACTTGCTCATCTTTCCGTCTCCCTGAAGCAGCCACGGATGTCCAAATACCTGCTTTGGAAGTGGAAGATCCAGTGCCATCAGGAAGATCGGCCAGTAGATCGTATGGAAACGGATGATATCTTTTCCGATCAGGTGAAGGTCTGCAGGCCAGAGTTTGTTAAACTGCTCAGTACTATTTCCCTCTGCATCATATCCGATTCCTGTAATATAGTTTGTCAGAGCATCCAGCCATACATACACAACATGCTTTGGATCAAAATCAACCGGGATTCCCCACTTAAATGATGTTCTTGATACACACAGATCCTGCAGTCCCGGGAGAAGGAAGTTATTCATCATCTCATTCTTACGGGATACCGGCTGGATAAACTCCGGATGCGTATTGATATGCTCGATCAGACGATCCGCATATTTGCTCATTTTAAAGAAATACGCCTCTTCCTTTGCCGGCTGCACCGGACGTCCACAATCCGGACATTTTCCGTCTACGAGCTGGGACTCTGTAAAGAATGACTCACATGGAGTACAATACATTCCCTCATAGTGTCCTTTATAAATATCTCCTTTATCATAAAGTTTCTTAAAGATCTTCTTTACCTGCTTTTCATGATCCTCATCTGTTGTACGGATAAACTTGTCATAAGAAGTATCCATCAGATCCCAGATTCTCTTGATCTCTCCTGATACCTTATCAACAAATTCCTTTGGTGTAATTCCTGCTTCTTCTGCCTTCAGCTCGATCTTCTGCCCATGCTCATCTGTTCCCGTCTGGAAAAATACGTCATATCCCTGACTTCTCTTATAACGTGCGATCGCATCTGCCAGTACGATCTCATAAGTATTACCAATATGCGGCTTGCCGGATGTATAGGCGATCGCTGTTGTAATATAATATTTTGGTTTTTCTGACATAATTGTCTGCCTCCTTTTAAAAAAAATACCGTCTTCCTGAAGACTTTCATCCTCAAGAAGACGGTTCTGTTTCACCGCGTTACCACTTCTCTTCGTTCCCACTTCACAGTGAAAACCTCCGTGAGTGACCTGCATCCCTCTGCTGCCACTCCTACGCTGTAAAGGGCGAACCCTTTGCAGACTTACCTGAAAGCTCATCTGCACTGCTCAGGAGCCATCTTCCCCTGCCTCCTGTTCATCCCCTCTCAGCCAACAGAACTTTCTTAAGTTCTCCCGGGGATCTCTCTGTAAAACGGTAATCAGGCTACTCTCTCCATCCTTGCTTTTCTACGCTATTCTGCTTTTCGCAATCCTTAGAAAGCGTAGCACACCGCCTCAAAAATGTCAATTCAATCTTTTTGCTTTCTCTTCTTTCTACTGCTTTTTCACTCTCGGGAACCGGATATTTACCCGGAACAAATCTCCATCCAGATACAGGTTGAAAGTTCCGCCCTGCATCGTTGTCAGGCTCTGTGCGATCGACAGTCCAAGTCCGCTTCCTTCAGAACTTCTTGAAAGATCTCCACGGATAAACCGTTCGGTCAGTTCATCTGCCGAAATGTTCAACTGATGTTCAGAAACATTTTTCAAAGACAGATCCACCGTATCTTCTTCCAGCTTCAGATCCGCGTATACCCTTGTTCCCGGCATGGCATACTTGGCTGCATTTCCGAAAATATTCTCCAGAACTCTCCACATTCTTCGCCCGTCTACATGAACAACCGCAGGTTCTGCCGGCAGATTGACGATCATTTTCAGATTCCTTGCCTCAAACTTCTCAGCCATCTCACCTTCCGTCTGCTGGATCATCTCCACAAGATCTACATCCATATACTCCAGAGAAATATTCCCACTGCTTACCTTGGATGCCTCAACAACGTCTTCCGTCAGTGTCTTCAGCCTCTGTGCTTTCGCCTCCAGTATATCCAGATAGCCCTGGATCTTTGGATCTGCAATATCCGACTGCTTCAGGATCGCTACATAATTAATGATCGAAGTCAACGGTGTCTTGATATCATGTGATACATTCGTGATCAGATCCGTCTTAAGACGCTCATTTTTCATTGCCTCTTCTACGGCCATATGGAATCCGTTGGCAATTCCATTGATCATCTCTGCCAGCTTTAAGTTCTCACCTCTTAAGCCTTGCAGCGGGATCTGATATTCCATATTTCCCAATGCAATTTCTTCAATACCTTTTTTCAGTTTCTCCTTGAGTAATAAACCGTTCAGGACAACATAAAATACACCCACGTCTGCCAGTAACACCAGAAGCATTGTAACCCCATTCCTGAACAGCACTGCAATTCCCTGTACAAGGAAAAATCCACATAACAGAAGCACTGTCTTTGTCGTCTTCTTCCGGTTATCATATATTTTATAGATGAACCGCACAATCACTCTCAACAGACTGTTCTTCCACAGGTTTCGTCCCTTGATCCGCTTGATCAGACTCACGTATCCCATAAAGAAGCAGCCCAGTGTAAATACTCCATAAAAATAAATTTCTGCCAGCTCTGCAATACTCAATGACGGAAGATATAAACTTGCTGACATATATGCTGAAGAAACATCCATTCCACGAGCATAATAATACTCAAAATAAGTACCTCCATCCTTCAGATAAGTCGGAATATCATTGATCATCGTATAGATATTTCCATTCCAAAAATGAATCCCGATATAAGAACCAACGATCCATATCAGTACGATCAGCACCGCTGCAATCTCTGTCTTCCAATGATCAAAACCGTTCAGGTGCAGTTCTTCATCTTCCGCAGTTCTTCCTGCCTCCAGTGTCAGCCAGATTGTTGCCCCAAGGAACAGGATAATGCTCAGAACCAACAGCCATGTTGTTCCTTTAAAATACGGGATATTATTATCATAAGCTACCTTATTCTGATAAAACTGATCCTGGATCGTATAAGTTGTATCCACCGCAACCGCAAATACGCTGTTCCATTTCTTTTCACTGCTGTAACTGCGGAGTTTTTCCCATTTATCCGATTTCGATACATTCATATTACTGTTAAAATCTTTTAGCTTTGGATAAATGACCATATATTTAACATCTTTCTCCGAGATCAGATTCTGGACATTTTTCTCCAGCTCTGCATAGTTCTCGTAAGAAGTCTTATTCGTCACTACCTTTTTCGTGTCATTATTCGCATAAATGTAAGTAAAGTTTGTATTGCCTTCCTCTAAATGTTCAAATCCCATCTGATAATTCTGATAATCTGAGTAAATATTCCCCAAAGTATACGCAAGATCATCATAAATGACGGACAGTTTGCCATTCAGACGCGGACTGTTATTCACTACCTGCAAAAGGTTTTCTGCTCCCTGCGGTGCATATTTTTCGATTAATGCACTTCCAAAATTCCAGCAGTCTGTGTACAGGATATTTCCTTCCATGTCCACAATATCAAAATTATAAAAGCCTGAAGATGTATACTTACCGTTCTGAAGTTCCTGCAGAAATCCGTCAACATCACTCCCATCCTGCATGATAATATCAAATACTCCCGACTCTACCCGTGTCATGAAATCACTCGTATAGTAATACTCATATGTCCCTTCAGGCTTCTGACATACGATCACACTGTTCTTCGCATAATTATCGCTCTCTGCACTGTCAAAATCTTCTCCCCAGTTGATCAGTTCCTCCAGTGAATACGCAATACCCGAAACATTTTCTCCGTTGGCAGTATCATTCTTGCTGTTCTCCATTACGTCGATCTCTTTGTTCCGGTTCATCATCCCATCTGTCTCAAAAAGATTTTCCAGCCGGATCTGCGTAAGGACATCATCCATGTAATTTTCAACCATGTAATTAAATTCCTGCGATTCCTCAAATGGCTGTTGGCTCATCGTCCATAAGGACGGCAGATCTGTGCTTCCTGCAAGATTGATAAGAGACAACAGATTCGTTATCAGCATTGCACCGCTGAGAATCGCCACAATAAGAACGATCGCCTTTACACCTGTCTTTCTGTACCACTTATTCATATTTCGTCCTTTCAGCCTTTATCAATTTTATAGCCTACGCCCCATACTACTTTCAGATATCTTGGATCTTTCGGATTGATCTCGATTTTTTCACGAATATGGCGGATATGGACCGCAACTGTATTATCCGCACCAATCGCCTCTTCATTCCAAATCGACTCATAAATCTGATTAATAGAAAAAACCCGTCCCTGATTTTTCAGTAATAACAAGAGAATATTATATTCAATCGGCGTAAGCTTCACTAACTCTCCGTCCACCGTCACTTCTTTCAGATCATCATTGATCCTGAGTCCGCCAACTTCATACACTTTTTCCTTTTGTTCCTGAGATGTTCCACCAAGCTCATTATAGCGACGCAGTTGAGACTTGACCCTTGCTACCAGTTCTAACGGATTGAACGGCTTTGTGACATAATCATCCGCCCCGATATTCAGTCCGAGTATCTTATCTGAATCTTCTGACTTTGCAGAAAGAATAATGATCGGTACACTGTTCGTCTCCCTGATCTTCAGAGTTGCCCTGATTCCATCCAGCTTTGGCATCATCACATCAAGGATCAGAAGATTTACTTTCTCTTTCTCCAGAATATTCAATGCCTCAACTCCATCATATGCCTTCAGGATATGATATCCCTCCTGGGACAGATAAATATCTATTGCCTCTACAATTTCTTTATCATCATCACAAACTAATATATTATACATTTCAATCACCTCCCTTTTAGTATACATGATATCGGTCATTTTTTAAAACCAGAGTGTCAAAATCTTAGAATTTTATTAAAAAAGAAAAGTCCGCTGGATTTTCATCCAACAGACTCTTCTCTCTTAAACTTTCATATGGAAAACCGCTTATCTTCTTTTCCTTCTGAAGACAACCGTTCCGGCTGCCAGCGAACCACCAAGCATGAATACAAATACTGCCATATTTGTGCTGTCGCCTGTCTTGGCTGCTGCATTTTGCTTCTTATTTGTTGTTCCGGCATTATGATTCTGATCCTTAGTCGGATTATTTACACCGGCATTTCCGTTATTGCCATTATTACCGTTGTCTCCGGTATTTCCGTTATCGCCGCCGTTACCATTATTTTCACTCTTTGTTGTTACACTCAGTTCTGCGGCTGCATACTCTGTTGCATTCTCATCATCGCCTACGGCAACAACTTCGATCTGATAAGTCTTACCGGCTTCAAGACCTTCTATCGTATATCCTGTAGCATCTGCCGGGATATACGTCACGTATTCTTTTCCATTTACATAGATCTTGTAACCTGCCAGTCCTGCTGTGCTTGCCGGTCCATCCCATTTCACTTCAACGGAATTTTTCGTAATTTCACCTGTCACTACATTCTCCGGTGCTGAAGGTTTGTCCGGCTGATCCGGCTCGCTTCCTTTTTCAAATTTTGCGATCAGGGTCAGGTTCTCTTCCGGAGTTACTGTATAAACGGCTTCATCACTTACCTTTGTTCCAAGGACATCATACCATCCGGTAAATGTAGCACCTTTCTTTGCTGTTGCAGTAAAGGTAACTTCTTCTCCCTGTTCGATCTTTTCTTTAGAAACAGTCGCTGTACCTTCTCCTTCTACATAAGTACTCATACGGAGTTGTGTCTTTGTAAGATCCTGCGTGCCTGTAAGCACTCTGAATTCTGCTGCACTACCGAAACCATTCTGTCCTTCTGATACAACCAGCTTGATCTTGGATGTCTGAACCGGTGTAAAGTTTACCGTTTTTTCTGTACCTGTGCTTTCCCACGTTCCATTCTCTACAAGAGCTGTCCAGTTTTCATCCGCATCCTCATAATACAGAGAATATTTCAGGATATATCCGTTATTTCCCGTCGGTCTCGGCAGATAATAGAATCCGTTCACATCATAGGACTGTCCCATATCAATCGTGATCGTTGCCGGCAGTGCTTTCTTACTCGGAGAGTACTGCGTATGCCAGATCGTTGACCGATCATTGTCAAATGCTGCACTGATTGGTCCGTCACTGTTCTGATTATCTGATGTCACTGTAAATCCGGATGGATCAATCGGTGAAGATTCCCCATCTGACATCGTAGAAGAAAGATTTACATTATCAATGATGGCATGTACCGCATTTGTATCAGAACCAATCCTTGTCAGTGGCAGAGAAAGTGTAGAGCTTGTAATACCGGTCTTCTTCACATCGCCTTCATATGTAAAACTTCCGGTTGCTTTATACTCTTTTCCATCTGCAATCAGGACAGTACTTCCGTTCTTTGTACGGATCTTTAATGTCATCTTCTGATTAACAGGAAGTTTATATCCAAAGGAATAGTCATATCCTTCTCTTGTAAATCCAAGTGTTCCATCTTCCATAATGCGGATATTATGAGTACTGTAGGCTTCATGATCTTCGTCCTTCTCAGCTTCAAAGAGAATCTGTCCCGGTTCTGCCGGCTGAGTCAGTGTGATATCAAAGCTCAGTTCTTTCTCAGGTCCAACTTTATCCAATGGAGTAGAGATATAGCTTTCTCCGCCCTTCAGAACAAGTTCTCCATCCTTCACTTCCGCATTCTTTCCGTTCTCTGCATCATATTCATTTGCACTCTTATCTGAAAGTCCATCCTCAAAATCATAGGAAAGAATCTCATCTGTCTCACTGTCTACTTTATCATATGCATTGACTCCTGGAGCTTCACCCACATTCTCGCTCGTCTGCTGTGCTGTTGTAAAAGAAACTTCTCCTGATTTGCCCCACAATGCAGCCGCATAATACGGTGCAGCATCATCGAAGCGATCATAGATCTCCATCTCAGTCAGTCCGTTCGCTCTCTGATCAACCATATCGTTCCAGATCGCATAAGCTCCTCCCAGTGTCTGTTCAGAACCTGACGGAACACCCATACGTGTAGCCGGATCATAATTATACATGGACTTGCGACTCAGATAATCAGCGTAATATCCTGCTGCGCCGGTACGATATATACACTTCCGTCATTCATATCGATCAGATCATAACCCTGCTGATACATGGATTTCGGATTTGCCCATCCATCGTTCCAGATGTTCATCTGAACACCTTCACTTCTTACAGATGTGCTTCCGTTTCTTGCTGTAAGACTTCCCCACAGACGAACGGTATTTCCATTATCCTGGATATAAGCCAGAAGGTCATCTGTAAACTTACGGAACTGCTCTGTATACTGTCCATCATACTCATCTGTTCCGATATTCACTGTAGTATCCTGGTCAAATACCGGATCATCACCCTTAATATACTCATCCCAGATGCTCTCAATAAATGCCAGTGACTCATCGTACTTCGTGCTGAGGTTGAAATGATCATTCTGGCGTCCTGTCGTTCCGAATCTGAGATCCGGTCTTACCTTTGTAAATGACAGAGAATGTGCAGGAGTATCAAATTCCGGGATAATATCCAGTCCTAACTTCCGGTAATTCTGGATCATGGACTTCATCTCAGCCTTGGTATAATACATATCGTCACTGGTCAGGTCTGCCTGATTCAATCCACCCTCTTTGACATCAGACTCCATACGGAATCCCTCATAAGCTGACATTGCACCCTCTGAGGTTGAATAATTTTCAAGGAAAATATAGTTATCGTTCAGATGAAGCTGCAGGTCATTCATCTTATACCACAGCATTGTCTTTGCAACTTCCTGAAGTGTCTCGCTTTCAAACGGTCTTCTTCCTACATCCAGCATAAAGCCTCTGACTTCATACTTTGGATAATCCCTGCATTCGCCCTTCGGGATTGTCGTACCATTCTGCTTCAGGATCTGAAGGATTGTTCTTGTAGACCAGTAAGCTCCTGCTTTCTGCTCTGCCTTCACTTCCACTTTATCCGTTACATTCATGGAATATCCTTCTTCTTTCAGCCCATTTCCGGCTGCCTCAAGTGTAAAGAAGAAGTCTCCTGCTGATGCCTGATCCGCATAAACAATCTCGATGGATTTTCCCGTGATCTCTTTATAATCGTTCTTAAATTCTTCAGCCATTGCAGATAATTCTGCCTTATCCTTTGTTGCTACAACGATACGGCTGGAATCACTGATCTCAAAGGAACCACCCTTTGCACCTTTCCATTCTGCCAGTTCCGGGATTACGTTCGGCTTTGCATTATCTCCGTCTTCTGCCGTATACTTTCCGGTTACAGTCATAGTATATTCTTTGGAATCTACTGCCGTACTGTCGTCACCGGCTTTCTTTACATTGAAGTTCATCTTCACAGTCTTTGTAACAAGCGGCTGATAAACTGTCAGATCCCTGTCTACGATCTGCTCATAATCTGCACCGACAAAACTGATCTCATATCCTTCAGGAACTTCCGGCATTGCCAGCTTTCCTGATGCTCCGTCAATACTGGAAGGAACTTCCAGGCTGTCTGCAACTTCTTTCGGAGTTCTCTCCGGCTCTGTCGCAGCAAGCTCTGCCTCATAAGTTTCAAACTCATAGACTGAAACGGTCGGCCAGCTTACAGAAGCACTTCCCTCCGGTGCTCCCGCCTGATCAAAGGATTCAATATATAATCTCAGATATCTTGTCGTTACTGCTTCATCAAATACGATCGTCTCTCTATAATCTGAAGGACTTGCCGTAAATGCTTTTACCGTCTCCCAGTTCTCTCCGTCGGAAGACTTCTCGATCCGGTAGGCAGTCGCATTCTTTCTCTCCCAATGGATCTTTGCTGTTCTGATCGTCTTCTCGCTGCCATAATCCAGCTTCAGCCAGTGTGATCCTGTTGCCGCCGGACTTGCCCAGCGGGTCGTATCATCGCCGTCAACTGCCTTGGAGGCATTTGTTCCGGTTGTCTCACTTCCGTCTGCTGTTGCAGTTGCAGCGGTACTCAAATTCTCTGCTTCTCCAAGGATCTCAAACTCATACAGGGATACTGACTGCCAGCTTCCCGGATTTACTGTATAACCATTGACTGTCAGCTTTACGTACTGAGCCGTCACAGCCTCATCCAACTGGATATCACTCGTAACTGATGTAATATTTTCTCCGTCATTTTTTACGTAAACATCCCGGTATTCTCCATCTTCTGTATCACATACAGAAATCTTAAAGTTCGTAATATTCGTTCTTTCCCATTCGATCACAAAATGATCAAATGTCTTCTGTGTACCGAGATTCACCGTCAGCGTCCTTGCCGCCTGACTTGTACTCTGATTCGTTGCCCATCTCGACTGATCTGCCTTTGCAGCATCTCTGTTGACGATTCCGTCGATCGCCTTATCTGCTCCCCAGTAATTCGTCTCCTGATCACTGACGGTTGCCGTTGCACTTAATGCATAATTGATCTCATTATTTGCCGCAGCACTTACTGTGGCCGGCGGAATGATTGTAACACCACTCAAAACCATGGCAGCAGATAAAATGCACGCATTCATACGCTTTACTGTCTTTAATTTCATTCTTCCTCTTTCCCCTTCCTTTTAGATAGGATATTGTATGGTTTTGCCTTAAAAGTAACAATCCATTTACATAGTTTGTGTTAATTATCTCATTCATTCAGAAACTTTGCAAGGAGTTTTTATTTGATTTGCACAAATTTGTGGTTGTTGGGGTGATACGCTTGTAGATTAGAAAGCTTCTTTGTGAAGAAGCGGACGCGGAAAGCAGGGATATTCCTTCGCGGTGCAGGCCCGCTTTACCTC
>ERZ506896.1820-NODE-1820-length-9520-cov-3.686529_pt1 | contig 9520 bp, 8 predicted proteins | sample MGYA00513176_ERZ506896 | MGnify/ENA metagenome assembly ERZ506896
TCACTTCTCAGTGATTTTTGCATTTTTTCAGCAAGGGATAATCTTGTCTTATTTATTTCAGCCTCAATTATGCTGCGCTCTTCATCGGTCTTTGCATTTTCAAGTTCTTCTGACAGACGGTTTATGGTTTCTTTTTCTTCTTTTGCAAGGGCTGTCTCTACAGCGTCTATGCTCAGCTCTCCTCTGTCCAGTTCTTCGTTTACTTGTTTTTGTATTCCTTTTATGATATCGTCTTTAATTTCTGTCTCTGAGTAATCTATCTCTCCGTTTTCCACCTTATTGATTACGTCTTCTCTGATTGCGTTCTTTTCTTTTTCTGAAAGTTCCCCGAAAGTCTCGCTTCGCTCGGCAATTATTTTTTCTACTTCATTGTCTATTGCAGTCTTTTTTCTTTCTTCGCCAGCTCTTTTTTCTACCTCTGATTCAATTATCGCTCTACTGTTTTGAGACGCTCTGTATGTGCCTTTAGCCTGTCCTGCGACTCCAAGAGTTCCACCTGTCAGTCCTCCGGCAAGTCCTGCCTCTAATACCTGCAGGCCGAATTTTCCCCAAACTTTGCTTCTCGCTTCAGACTCAGAATATCCCTCCTCCATCAGCGCTTTCACTTGCAATTCAAGGTTTGATATGTCTCCGTTGGCAAGGGTATCGTATATGATGTTGGCAGCTTCTGTAAACACTTCTTCCGAAGCGTTTACGCCAATGGATTTTGCCACATTCTTGACAAATCCTTTAAGTTCTGTCGCCGGTACTTGCTTAAGCTTATTGAAATTGCCAAGAGATACCTTTTCAAACAGGATTTCAAAAGTTCCTGCGGCCAGTCCGCCTTGCATAGCCTGCTCAGCGTTAGCGCCTCGCGCCGTAAGGTCAATAACGGTATCGGAAAATGCTTGTACGCCCATGCTGCCTAGCGTCGTTGCGCTTCCCACTTTCGCTGCGCCGCTTAAAGCAGCAGCTTTATTTCCTGCCAGCATGGAAAGAGACATATCTCCAATAGACATTCCCGTGTTATATAGAAAAGCTCCAACTGAGCCCATGTCGCTTGCTACTTCCTGCCTGGCCGCGTTAGCCTTGTTGGTTAAGAGAAATGCTCCTGTGTTTGTATTTATGCTTCTGTATGGATCGTCGAAATACTGCATGATCGAGCTTCCCGCACTTGCAATACCGCCTATGAATTTCTGCGGAACCGAAAGAATGCTTGCAAGAACTTCATGCTCTTCTGCAAACTTTGCCGACTTTTCCATTTCTTCTGCTGTTTTTATCGCATCAAGCTGCCTCTTTCTAACGTCCGCGGCTTTTTCTATTTCTTTCTCGGTATATCCTTTCTCGCGCAGACCTTTTATGTAGTCATCTTTTAAAAGCGGTGCTCCCTCTGCTTTTACATATAAGTCCAGGGATTTCATTTCCTCTTCATTTAGTTTTGAAAGAATTTCTTCGCCCTCGGCCTGGATAGTCGCATCGTAATTGATTATATAGTTGCTTCTTTCTTGCTCTAATTCTTTTTGCTTTTTCTGGCTTTTTTTCATTTCAGAGGCTGTAAGCCTTGCTCTCTGTCTATAATTGGCCTCCATGCTTATATCTTTCCTTATTTTGTCGGCCGCTTCTTCAAAATCTTCTGAAGAATTGCCAGATATGTATGACTGGCTGTACCTTGGGCTGCTCGGTCCAGATGTAAGACTGTTTTTAATTATGGCTCTTGCCGTTTCTTTGAAGTCATCATTTTTATTGCCTGTTAATTTACTCTGCCTGGATAAAGTGCTATCCTGCACCGAAGCTTCATACTGCTTCCAATAGTTATCTACTTTCTTCATTTCCTCTTCAACATTGAGGTTTCTTTCTTTTTTTATCTCTTCTAAGACTTCGAGATATCTTTTTTTCTTTTTATCAGTCATTTTGCACCTCTAAAAAATACTGTTTAATATGCTTTGATATTCAGCAAATGTTATAAGTCCTTGCGATGCTTGTGCGTCTAAGTATTTTTTCGTTGCAGCTACCGCTGCATCTTTATTCCTGGTAGCCGCCAAGGTAGATTTTGCAATTCCTGACGCCATACTCTTCGCAACTGTAACATATTTACTTCCTATTGAAGAAGACTTATTTATTTGGGAATTATTATTACCTCCGCCTCCACCTGACGAGCTGCTTCTGCTTGATGAAGCTTTCTGTGCTGCTTTTTGCAGCTTCAAACTCTCGTTATATTGCCTCTTCTCTTCTGCCAGCTGCGCGTCGAACTGTCTCTTTTCTTCTGCCAGAGCGTTCTCTGTGTTTATCTGATTTAATACGTTGAGCCATCTGTCATAGTATTCGTTGTTGATCTCCTGCTGCTTGTTCATCTGCTCAAGCACTAAGTTATTCTTGTACTGGAAGCCCTCAAGAGATAACTCAAGCTGCGCTTGCAGAGCCTGATATGCGATTTCAGCCAGTTTTGCGTTGTTTTGGAGCATTGCGTCCTTTATGGCATTATCGTAGTTTAAAATGGCGTTATTGTACCCCTCGCGGGCAGTTGCCACTCTGTTTTGGTAAGTATTATACATGCTTACCTGTGATGACTCGCTGTACCCGGTGCCGGCAAGGCCGCTCGCCGCCATCTGCTCCGCATTTGCGCCGTACATGTTAGATTGTTTCTGCCAATCCACATAAGCTCCGGACTGCTCCTTTGTATAATCTTTCTTCGCCTGCTCTTTTTGTTGATTGACCTTTTCTATCGCAAAGTCCGTCTGCTGCTGTTGCAGCTCAGTCTGAGTTTTCTCGTATTCCTTAGTCGCGTCTATCTGAGCCTGATAATACTTATCAGTCTGGTTTATCATGTTGTTGTATGTGTTATTTATATTGCTTAAAGCAGCATTTTTATCCTTTTCGACTTCCGTAAACCGCTTGTCGTTATAATCTACAGCCACCTTTTTCCCTCCTTATCTCTTGATATATCCGCCTATATAACATTCCAGCGTCACCGACTCTAAGCTAAACCTCGTATCTGAGCAGAATTTAAGCTGTATGTTCTTAAACTTCTTGCGCTTGATTCTGCTGACAAAATAGTCTGTGACGTTCTCATATTCTCCAATCTTCTCCCACTCCGTCTTTTCGGTTTTTGCGTAAACCTCTACGCTTCCTATGGCCTCCGCTACGCAGCCTCTCTTGTTCGTGGTCTTTAAATATTGAGGGTGGTCAAATTTGTCAATTGGAGTCGTCCAATAACTAGATAATCCTGATTCTTTGTCTGTAAGCGTATATACTCCGTCTTCTGTGCCGATATATAAGACGTCGCCGTTTACTTTCGTGCTGGTTACATTCTTGTCCAGCTCCCAGTAAAACCATTCGTACTCCATATGGTTTTCGTTTTGAAATACGCCCCTTGAGTCTGCTACATATACATGTTTTCCTGTGAATACAAGCAAATAGCCTTTCCACTCCTCCATGAGCATGTCTTTGTATTCCTCTTCAGTAAGCAGCTTTCTGTCTACCATAGTGCTTCTGTGGCCTACAACTTGCTCTGTCGTAATGTCTCCTGATATTCCATCTATTCCTCTGGTAGATGCAAAGACTATATCGTCGTTAAAATTCGTCCCTGTGGCCACACAGCCAGTAGATATGCTCGAATGCGTGCTCGGATATATTTTGCCGTATTCGCCGTCCACTACTGGGTTATGATAAAATATCGCTGTATTTGCCTGTGACGGTTCCTTAAATACCCATAAGGCGTTATTCCCCGCTACCAAAGCTTTTACAGGCGCAAGGTCCAGTCCCTCTTCGTAATAGTCAAGGTCACTGCAATAGGCAGGATTATCTAAGCTTGAGTGCCAGACTGTATTCGGATAGTCCTTGTTTCCGCTGAAAAATACGCGGTTATCAAATACCTGAAGCAAAGTACACTTGTCAATTCTGTCTCTGTATCCTGATATAGTCTTTCTAAACTGTACGCTCACATTGTCCTGACCGTCCGTCAGTGGTTCTGCCGGCGCGGTGGTAAAAGTTATTCTCCCCTCAATGGGATTCATTTGATATTGAGTTACTTTTACGCCGTTCACCTTTACCACCGGCGTATAATCAGAGTCGATTCCCTGGGAATCTAAATAGAAGTCTTTGCTCTTGCCGTCTGCTAAAAATGTATTTATCCTTATCCCGGTGAGCATATTTACATCTTCATACGTAGAGCCCCCTCCGGACGGTTTTCTTCCTATGGAGGTAGTCGGTATATACCCCTCCACCTCCTTTATCGTCTCTCCATCATATCTGAGATAATTAAGGCCGTCCTTGAAGTACCATATATTATTGTATATGAAGCTCTGGCTTCTCCTTGGGTTAAGTCCCGAATAAAGAAGCGTGTTCTTCCCATTCTCCGCCTTGTATAGCTTTGTCCCGCTGTGCACCAGAGTATATTCCTTGTTTCCTACAGAATAAAAAAAGATTCCCCATACAGACTCTGTAAAGCTATGGAGCTTTTCCAGCTTCGGACGCGTTCTTATGCTTTCTATCTCTCCGTATTCTTTCCACATGTTCAGGCTATCAGGACTTCTCAGCACATTTACTTCCTCGCCTCTGAAATCCACGCCGCGAAACGAATGGTATATTCTCGATATTAAATCTCCGCTGGACATTAAATCATCACTCCTTGATCTATGTATATGAAGCCGGTCGAATATCTCGGGTCAAGCCTCTGCAGCATTTGCTCATACCTCTGGTTATATATCTGGCCATATCCATTGGACACGTCGCTTTTCAAAATGTCTGCGGCAACACCATACGGCATTATCTCAAGAACATCTCCGGAAAGTTCAAAAATATAGTCGTCCTCTGTGTCTGCCGTTATGGATTTCGGATATTTGTAATAATATATCGTTGCAGTTCCTAGCTCTGTAAATTCAGCTATATCGCCGAAGATTTCAAAGGAACTGTCCTCGCCCTCTTCATTTTCAAACCTTATGCGTTCCAGCTGATAAAAGTCTTCCAATGTATCAAGGTCAAGCTCCAGACTTTCTTCGGTTATCTTCCTTTTCTCTCTTGCGGGTATCTTCTTTATTCTCGCCAGTTCAAATTGCACCTGGTTTATAACGTCGTTTATCTTCTCTTTGATGTCAGGATCATCTGTAAGCTCGCTCTCTGTCTGGCTCGTCTCTTCAATGAGGGCAAGCACTTTCTTCTTCATTTCAAGTAATGTCATGATGGCCTCCTATATGTCCTTTATACATTCGAGTTCTTCTATGGCCTCCCTAACGCTCACAAGCTGCTCGACCGGCTTTATGTATCCTCTGCCCTCTTCTTCAAAGATGAGAATGTCTCCCTCTTTTAGATTTATAACGGTCTTATACTCGCTTTCATAATCTTCGCCCTCTAACTTTGTGATAGATTTAAAGAGCAGATTTGCAAGGCTCTGACTGACATTTTCATTTTCATATTCTATGACGGTATCCTTATCAACCGTTATCCCCGGATATAACTCAATGCTCGGCCTTTTTATGAATTTTTCCATCGTAGTTTTCCTCCTCAATCGCACTTTTCGGAGTTGCACCGAAATTTTTCTCTTAATGCGGCAAATCAGGGCGACTTGCTGTCGCCCTGCTATGTGTTCTTAGCCTGTTTACTGAGTTTTTGCTGTAAGCGGTACCTTGACGACCTGAATACGTGCTTCGTCTATGACCTTGGCTCCGAAAGTATCAAGACCTCTTACGATGTCTTTGAAGCGCTTCTCTGCTCTGAGGGCTTCCACTTCGTTTATCTGACCGGCAAAAGCGATCGCTTTCTTGCCTCTGATGTCGCAATATGCGTACTTGGCTGAGCCGGCAGTATCCTTGGCCATGTTGTTTGACATTATGACGTTAAAGTCGTCATAAACTCCCACGATGCCTTTCTTTATGTATTCCGGGTTGTTTGTCGAGAGTGTAATCAATTCGTTCTTGAAAAGATTGTATACTGCCGGAGTTATCTCAATGACGCCCTCTTCGTCAAAGTTTCTCTCTCTTAAGGCCACTATGGCCTCGTCAATGGCTTTCTTGATATCCGCCTGAGTCAAGTCGGCAGCTGTTGTCACGTTGCTTGTTACTCCCTTGATCAGTCCTGCGACGTAAGTGTCTCTTGCCACAGCCAGACCATGCACCGCCTTTTCCTGATACTTTTCTTTTAAACCCGGTACGGACTGTGCCTGATTGATGTCGTCTACGTAAAAGGCGAAATAGTTCGCCTGGTCGATAGACAAGAGCTGACCTCTGTCGGTCATCTCTTCGATATTGATGTCCTGAGTGCTGTCATACTTTCCGATTGTCGGCTCTCCCACGCCGAGGATTTTTACCGAGGCCGCATATTTGCAGTCCCCCTCATAGTCTCTCAGACAATTCTGTACGAGCTTTGTCTTGAGCTCTAAGTCGTCCTGGATTTTTTTACTCCATATAGACTGAATAAAATTGCTTACTGCCATTTCTTATTCCTCCTTTTCACTGAAGCATGCTATTTCCAATGTTTCATGGAATTGTCGACGGCCTTATACAGTTCAGGGTTTTTGTCAAAGTCCTCTTTAGTGAACTTAAGAGCTTCTTCCCTTGTGTAAAAGTCCTTTACTCCTGTATCCGCTCCGCCGCTGCTCTTCATGCTTCCTATTGGCTCGATTTCTTTCTGTGGTCTGTATTTATTAAACAGCTCCCACTTTTCTTTGATAGATAGACTAGGGTTTAACTTCCCGGCAAAGTCGGTGAACTCTTCGTCCTCCAGCGTTTTCTCGCTGACTCCTATCTTCGCCAGTTCTCTCTTTTCCTCTTCGGACTTTCTGTATCCGGCAAGGTTTGCGAAAACAAGCCTTTCGCGCGGCGTCATGTTCTCCGCTCCCTTGCTTGCCAACCGGTCGACTTCTTCAATTACTTCATCAAGGCCGTAGTCGATTATCTTCTGAGCTTCGTTGTCGGCCAGTACCTTTAAATCGTCGTTGCTGTATCCTCCGTTCTGGTCTTCCGGGATTTCTAAACCCTTTTCCTCATAGAATTTACGCAAGTTGCTTGTCGCCTCTGATATGCTCGACGTGCCTAGTCCTGCGTTTAATACCCTCTCGGCCTCTTTGTATGGCGCGTACTTTTCCTCATACTCTCTGCGGATTTTGCTCTCCTTACGCGCAATCTTTCTGGCCACCATCTCGTCCACTTTCTGATTGAGCTCTTCCTGGGTATAGCTTATAGTTTCACTTTCCTCTTCGGCGGCAGAAACTTCGCTCTCAACCGTTTCTTCTGCAGTCGGTTCCTCTGCGTTTTCAGTATTTTCCAATACCAGGTCTTTTTCTTCTGACATATTTAACCTCCTATTTTTTGTTGGGTGTTTGACTTCACCGCACCATACAGTTTTGTGTCTTACATGCCTGGACAAAATAAAAAGGCTGTTAAGCCTTTAATTGTCGTCTGGATTTTCTTCTATTGTCTCGGCCTCATCTTCCGGCAAGACTTCTTGCTCTCCTGCCATTTGCATTTGCGCATCAGCCATCTGGCCGCCCTGCACCTCAGGGTCTCCCATCAAGAATTGATTTGCCCTTTGCTTCATGAGCTGCGCTTCTGCGTTCATCATGGCAATCTTCTGCTGCTCCTCTTCAATTATCTTTATCGCGTCTTCAAGCTTTTGCTTAGGCATTACAGAGTCGTCGTCTAAAAGTCTTACATAAGTTTTAAGCTCCGGCAGTTTTTCTGCGTTAAACATTCCCGCTTGGAACATGTTTTCAATGCTTTGCTCCTGGGCATACTTATCAAAAGCGCCTTTAGGCGTGATGTCTACCTTTACCGTAGCTTGCAGTTCTTTAAGCTGCGTCTGCGAGACGTCAACAAGCTCCGTTATTATTTCCCCTGTCTGAGGATCCGTAACCTCTTTTTCAAGCTTTATTCCGTCCTTGCTGTAAACGATGAACATATCAAGCCATATTCTGGCTAAGTCCTCTACGAAGTTTTTAAATGACTCCCTCTGCTCTGTCATAGGGCTTTGAGAGGCCTGTTGCACTGCCAAGATAGCCCTGCCCGATGCGTCCTCTGGGTTAACTTGTCCTGTCGCAATATCCCCTGCTCCGGCAAGGTCCCTTGTTACCTGTATCAGGTCTTCCTGAAGCTGCTTAACGTCAGGTGACATCTGCGCCGGAGGAAGCGTCGATATAACTTTGGTTACATCGTCTACGTTCATTCCCTTTGTTTTTATTACTCCGCCTACTTGGTTAAGTGCGGAAGGGTTCATAATCTTCTCTATATTTGCAATCTTCTGAGGATATGCCTGATATTTGACTGTCAGTACGCGCCTGACCTCTGTTCTGTTGACCTCAATCTGATTCGGAATGAGAGTCCTCACCTCTCCCTCGCCTCTGGCACTTCCCTCCTTTTCTTCCCATAGATAGTGCGCCACAGGGTAATAAGTAAGGCCGCTGTCCTTGTCCTTTTTTATGTCTATCCAGCGAGTGGCAACGGAAAAATGCACCGTACCTTTTTCTTTCCACATCTTGGTTATTACCGTTACCATGTTGTCTATTTCAAGCTTTGCCGCCTCGCCCGACTCCTCAAAGGTATCGTTATCTCCTATGATGAACGCCAGCTTATCCTCGCTTAATCCCTCTTCTCTTGCCATCTCCATAGCGTTTGCTACCGGCATGCGCTTTCTTATCAGTATATATGGCTGGCCCTGTATGTCCTCGTCGTTTTCGTTGCCGTAGTAAATGTCATTCTTCTTCACTATTTCATTGATAGGCATTTGTTTTTCGATGTCGTAATTGACATATATTATGCCCTCGTCATTTATCGCTGCGTCTTTTGTTATCTTCCGCCCGACATAGTCCATCTTGTCTTTTTCCCATATTCTGGCGGCCTTTTTATTCAGCATCTCGCAGATCTTCTCTGCCTCCTGCCTGAACTCCTTATTCTCAAAGTTCTGGCTCGAATAGTTCACCGCATAGAGGTTGTTGTGTATTACGCCGACCTTGTACTTTACTATGGGCTTTATGAAATTTTTCTGGACCGGCTCCACGTCTCCAAGCTTCGCATGCTCCCACTGATTTCCGTTGTACATTCTGTAGTTTCTGTCAGTGTCAACATATATGCTTGTCATTCTGTGGTAATTGCGGCCCTTTTCGTATAAAGACCATATGGCTGTATTCTTGATTTCCTTAATGTCCAATTGTGCTCACCGCCTATCTTATATCTCTTTGGCCTGCGTCCGTGCCGTCATATCTGTCCATATTGGCAAGTATGTTTTTCATCTCTTCCATCTTCTTTTCCGTCTCTTTCTTTTCTCTGCGCTCCTCATACACTCTGGCTGGGTTTATCTTTGATATGTCCGGCATATTTATGTCTCCGTTTTTACCGGCTTTGATTCCAATAAAAAAGCACACTATGTTCAGCGTGCTTACAGTTATCATCAGTATTATCGCCTCTGCCATTTCTCTCTCCCTTTCGTTAAACTATCGTAATATCCTCCCCGAAGTCATACGTTCTTTCACGCTCGCTCTCTATGTTAAAGTGATATTGATGTTTTACATGTATCTCTTCCGTATCAAATACCACTTGTTCTCTTGCCTGGTAGA
>ERZ506896.1840-NODE-1840-length-9413-cov-8.219171_pt1 | contig 9413 bp, 9 predicted proteins | sample MGYA00513176_ERZ506896 | MGnify/ENA metagenome assembly ERZ506896
TTACCTAATCTCCTGCCACAGAGATAATTATTGTATGCCCTTATGGGCGCACGACTTTGGCTTCCTTATCGCCATAGTCGCGTACCAACTGGCTGAAATCCTGAAAGCCCAGACACACGGCAACCTTGTTGCTTCGTGCGGTGGCGATAAGGTTGTCCAGCCCCTTGAAGTATATCGTCGGCAGCTCGTCTATGATGACCGACGACTTCAGCATCCCTTTCTTGTTGATAAGTTTAACGATACGGGAATTATACAGACCGAGAGCCGCCCCGTATATGTTCTGTCGGTCGGGATTGTTGCCCACGCAGAGAATTTTCGGTTCTTCGGGATTGTTGATGTCCAGCGTGAACTCGCTGTCCGACATTACCCAATAGAGCTGCGGGGAAATCATGCGTGACAGCGGAATTTTCGCCGAAGCAATCTGCCCCATTAACTGCTCCGCAGCCCCTCCGAGCCACGCGTCCATGAATGGCGAGAGATAGTTCTCCAGTTCGGGATAAGAGGTCAGAATCGGGAAAATATCCTCGTAACGGCGGTTCAGGAACTCGATGGCATGGGGGAACGTGCAATACTTGCCGTTCTGAAAAATTTTAAGATACCAGATGATAGCCGCGAAAAGGATGATGGGCGATTCCACAAAGAAGTCGCCCTGCTTCTGCACCCAACTCTTGTTTAAATTGAGCATGATGGTGTACGCGCTCTCGTAAGCGTCCGTAATGTCCTCCATGAAATCTGGGTGAATGGGATTGCAACGGTGGCTGCGTCGCGGGTCGTCGAAGTTTATCACGTAGAACTTCGGCTTCACCTTGTATCCCTCCGGGTGGTTGAGCAGATGATTATAGGCTATCGTGGACAAGTCACTGAATTTGAAATGTAGGCTAAGTAGCCGACGCCGTGCCATATTACTATGGTCGGTTTCCGAAAACTCGCCTCCGAACCGGACGTACACCTTCCAGCGTATCCGGCTCTCCGCTTCGATATGCAGTTCAAATCGTTCCACAATGAATCTTTTTATGACAAGTTCCACAAAGTGCAATGGTTTTCCTTTTCCGTGCAATCATGTGTCGTTCCCAAGGCTCTTTATTTTGAAGATTCTTGAGTTTACGTACATGGTGCATTTCCAAATGCCCTTTAGCACCACATAATTCACACTTTTCTGCTTTCAACCTGTCCATAAGACTGGTTGTGCTGGTGTGCATTATGAATTTGGGAAGTATGTCTATTTTGTTATCCTTTGATGGTTTTTGGCGTTTGAAACCTCCTTTATAGAAGTACTCTTCCTTTTGTTTGCCTGCCTTGTTCTGATACTTGACGCAAAATATTCCGTTATGCTTGTATTTTCTACATATTTTCTTTACTTTGCTTCGATACTTGGCTGCAAACGTTTTGTACATACTATACTCCATGATATATCCGAAATTGGAGAGCTGGTCTGCGCAATTGACAGCTATGCCGAAATAATTGTACAATCCTCTAATTTCAGAATTATACCTGCGTAGAATTTCCAAATCATCGTTGAAGTTCAGTTCGGGTCTCGCTTTCGGTTTCCATATTTCCTTGCCGTTGTGTTTCTTTATTTCCACAACGTCATACGCAAGAAGTTTCTTCTTGACTGTATCTTTGGGGATTTTTATTTCCACCGTCTTGTTCCGACTTCTCTTTTTACGACCGAGGGAATCCCGTTTGGTTTCCATGCACTTGCGGTTTCTGATATGAAATCCAAGAAATTTTGCAGGAGTTTCCGAATGGGTTATCAGTGTCTTTTCATCAGACAATTCCAATTTTAGTTTGTCGGAAATAAAATCCTTTATATCCGACTTGATTGTCATTGCATCTTCTTTACTGCCTATAACGCCACACAGAAAATCATCCGCATATCTCACGTATTTCAATCTCTTATAGTTGCAGTCCATGTCATTCTTAGCTGGGGTCTGCAACATAAGATTATCATATTTCCGTATCTGCTCTACCAGCAGTTTTCTTTCTTCAATACTTACTGCTGATTTCAACGCCTTTTTAGCTCGTTCTTTCTTACGTTGGTAGTGTCTGTACTGTGGATTCACTTCTTTACGGGCATTCCTATCAAATTTTGCTGCATACTCTGCCATGTACTTGTCCAATTTATCAAGATAGATATTGGCAAGTACAGGACTGATGATGCCACCTTGCGGTGTCCCGTTATATGTGTGAAAATATTTCCAATCTTCGATGTACCCTGCATTCAGGAATTTACGGATAAGCCGAATGAAACGGACATCGTTGATGCGTTCTTCGAGGATTCCTATCATCACATCGTGATTGATGTTGTCAAAGAATCCCTTTATATCGCCCTCAATGTACCATTTTACCCCACAGAATGATTTTTCAATCTGTTTAAGGGCGGTGTGGCAGCTCCGTTTGGGACGGAAACCATGCGAAGTGTATTCAAAACTTTCCTCGTATATGGCTTCCAATACCATTTTAACCACCTCCTGCAATAACTTATCTTCCGTAGCAGGAATACCCAGAGGACGCATTTTTCCGTTTTTCTTGGGTATATATGTTCTCCTTGACGGTTTAGGCTGATAGCTTTCATCCTTCAATGATGCTATCAGGTTTTCAATGCGCTTGATGCTCATGCCGTCAATGGTTTTACCGTCCGTTCCCTCCGTCATATTGCCTTGTTTGGGGGCAATTCGCTGGTAGGCAACGGCGTACATCTCCGTATTGAAAAGAATACGGTACAGACGCTCGTACTTGTAATTCAAGTCCTTGCTGTGTCGATTCAAACTGTTTAATACTTTTGCCGAATTTCTCATAATGTCTCTCACATCATTCATTAATCGTATTAAAAATCTCTGCTGTCCCCCTTTGCCATGTACAAGCCATTAACTTGCTCGGACTACTACGGGGACTCCGTTACCATGTCGGAATTTCGGGAACTGCTTCCTATAGCCCTTGCGGGCTCCGATTTAGGTAATCCCAGTTTACTATATCTTAACTGTTGGCATGACAAGTTGTCGGATATGACTTCCACCTTTTACCGTATATTACGGTTGCGCTGCAACAAGTTCTTGCTCTTTCTACTCTACGACTGCAAAAAGAGTATTGCAGTGATGACGGTTAAGAACTATCCAAACAACGGTAGTTCCCATAGTTACCTTACGTCACAGTCTGGTACAGGGACCGCTCAGATTATCATTCAACCAATTCGGGTTTTATCCTCGTACTTGTCTTATCATCGCTATTCAGTCGCAGTTTGGTAACTAACTGACTTATAGTTGTCCCGACGTGCTACACTCCCTGCCGCCTTTCGTTGGACAGATAAGTCGGTGATGATAGGTCGTTTTCAAAGAACACTTGCCTAATCCTTGCCAAAGGGACGATTAAGATATAGCCTTGACTGGCGCACCGTAGATGTAAATCGCAAAGCCTTTGGCTATAAGCTGGCGTATGTAACTGTTGACTATCGCATAGGATTTGCCGCTGCCCGGTGTCCCGATAACCATGCAGGCACGGAAAATATTGACAATATTGACAAATCCGTTATTCCAGCGTTTTTTATAATAGAATCTCGTCGGGAGGTTTACCGAATATTCATTCTCCATCAGTCGGGTTTCCTGCATGAAACTCTCATTTTCCATATTGAACACATCTTCCATGAGGTTGTGCCTGTAAATGCGACTCATCCATAACCCCGACATCAACAGGGCGAGATAGCCTGCCGTAAGAGTAAAAATATAGAATGCGGTATTTGCCATGTGTGGCAATGGCAGTTCAAGAAGCCACCAGTTCAGAAAAAACAATGCGCATCCTGCCACCAGCGCCGCATAAATTTTAGGCCAGGTTATCTTTTCACCTTTGACCCCGTGCGTACCCAGACAGGAAACGGCCAACAGAAGCACAGCCAACAGTTTGCTCCAGAGAATACAGTTGAAAATTCCGGTCGTGTTGTTGAAGTTTATCAGAATCCGGTCTATCACCTCAAGGTTCAGATGCCATGCGGTGATACTTGGATAGCAGTACACATAAACGTGTACCACCAAAAGAAAAATACTCACGGCCCTGCCGAACTCCATTATCTTGGCGAGAGCCCTCAAATCGTCTTCCTGCTGCATGAGAATTGTATATAAATGGGTTGATACTTGTTTTGTCTAAATGCCACGCTTGCGTCCGGTCTTCTTTTTTTTCTTCATGCGGCGTGCAAAGGCTTCCTCCTCGTAATCCCGCGGATTGGTTTCCAAGGAGAGAATGCCTGCCGCCAGTTCGAGCGTGCTAGAGGATTCGTGACGGTGATGCTGCCAAAGTTCTGTAGCGGAATGTCCACCCCGTTCCTTTTCAGGTATGTTTTCCAACCATTTGAAATAGTCGTTGAACACATTGGCAGAAAACTCCTTGCCCATGCGTGAGCCGTTGAATACCTCCCGATGGTTGTGATCAATAAAGGTGACACCATAGATACGTCCCCGCTCATTCTCGCAGAAGACCACATCAATACGCCTTTGCCTGAGCAGTTCCACAAACCGTTTCCGTGAATCCGCCTGCCGCAAGGCACGAACGATGTCCGCCTGTATGGAGGGGGCCCATTTCTCGTCTTTGAGAGCTTTCAGATTCATCAGCATCCGCTTTTCCAACTGTTCATTTCCGAAGCGTTTCCCAAATCGGGAACTCTTGAACGGTGGGCTGACCACCTTGCCGGTATCATCCGTGACCGAATAGACAATACCGGTATATGGTGTACCGTTGTATTCTCCCCTGATCTGTTTCGCCTCGATGTTGAGCGTGGAAAGCAGCGCATTGTATTCCCCGAAGGTTTGGAAACGATAGCTTTCCAATACGGCTTTAAGGGTATTGCCTACCTGATGGCGGACATCTCCCAAGGGGGCGTCCACCTTTCTTAGTTCCGCTTTTGGATTCCGCCTTTCCGTATCCGCTCCGTTTCGCAGACCGAAATCCACTTCCAGTTCCCGACAGGCGGTCATGGAACGCCGATGCTCGTAGGCATCGCTGATCTTTTTCCCCTGTTCATCCACACAGACACTGACAATATGGATATGGGTATTGTGGGTATCGGTATGTTTGTAGGTGATGTAAGGCTGGTTCCCATACCCCATCTTCTGCATATAACGTTCCGCCAGTTCTGCCAGCCGCCCGTCGGTCAGCCGGTCTTCCGGTGCTGGGGAAAGGGAAATGTGCAGGACGGGCTTCTCCGTATTGCGGTTTGCCAGCAGGTAATTCTCAAAAGAGAGCAATGCTAGGCGTATATCCTCGCTTGGCAATCCGAGCCGGTCGGAAATCATACGGTTACCGGAAAGGATCTCAGCCGTACCAGCCGCTACCTTCTCATAGTTATATGCAAGTGCTCCGTAAAGACTCATGCCATGACTTATTTTTGCAACCATTTCCGCTCGTATTCCTGGGTTAGCGCCATGACCTTTTTACAGACGAGCATCAGCTCAAGACTCAATCTTTCCAGTTTATAGAGCAACGCTCTCGCCCGTTTCTCCCCGAAATTGTTCTTCAAGGCACGTACCACCTGGTTGTAGTTGTTGCCTACAGCCTGGAACTGTTTGTGGAATTCTGTCAGCCTGATGTAATAGTCCATCGTCGCCTTGTCTATTTTCACGACCTTTATCTGTCCCGAGAAGATGGATTTCTTGATGAACAGCGTGAGGTTGCCGGCTTCTGAATCCGCCAGCAACTGTTCAAATCTTGTGTTCTCCTCGGCGTTCAGGCGGAAACTGTACTTGTGGTCCGCCGGATCATTTTTAGGCTTTCTGCCCGTCCTTGTCCCTGTTGTTTTCTCCATACACATGAGATTTTTGGTTTGTACTTTTTTCTCTTCCAGAATCCGCGACTTTGGAGCGGATTCCCCCGCCCCTCTGGGCGGGCAAGTTGGTTCTTGTCGGACAAAAGACTTTTTGTCGGACAAGGACACAACTTGCTCTGTTCGCTTGAACAGAGAATCCTCCTATGGTCGGATTGCTGCGCAACGCTTGCGGCATACCGTGGTCCGTGAAGTCCTTCTTCCTCCATTGCGTGATTCTGACTTTGCAAAAATAGAAGAACGCAACAAGCTGTAAAACAGGACTAAGTATGACATTTGATGACATCTGACGACATCTGATGTCAGAGCGAGGCAATATTGGCGGAAGTCTTGGAAATAGCCATTACTTTTGGATTGTGACAGGGAAACTATCTTCCGATGTGCTGATAAAATATACCCGTGTTACCGGCAGGTCATCCTCTGTCCACGGCATGTTTTTAAAATATTATGTTATTGTGTCAAGAGAAAAAAACGGAATGATAACCATGAAAAGAGAAAATACAATGATACGGCCATTTGGCGACAATATGCCGGGAGGGTACAGGCATGACAGCCTGTACCTATATGACAATCTTCCGTTTTTCAGGCATGACGGTAATATTGTGCCATCATCCGGTAGGGAGACAAGCCCCTCATATCTTATGAGGATGTTATTCTGTAGTGATAACAAGGCCGGAATATGCCATCCGTACCGTGCCATGTCCCATGAACCCGACAAGCCGTTGAAAAGAAGAAACAGCGAGAACATTAAAACGATTATTAACCCACAATTCGAAAGCTTATGAGCAAACGATGCACATTCATCGCCTTGAGTAACCAGAAGGGCGGTGTGGGCAAGTCCACCATGACGGTGCTGCTTGCCAGTTATTTCCACTATGTGAAGGGAAAGAATGTCGCGGTTATAGATTGCGACTATCCCCAGTTCAGCATCCAGGCGCTACGTTCCCGTGACATGAAAAACGTCGAGAGAAGCGAGTTCCTCCAACAGTTGTTGTGCAGGCAGTATGAACGGACGGGGAAGAAAGCCTATCCGGTCCTTACCTCCGGGCCCGGCAAGGTACTGGAAACAGCAGACCGGTTGTCGGGGAACAGTGATATCCTTTTCTTTGATTTGCCCGGAACGGTGAATACTCCGGGAATCCTTGAGGCCATCATCAACATGGACTATGTGTTTACGCCAGTCGTGCAGGACCGGATGGTCATGCAGAGCAGCCTGTCTTTCGTGGCGACGCTCCGGGATTTCATCCGGCAATATCCTGAAGCACCGTTAAAAGAGATCCTACTGTTCTGGAACAAGATTGACGGACGTGTCTCCAGAGAGGTTTACCGTCACTATAACGAGATTTTTGAGAAGATCGGTCTGAAGACGCTCTCGACGGTCATGCCGGACATGGAACGTTATAACAAAGAGACCTCCTCCGGCGGGCAGACATTTTTCAGAAGCACCTACTTTCCACCTTCGGAAAAGTTGTTGAAAGGGAGCAATATGGATGTGCTGGCCGGGGAGATCGAACGGATTATCCATCTTAAATCCGACAAGACATGAAAAAAAGGGGCATATTCAATGTCAATGAGGAACGGTTGAAAGAGTTCATGGCCAACGGTACGGATGCCGAGGGCACTCCTAAGACTCCTTTTGCGGAAGAAAAGACCACTAGGGAAACCGATATTTTCCCGTCCGTACGGGAAGATGCGGACAAACCGCTTCCTGTTTCCTGTGAACCGGCCGGAAGCGGAACCTCACTTCCGGAGAAGATACAAGAGTACCGAAAAAATTTTCTCAACCGTAAGATTGCTGTCCATCGAAAGCAGACTTATATCTGTTATGACACCTACCGTAGGCTTGCACGGATTCTGCCGTTGCTCAGTGACGGCATGACTGTTCCCGCTTTTCTGGACAACGTGCTTGACCATCATTTAGAAGTGTATGAAAAAGAACTGGATGAAATGGTTCGCTTGAGTACCCAAAATTCGCATTAGATTATGGAACATCTGTTTATTTATCCAGTCCTGCTGTTTGTAACATATTTGCTGTACAAGGTTCTCAAAATGAAAGCAGGCAGGAACTGGTTGAGGAAAGGCGGGGCTCTCCCCCCGATGCAAACGGATATGAGGAAGTCAGTCCGTGATACGACTTATATGGAAACTGTATTTCCGGCAGAATTCAAAGAACACCCTGACGATGCGGATTTCTTTCCTGATTTCGCAAAGATGGATATTCCGGAAAATTTAGGGGAGACCCTGATTGAAGCCTTGTCCAATAACGGGATTCCGGAACCGGACGCTATCGAGACTTCTGTAGAGGAAACGACCGGTCTGCAAGCCGGTCCGGTTTTGAAACAATTCAAGCAAGAAGAAGATATGGAAAACAAAGATTTATTGAAAGGCATGGAAAATGCGAGTGTTTACAGAGAAATGTTCCTGACCCGGAAAATGACCGGAGCCAGGAGACAAACCTATATTGATGAATCCTTGTATGAGACATTGACCGGGATTCTTCCTGTCATTGCGCCGGGAATATCTGTACCCACGTTCGTGAACAATGTGTTGGCGGAGCATATGGAGAAGTACCGGGATATCATTGATGAGACGTGTCATCGAAAATTTAAAGAAATGATGGTATGGAAGGACTCGTCTATCTGTCGGTGAGGGTCGGCTGTGCTGCTTACCTGTTATATAAGGTATGGGGACAAAAGAAAAAAGTACATGAGCTGTGTGACCTGCTGTACATGCCGGTGAAAAAAGAGCAAATGATATCGATGTCACCGGAGCCGGCGGATGAGAAAGAAGTGATAGGGAAGACACGCTTTGTCTATCTTGACGAGAACGCCGGGAAGACGGCGGCCCCCTATATGAGCCAGCCGCTGGAACAGGGGACGGACTATATCGGTGAGGATGAGGAAATCCGGGAAGAGGATGTGGAATGTCTGCTTCCGCTGGAGGAGATGGAACTCCTTCGAAAGGAGCAGGAAGAACTGGACAACGCATTACCGGAAACGGAAGTGATTACGCAGGCGGTTACACTGGAGGAGTTCAGCCTTGTCGGGGATGTGCTGATGAGGGTGAACGGGGCGGACCAGGATGCGGACAAAAGGAGCAGTGCCGCACGGACGCTGTTCGCTATCCGCAATACCAGTCTGTTCGATCTTTTCATTTCCCAGGTAGGGAATGAGGAAGCCGTGAATAAACTGCTGGAAGAGAACCTGGATGAAGATGGAAACCCGCGACCTTTGAAAAAAGAAGGGAAAAGGAACAATGGCGGAGTTGACTGGCGAGAGTTGGTGTAAGAGAGAACACTTCCGGGGAATAGGATTCCGCCTGCGAACATAGGCGGAATTCTATATTTTACAGAAAGGCGGCTTCCATTTATATGTCGTTCGGCATGTGGCTTTATTTCGGAAGTGATTTATTCTATAAAAAAGAGAAACTATTATTTTTATTTTGAGCATTTGCTCATTATATTTGCAAGCAAAAACAATATATATAATGTCACCACGTCCCAAGAACATCCGTAAAGTTAATGACATGCCCGTTACCGCAGGATTCAAGCCGATAGGTCTGAACGGTTGTTGTAAGAATACCATATTCTTGCATTTTGAAGAGTATG